>JGI24702J35022_10002877_pt1 | contig 10418 bp, 11 predicted proteins | sample TergutTh196P4_FD_35022 | JGI IMG/M metagenome (IMG submission 35022)
AACGTGATGCCGGAAAATAGGTTGCCCCATAAGGGCAGCCTTTTTTTTCGCGCCTTCACCCCTTCGTGCGTTCGTGCCTTCGTGCCTTCGTGCCTTCGTGCGTTCGTGCCTTCGTGCCTTCGCGCGTTCGTGCGTTCACCCCTTCGCGCGTTCGCGCGTTCGTGCCTTCGCGCGTTCGTGCGTTCACCCCTTCGCGCGTTCCCCCTTACAAACTTGCAACTAACTTCCTTTGTTTTTCAAAAAACTCCGCCCGGTAGACGGCTGCGCTTCGGGAAATCAATGTAGAAGTTTTAATCAGTGATTGAACCCATCTTTTTATATTATTGAATGAGATTTTGTCCCTTGACATGATGGTATTGATCCAGAAGGTCCTTACAAAAGTGATGTTCATTTCGTGGATTTTAATATAGGTAAAATTGGTGTCCAAGTTAATATCGGAGATGTATATATCTGCGGGGTTTCCGGTCTCTTCGAAACAGCCGTTCAGCGCAATTCTTTCAAAATAGTCCAAAAGATCGTACAACACATCCTTGATTTGCCGTATATCATCTTCAAATAGCACATTAATACTCGAAAAATAGTGAATATCGGTAATCAAGTTGCCGACCATCATATGGTCACAAATATAAGTGGTTTTAGCGAAATTCTTCATTCCCTGAAAATACGAATGGGACATCGCGATTATACTTTCAGGGACTTTGAATTCATTGAATGACATCCGGCCTTCCGCTCCTCTCAGCAGGTACTGATACTTGAACAGGTAAAATTTGTACATCAAATCGTACCTGTAAAAAATAGATCCAGGCAGGAGGTTTGTAGCATCGGTGAAATACGAATCAGGGTCTTTTTTTGACATTTGAGCATAGTCTACATATTCTTGCCATACTTTTATATTCTCACCTGAAGCATCTTGAATGAAATTGTCTATCCACAGTGCCTTTGAAGTAAGGAAATGACTGATAGAAAGGTTTAATCTTTCGGCAATATTCACGACTTCAAAAAAACTGAATGCCACTTCTCCGCGTAATCGCCTGTTGACAGCCCCCTTTTCCATGAAAAGGATATCCATCAGCGTTTCAATCAGTTTTGTTTTATCGGGAATCTTTTTTTCCAGGGCTTCCACCAAACGGTTTTGTAAAACATCTCGTTNCATCTCTAAAGGGTATTAAGGATTTTACGTTGCGTATTGAAAAAGTCGGTTCTGGCTTTTTCGCCGCTTATAGATATTAATGTCGCTTTTCTTTGTAGCGCGAGAATCCAGTTGCTTACGCTGTGATAGACATCTTCGTCCAACGAGGAGTTCGCGTTTAATAAAAACGTCTTGAATTGACTGAGAAACGTATTTTGACTTTTCAGCGTACTGTAACTTGTTTCGAACAAGATGTCTGATATGTAGATAAATACCTCATTCCCTGTGTCTTCATACCGGCCTCTGATGGCTAATTTCTCAATATTATCAACGATTTCCAGCAATTCGTTTCTAATCAGGAGCACATCTTCTTCTTTGATGAGGCGTAATTGGGAGAAAACTTTGACATTATTCACGATGCGTTGAAAAATCATCCGGTCCCAAACATATCGGGCTGTTTTGATATGTCTTATTAATTCGGAAACTTGCTTTTGCATCTCTCGCATCGGTTCCGGTATCGTTACCTGATGATAGGGCGTGTCGGTGCCATCGTTATTGCCAAGATGCCAGCAGAACATATTGAGGCGGGTGAAATACTCATAATCGTAAAAAATGTTATGCGGTAGTACATTCCCCGATTCTAATAATAGCGAATCAGGCTTATCTTTGACGGAATTCAATAAATAGATATAATTGCCAAACGTTCTATAATCCGCATCAGCAGGGTTAATGTGCTTCGCCAGGGTTATCAACACAGGTTTCTGCTCCATTGTCGCGATTCCTACGATGTTATCCAAGGAAATGCCTAATTTGATGGCAATAGAGGCCATTTCGATAAAAGAAAAGTTGACCTCGCCCCGCAGGCGACGATATACCGCATCCTTGTCGATAATCAGTAAATCGGCAATTGTATTCACAAGCGAAGCCCTTTGCGGGATTTTTTGCTGTAGCGCGTTTATAAATCCCTGATAATAACTGTGTTTCTCGGGCATAATAAAAAAATTGATAAAAAAACAATCATAAACATTAACTCCCTAGTGCGTAATCAGGCGACAAAAATAGAGATTTTTTCTCAGATATAAAACATAAAAAAGCATAAAATTTAAAAAAGTCCAAAATATTTGCGAAAAATGCAAATTTTAGATAGTCCAATCATCAAAGTGTGTCAACAATTTTCCGTTGCGCGGCGAAAAAGGCAGTTCTGGTTTTTTCGCTGCTGACGGAAATCAACGTTGACATTCTTTGCAAAAACCGTATCCAGGAGGTTACTTCATCAAAGACTTTGCTGTCTAAAGCAGTGGCCGTATTCAGCATGAATGACTTGAACAGGCTGATATGCAAGTTTTTGCTCTCGATGCAGCTGTAATTTGTCTCGATCCGGATATCCGAGATATAAATAGATACCTCATTTTCCGTTTCTTCATGTTTGCCTCGGGTAGCCAATTTTTCAATTGCATCTAAAAACTCCATCAGGTCGTATTTAATCAGTCGGACGTCAATCTCTTTGATGAGACCCACGCGGGCGAAAAACTTGATGTTATCGACCAAGTATTGGAAGACCATACTATCCAACACATATAGTGTCGATTTCACATGCCTTGAAAAGAAGCAACATTCCTTTTGAATGATGCGAAACCGTTCCGGAATGATTATTTCATGAAACGGTAAACCGTTCCCTATGCTGCTGGCCTGGTCCCAGCAAAACATATAAAACCGGGTGAGATAATCGTAGTCATAAAAAAGATAATGAGGTGGCAGGTTACCTGATTCTATGATTTTCGTATTCGGTTCGTCTTTGATGAATTTGAAAATATTGACATAATCGTTACACATCCGGTAGTCAAGCTCGGATGGTTTTACGTGCTTCGTGATGAGCACCTGCGCAGGTCGGCTCTGCAAAGATTCGATTTCTACAATGCTATCTAAAGAAATCCCCAATTTTTTGGCTATGGTCGCCATCTCGATAAAAGAAAAATTTACATCCCCGCGTAAGCGACGATATACCGCATCTTTGTCTATGGCCAATAAATCAGTGATTGTATTCACAAGCGCTGCTCTTTGCGGGATTTTACTCTGTATAGCGGTTAAAAATCCTTGATAAAAATAATGAACTTCCGGCATAACGTACAAGATTGATAGAAAAAATTAAAAAAAAATCTGAAAAATTCAATTCGAGGGCAAAATTAGTTGTAATTTTAAAACAAATACAAGTAATTTCCAAAAAAAGTTAGAAAAAATTTTCGCATTTGCGTAAAATGCAATTTTTACCAACTTTTTTGCGAAAATTTGGTAAAATGCGGATAAAGTTAGTATTTTTTACTACAAAATGACAAAAAGTATTTCGTTTTATTTGCACTTTTACTACATTTTTCTGTTAGACTGTTTTAGATATAATCGAATACTTCGAAAAAGGTTATAAAAGCGAATGAAGGATTTTACGTTGTGCATTGAAATAGGTGGTTCTTACTTTTTCGCCGCTGACCGAGATCAAAGTCGAAGCGCTCAGCAAAGCGCTTATCCAACTGTCCACTTCGGTGCATACTTCCTCATTCGAAGAGTAGTTTGAGTTTAATAAAAAAGTTCTGAATTGACTAAGAATCAGGTTTTTGCTTTTAAGGATACTATAATTTGAATCGATAAAGATATCCGAAATATAGAGAGAGACCTCATTACCTGTTTCTTCATATTTGCCTCTAATGGCAAGTTTTTCCAAATAATCCAACATATCAATCAAATCATTTATAATCAAGGAAGCCTCCTTATCATTGATGAAGCGTATCCGCTTGAAAAAATTGATATTATCAACCATATGTTGAAAGACAGCATGGTCCAACACATAAACGACTGATTTTATATGTCTTGTATATTCGCAACACCTCTTTTGCAAGGTCTGCATCTCTTCCGGTATCGTTATTTTATGGAACGGCAGATCGCTGCCCATGCTGCTACACCTGTTCCAATAGGCTATCATGAAGCGTGTAAAGTGTTCATAATCAAAATAGAGCGTATGTGAGAGCAAGTTCCCTGATTCCATATAGCTTGTTTTTGGCTCTTCCTTGATGGATTCTAATACGCTGACATAATTGTTAAACATGCGATAATCAGCCTCAGAAGGGTTTACGTGCTTCGACATGGTGGTCTGCATCGGCTTGTGCTCCAGTGTTACGATTCCTACGATACTGTCTAATGAAACACCTAATTGCATGGCAATAGCGGCCATTTCGATAAAAGAAAAATTCACCTCGCCCCGCAGGCGACGATATACCGCATCCTTGTCGATGGCCAGGATATCGGTGATAGTGTTTGCAAGCATTGAACTTTGAGGGATTTTTTGCTGCAAAGCTTCTATAAATCCCTGATAATAACTATGTCTTTCCGGCATAATAATCAAAATTTTTTAAAATCATACATAAAAAACCTTCTCCCTAAAACTTAATTCGATGACAAAAATAGATGATATTTTCTGTTTATGATTATAGATTTACAAAAAATATCAAAAAATATTTACGAATTTGCAAAAAATGCAAATTTTTTCAATTTTAATAACGACAAACTTGGAAGTCTCGGAAAAATCATGTACGTTTGTCCTCGAAATATTTGCCCTGTCCGTCCGAAGCGGCAGGGTAACACTTTAGTAACATGAATTTTAAAAGGTTTGAACAAAAGAATATCCTGATTACAGGGGCTGGTTCGGGTATCGGCGAAGCAATGGCTTTATTACTTGCCCGTACTTCGGCCTCTCTTTTTCTGATGGACAGAAATAGGGAGCGATTGACGATTGTCGGCGATAAATGTGACGAAATCCGTAACGCCTCCGGGAAACCGGGCGCTTCGGTCAATCCGACACAGTTGTTCGATGTCGATTTTTCAGTAACTTCATCTATTGACCAAGTTGTTTCCGACGTCCTGCAGCGTAATATTTCGTTTGACTATCTGATACTCAATGCAGGCGTCTCGCAACGGGCGCTCACATTGGACACTGATTTTGCGGTAGACCGCAAAATTATGGAGACGAACTATTTCGGGCCGGTTTATCTGCTTAAGAAATTATCCGGTATGCTTATCGGTCGGCCGGTTCATATTGCTGTCACAACATCCATCTCGGGATTATTCGGTTTTCCCTGGCGTTCGGCCTATTGCGCTTCCAAACACGCATTGTTCGGATTTTTTGAATCGCTTGAGCTTGAATACGAACATATTAAGGTGACCTTTTTAATCCCGGGACGTATCAATACGCCTATCAGTAAAAGCGCCATGTTAGGCGATGGTTCGACTTATTCAAAAATGGATGACGGACAAGCAAGCGGTATGGATGTAAACAAATGTGCGCGTATAGCCCTTCGCGCTATCGCGAAAGAGAAACGCCGCAAACTGATTGGCGGCAAAGAACTGCTAATGGTATATCTGAAAAAATATATGCCCTGGCTTTTTTATTTGTTGGCGCGGAAGATACGTAATTAATTATGAATTATGAATTATGAATTAGGAAATGACTATGGTTATAAGTGGAATACAGCAGGTTGGGATTGGCGTGGCGGATGTCGCGGAGGCTTTCAGGTGGTATATGAAAGCGTTTGGGTGTGATATTAAGATATTAGATGATGACGGGGTTGCCGGGCGGATGCTGCCTTATACGGGCGGTAAACCGCAACCCAGACATGCCATCTTGGCGATAAACCTTCGCGGGGGGGGAGGTTTTGAGATTTGGCAGCCGAAAGGACGGGAGTTGAGGTATCTTGCTGAAAAACCGCGTCTTGGCGACATCGGTATTTTCGCCTGCAAGGTGAAAAGCTCCGATATAGAACGTTCTTACAACCATCTCAAACAGACGTCCGACGCCGCTATTGAAGTAAATCCGGCGGGTAAACGACATTTTTTCCTGTACGACCCTTACGGCAATCTTTTTGAAGTAGAGGAAGACGGATATGTTTTTTCGAAGGTAGACAAACCGACCGGAGGCGTCAATGGCGTCATTATCGGCGTATCGGATATGGAAAAATCCGCCGGTTTTTACGGGAAGTTATTGGGGTATGATGTGGTAGAATATGATGAAACAGGCGTATTTGACGACTTGCGACAGGTGAACGGCGGAGAAAAACGCCTGCGTCGTATGATGCTGAAACCGTCGGCTCCATTACAGGGGCCGCTATGCGAGATTATGGGGCCTTCGCATATTGAACTTATTCATTCGCCTGATATTCAACCGGTCAGGTTGTATGAAAATCGTTGGTGGGGCGACCCGGGATTTATTCATTTGTGTTTTGATGTTCGTGGCATGGCGGACGTCAGAAAGAAAGCGGAAGCAATGGGGCATCCTTTTGTGTGCGATAGTGGCGCCGATTTTCAAATGGGCGAAGCTGACGGACACTTTACATACGTCGAAGACCCGGACGGTACTTTAATAGAATTTGTTGAAACGTTTAAAATCCCGATTTTGAAACGTTTCGGAATTTACCTCAACCTCAAAAACAAGGACAACCGCAAGCCGCTTCCCCGTTACATCACAAAAGCGCTAAGATTTTTAAAAGGGTGAAAGGGTGGAAAGGGTGGAAAGGGTTGAAAGGGCGTTCGACCCTATTTCCCGGATGATTCATATTTGCTGGACAGGACGACTACTTTCATAAACTCTTCATCGGTGCGTATCTTTACGCCCGAAATACTGAAATTATGGGTGATGTCGGTCGTATAATAACTACTGCTATAGGAGGTGGATTTACGGATAACGGGGATGACTAACAAACTCAAATCCTTATCCGGAGAGTTCTCAATATGTGCTTTGAGCATCCCGCTGATATTCCCGAATGAATAGGTGCGGGTATAGGGAGAATAGCCATAAGCTGTTTCATAGGCAGAGGAATAGGTGGAGTAAACGCCATAATAATAATCATAATCATAAGGCGTGAACGATATGTAGGAAGTAACATTATTTTCGATACTCCCCTTTTCAAAAAATGTGGAGACGGAATCTTCCGGTAAAAGTAGCAAATAGTCGGGTGGAGCATATGCAAAATCCCGCTCATCTTCGGGCAAATATTTCAAATTAAGTGAAAACCCGTTGATGTACCGGTCGGTGATATCAACTTCTTTGGATATTTCCGTAGTGGGCAAAATCAATTTCGTACATACGCCTGCCGGAGATTTAACAAATGTATGCGTTGGATTCTCCTCAAGCAGCTGGTCGATGTTGCTGTTTATAAACCGGTTGATCTGAATGACGTCTTTAGAAACAAAAAACCACTGCGCCGTTAAAGCTAACGAATCCAACGAATAATCTTCTTCGTCTTCATACGGGATACTGTAAAACATGCGTATAGCGATATATTCGCCGGCTGTTTTTGCGAGGCAACCGCTACCATAGGTATTTGTGATATAGATACCCGGGAAAAATTCGTTGAATGAGTTTTGATTACTAAACGTAGAAGGGTTTTGAAGGGATTCATCGTAAAATTTCTGCCCTAATTCGGTAGGCAGTTTCACGCGTATCAACGGGGAATATTCACCGGCATCGCGTATTGAATCGGATACAGTCATATCATACAATGTATAGGTGGCGCTCCCTAACGGATTTTTCATATCACAATATTTCTCCGGTTGGTCATTTGTATAAAAGTTCTTTTGTAACGGTTGGTTTACCGGATAGACCGTAACCTGCATAGGCGTCAGGGTGTCGCCATACGCAGCTAAACCGCCGGATGAATTAAGGGGTAGAAAAATAAGTAACTCGACGGAATCAATCTTNTCGTTATAAGGCGTATCGTGAAATTGAAATCCGTCTTCACAATAGAACTGGCACAGGATATCCGCTTTAATAATTCCGTAAACGGGATCGTACATTTCGCCTAACAAACAATCGGACGTCTTAGCGAAAATAGAATCTAATTTTACCGTAGAGGCTTTCATTTGAAATGTGTCCGAATAGACGGTGATCAAGTCGCCGGGNGGCTGAATAGTTGTGCCGACTTNTGTCAGCGTATCGTCACACGAACANAGAAGGGACCCTAATAACAGGGAAAAAACAATTAGAAAGTTCAGGATTCGTTTCATCATCTTCTTGTTTTTGTTGTGAGTACTTTATTATAAAACTCATTATATTCGTCAATGTATGATACTCCGTTTTGGAAAGGTAAAAATANCTTGTTCTCTTTTTCGATATATTCGATGACCGACTGATTGATAGTTGGACTGCCTTGAATGACNCCATCCGAATAACGGATAGCTAAGTTCGACAAACTGATAAAATCCGTCGAGTTTTTCAGTAGTTGTAAATCCCTGTCACTCATGCTATCTTGTTTCATTTTATCGGGTAGCGTTTTACTCAACGACGATTTGAACGCATCCTCATACACTGAATAGACTATTTTTGCGCCTGAGAAACTCGGGTCATCGCCATACTTTTTTTTCAGATAGATAGGGGCTAACGCCGACATCCAGCCGTGGCAATGAACGAGGTCGGGAATCCAACGAAGTTTTTTTACCGTTTCAAGCACCCCGCGTACATAAAATATAATACGTTCGTCATTGTCTTCAAATTCTGTCCCCTCATCGTCGGCCGCTATGGCTTTACGATGAAAAAAATCTTCATTATCAATAAAATAGACCTGCATTCGGGCTGATTGGATTGAGGCAACCTTGATGATTAGCGGATGGTCCGTATCATCAATAATCAGATTCATACCCGAAAGACGAATGACCTCATGCAACTGATTCCTTCGCTCATTAATAATTCCGTAGCGGGGCATAAATGTACGTATCTCACGTCCACGTTCCTGTATGCCCTCCGGCAAGTTTCTACATAGTTTTGATATTTCAGTTTCCGGTAAATACGGCGCTATTTCCTGAGTTATAAACAAAATTCGTTTTGCATCCATTCTTTAGTATCTATAGAAAAACGGCACAAAGATAGTAAAAAAAATTGAGATAATATGCAAATTTTTTGACAAAATAATTTTTCAAGGCGAAATTTTCCATTATGAATAGGTCCTGTTTGCTTTTTATTTTGTTGCTTTGCAATCGAAATAGACGCATTTTTTATAAGATTCAAACTCAATTGATATGATTATTATTTTAACAATTAATGAATTAAAAGAATATTTAGATAAAGAACGGTTATCGGGAAAAACGATTGGTTTTGTTCCGACGATGGGGGCTTTGCACGAAGGGCATGTTAGTTTGGTAAAGCGATGCAAACGTGATACCGACGTTTGTGTTGTCAGTATTTTTGTCAATCCGACCCAGTTTAACGACAGGAATGATCTCGTCGCCTACCCGCGAACGCTGCAAAAGGATACCGACCGGCTCGAAGCGGTGGGATGCGACTATGTCTTTGCGCCGTCGGAAGAAGAAATGTACCCCGAAACCGATACCCGGATTTTCCGCCTTGGACAGGTTGCCGAAGTGATGGAAGGCGCCGTCCGTCCCGGTCATTTTAACGGGGTAGCCCAAATCGTAAGCAAATTGTTCGATATTGTCAGGCCGGACAATGCTTATTTTGGCGAAAAAGATTTTCAACAGATAGCCGTTATACGGGCTATGGTTAAACAGTTAGAAATGAAGGTAACCCTGATTGCCTGTCCGATTGTACGCGAAGACGACGGATTAGCCATGAGTAGCCGTAATGTACGATTAACGCCCGAACAACGTCATTTTGCGCCGGTAATTGCGCGTACATTAAAAGAAAGTCTTATCTTTGCCCCGTCAATAAGCGTTCGGGAAGTAGAAGACCGGGTTACCAAAACCTTGAACACTACGCCTTATATGCGTGTGGAATATTTCAAAATCGTTAATGGCAGTACGCTACAGCCATTGAGGGAATGGAATGAGGCCACAGTCCGGGTAGGCTGTATAGCCGTTTTTTGCGGGGATGTACGACTGATTGACAACATAAAATATGATTTTTAGAAATGATTATTGAAGTTTTAAAATCAAAAATTCACCGGGCAACGGTGACGGAGGCAAATCTTAGTTATATCGGCAGTATCACGATAGATGAAGACCTCATGGATGCCGCCCATCTGATTGAATTTGAGAAGGTTCATGTGTTGAACAACAATAACGGCGAACGCTTCATCACCTATGTCATCAAGGGAGCGCGCGGCTCCGGTGTCATTTGCCTCAACGGTGCGGCGGCGCGTAAGGTGCAGGTAGGGGATATTATCCTTATCGTATCCTATGCGCAAATGGAGTTCGAAGAAGCGAAACTGTTTAAACCGACTATCATCTTCCCCGATAGAGATAATAGATTACGAATTAAGAATTAGGAATTCTGCGTTGTTCTCCCCGTCATTGCGAG
>JGI24702J35022_10002878_pt1 | contig 10417 bp, 12 predicted proteins | sample TergutTh196P4_FD_35022 | JGI IMG/M metagenome (IMG submission 35022)
AAAAAATTGAGTATTATTCATGGAGGGTTAGCCAAGTGGTCGTAAGGCGGCGGTCTTGAAAACCTGTGATAATGGCTGAAAACTGAATAATTATCCACACGGAGGAGTAGCGAAGTGGTCATAACGCGGTGGTCTTGAAAACCATTTGACGGCAACGTCACGGGGGTTCGAATCCCTCCTCCTCCGCCATGAAAGCCTGATACCGCAAGAGGTTCAGGCTTTCTCCCGTTCTTAGCCGCAAGCCCGTAAAACGCAAAATGGTGGAAAAACGTGGTGGAAATTCCACCACAACACCGACTCCGTGTAAACAATATATTCTATTGGTTTGCATAGAGTGGTGGAAAAATGGTGGAAAAACCTGCAAAGAGATAGAAAAAGATATACCACAATATAAAAAGATACATCATAAATCTATGTCGTTGCTCTTTTTCTTCGTCAGTTTGGTGTCGCTCTTTTCTTCCACTTTTTTATTTGGGTGAAGAACTTTATGATATGCGTCAAGCACTTCTTTTTTACGTTCAAGGCGCACATCAACATACTGCGCTGTTACAGCGTCAAGCCTTGTTGAAATGCCGAGTTGGATTCCTGTTCCTTTCAAACTATGTCCCAGTATCATGCCTACCGTATAAAAATCGCCCGTCAGTTGGTGCATGTTCGTAGCTGCTGTGTGCCTTAAATCATGGAAACGAATATAAGGGAAGCCGGAACGACGTAGCATTTGCCCGAAACTTGATGATACTTGGTCGCGTCTTTGTGGTGCGCCGTTTGCTTTTGGCAATACAATATCGTTCTCATAATAAGTGCCGCCGCCGTTTGCGGTAAACTCACGCTGCCTTGCCTGTAATTCAACATGACGTTCAAAGTAGGGTAGCGTATCCTCAGTAATCGGTAATACTCTTTCGCCCGCATTGTCCGCGCCTTTACCTTTCACAGCCGCCATCTGCTCTATTATTGTTGTCCCTGCCGGAAGCCGAAAAGGAAGTTGCTCTACAACGGCAAACGTACCTTTCTCAAAATCCACATTACGCCAACGCAATCCTAAAATCTCGCTCATGCGTAAACCGTACATTCCCGCCAACATGACGGGCATTTCCCATTCTGTGCCGCTGACATGCCCCATAAGTTGTTGCATTTGTTGAACCGTATACGGGTCGGGTGTTTTTCCCTGCTGTCCAAACTTTGTTAATACGTCACGGGCGGGATTATGCTCGATATACCTATACTTTCGCGCTCCCTCAAATGAAACGCTTAGTACCCTATGTGTATTTCGGACGGAACAATTTGAAAGCCCCTTATCAAGCATTTTCTTGAAAATATCATCAAGCATGGCAGGGGTTATCTCCCGAATCTGAAAATGACCGATATTTGGAACAATATGATTGGCAATAATGCTCTTATACCCTGTATATGTGCTTGGACGTAAATTGACTTTTCCATATTGCTCAATCCATTCATTCAAGTAGTCCTTTACGGTCATACGCCCTTGTGCGTTCTGTACCGGGGAATAGGACGGGTTAGATAGCTTTAGTTTCATTTCGGCTTCATGTTGTTGCGCTTCCTTTTTTGTCGTGAATCCCTTTTTTATATAATGTTTGTAACCGTCAGGCACTTTATACTTGATGTCAACATCGTAAACGATTCCGGCTCTGCCTGTAAGCGCACCGTCAGAATCACGCTTATTTTTTACTTGTCGTGATGATATGCTCATAATCTATTATCCCCCCTCTGTTCCCGTGGGTATGACTGCTTTTTTTGCTCGGTTATACCAATCCCAAATAGCAGTATCAGCGATTAAGCGGCGGTTGCCGTTCTGTATGTATTCAAGTTCGCCGTTATCCATGAGTTCACGGAGTTTATTTTCGCCAATGCCGCTAATGCGGCTCATTTGTTCCACGGTTTTTAGCATGGGGAGAGTGTCGGCGGTTTCTTTTTTTCGTGCCAAAATAACACCCCCATTGAGTTTATTGTTATAAGCTCAACGGACGGACGCGGGCGCGTCCTCACGGGAATCTCACCCCCCCGTGGTTCTCACCGGGCTGCCCTCATTGCGTGCGACGCTTTTAACGCTCAAGCTGTGACTGGACAGGAGTTTCATTGTAAGGTTTATACGTCCTCGCCCGGAGATTGCCAATCCCCATTACGGCGTTGTAGTTTTCGCTCGTTCCCTACGGGGAAGTCTTGGCGCACAAGCCGCCCGGCTCGGCATAAACCGAAAGTATCCGTTTTGCTTTATACTGCGGGGAGTTATCAGCCGCCGCTTTCTTTGTTAAGGAACATATAAAGCTGATTATCATTTGTCAGCCCGTAAAAGCTCATTCGCCGGAATGGGCTTTTATAGAACGACAAATAACCCGCAATCGGGGAAGCGCGGAGGGGTCGCACTTCCCCGGCGGGTTTAGCGGCTATGCCGCTCGGTCTACGTCAAATTGCATGATTTTAACGATAAGGTTTGTTTCCAGCGTCCGGCGCATTTCGTTGTCCACAACCATGTACGGGTTGCCCTGCTCGTCGAAAAGCCGCCTTGTAGACAGCGCAATTATATAGCCCTCATAATGCTTTAGGACAGTGTTAATCGCTTCAACTTCGCCTTTTGCCGCCGCTTCGATAATCGGAAACGGGAGCAAGTTGCCGCGTTTGTGTATTTTGTGTCCGTTCATGCTTCATTCCTCGCTTTCCATGAATTTTTTTAGTTCCCGCAAAGAGCTTGTCCGGCGATAGGCGACAGTACGCCGCGCTATGTTCAGCTTGTCCGCGATTTCCTTATCCGTCATGTCAAAGAAATACGACATAAGGACGATTTCGCGCCTGTCTGTCGGGAGCGTGTTCAAGGCTTCGGCAAGGTCAACGTCCGATATGCCGACATTCTCACCGAGAACGGAAAAAACGTACTCGTCGTTGAAATACTCGTCCGTGGTTGCCAGCCGTGCCAACTCTTGCGCTGACATTTGAGAAAAAGTAATCTCGCGTTCACTTCGGCGTTTTGCTTCACGGTGATAGTCAAGAGCCTTTCGCTTCAAAACCTTTTTACAATAGCTGTCAAAGCTGTGCCGTTTGTGTTCCTCATGGTTTGGGTTCATGCTTGTGCCTCCTTTCCTGCCGGAAAGGAGCGGAGCAGTCCCCTCTATTACTTACTGGCCAGCAAAACGTGATTTTGGCAAAGTTGGTGGTAAAAAATCTGAAATTATTTTTTTGACCGCCCGTTAAGGCCGACAACCGCGCCATGTGCCGGGCATGATATTTCATCATTGCCGCTCTCCCTTTCCGACGTATTTGAAAACCGAGAAAGGGCGGGCGGGCTTCTTGCCCGACAGTAGGGTAATTTTCCCCCTCTATACTTACTGGCCACGAAAACACGATTTTGGCAAAGTCGCGGTAAATAAAGTTGAAAATATTTTTGCCGGAGCGCAAAAAAGCCCGGTTGAATTGAATCCAACCGGGCAAAACGATTATTATTGCATATTGCTACTCTGTATAGTTCATGCTGATGAGCGTAAAACTCCGTAACCGAATCGGGGCTTTTTTTGATATTAGTCCTTTGTATTTATATGGCGGCGAATTGATACGGAACACAGCGGCAACCTCCTAATTACCGCCGAATCCGCATTGTCGTTACATTTGAACAAAGAAACAGCGGCTTTATTTTCAAAACCGCCGCTTAACTCACCTTGTAAATGAGCGCAAAAATTTCTCTGCCCAACTGCGGTTTTTTTTGTTGCCGCAAAGCAGATTTATGTATTTGGATATAAAAAAGCCGATAACTGTGATTGTATTCACAAATTATCGGCTCTGCGTCTTGTTGGCTCTGCGCCTATGCGTCTGGCTCTTTGATAATCTTTATATTTAATTCTTTAACACTCACTAATGTTTCCTGTTTACATTTCGGACAAAATAATGGGAAATTCATTAGAGTGGTGTCTTGACGTAATTTTATCCGGGTTTTATTTTTGCAAACAGGACATAAAAGCCAATCATCTTTGTTTATAGATACCACCTCATATCTCATCGCCTTGTGGGAGTTTATATATCAGTTTAAAAAATCAGCGATTATCCATGCCATTATCCTTTATAATTTCATATTCTATGTGCGACTGCCTAAAATCGTATCGGACAAGCGCATTATTAATAAATACGGGATCGTCCGCGTCTGTTCCGGAATACCATAAGGAAGCACTAAATTCTATTATGTTATTATCCGTCCATTCGATTTTAGATGCTCCAGATTCTTCCCATATCCCGTGTATCCCGCTGTAATTCTCGTTATCTATTTGTTGCCAATAAGTAATCTCCAAGTCTTTTGCAACCATGACACGGGTACTGTCTACAAGCTCCGGACTTACCCTGCCGTTTTCCATATCCCAAATCAGGAGATAACTGCTTTTATTTGAAACAAAAGNGACAGCGAAAAGCCTTTTGTCAGGAGAGGGCANAATTTGTCTTATATACATTTTGGGGTAGTCGAAAGAGGTCAGCACACTTAATTCGCCATGCCGAATCGTCCATATTTGATTATAGCTTCCATAATCGGAGTAGTCGTTGAACAATGTGAAAACAACTGTTCCGTCAGCCATGTTAATGATGTTCGGGTGGTCAAACTCCCCTTTAAGTACCGAGAGCGCGAAAGTGGCGGCATCTACAATTTTATCTTCCTCGTTTATAAGGAACGGGGTTATAGCGTTTACGGCTTCTAAGCGTGTTTCTTCATCATTGTAGTATTCGACTAACTTGTTAATGGCAAAATACTGCTTATTTATGTCATCGGATTTCAAGGCGTCAAAATATACCTTTACCCCATATTGTTCCGCCATCGAATCAGAAACTGCCATTTCCTCCGGTGATAAATACCTCATATAGAAACCACTGATACTGTTTTGGATATAGTTTGCCGCAAAAGCTGTGGTTGCAAGCATAAATACCGCTGCACATGCCGCTGCCGCCGCATAACGCATAAAACGTATTTTCGGACTTAAAACTTGTTTTTTGTATGAGGCGTTACGCCCCGGCGCGGCTGATTCAATGTGTTTATCTGAAATATCGCCAATGGCACTTAGTAGTTTTTTTGTATTCATATCAAAACACCTTCCTTAATTAGTTGTTGTTTTAGTTTGTCTCTCGTTCTGAACAGTATGGATTTCACTTTGTTTTCACTGAAACCTAAGTCTGCGGAAATATCTGCTATGGAACTTAAATACCAATACCTCTGCACGAATACATCATGCGATTGTTTAGGTAGTGTATCTAAAAATTTATCTATTAGCTCCGTTATGTGGATTTCNTCGATCTCACCCTCAACGCTATTNCTGGATGGTATGCAGTCCTCTAATTCTGATAATGCGATTTCNACCACGTTGCCGCCGCGCTTTTCTGCGTTCATTTTCTCATACCTNTTNAATGAAAGATTGCGTGTTATTTTTCCCAAAAAGGTTGACAGACGATTAGGACGCGCCGGAGGAATAGCGTTCCATGCACGAAACCATGTGTCGTTGACACATTCATCAGCGTCCTCGTTGCTGTATAAGATTCTGTAAGCAATACTGTGGCAGTAACCCGCGTATTTTTTAGACACTTCGGCAATAGCGTTTTCCGTGCGTTGCCAGAATAAGTCGATTATTATTTTGTCATCCATATAATCACACCCTGCATTTTAGAACTAAAAGCGCCTTCACTCGTATACACCGGAAAAATTGTCGTACGTTGCACAAAAACTAAAATAATTATGCAGTATTGGAGAGCTTTAGTATAAGTTTTTGCCCTTGCCTACTTTATTTACTGTATAACGCCCGTCTTTCGGCTTTTCAGCGTCGGCAGGGATAAGCCACAAGTCCGCTTTTTTAACTGCTCCCGGTATGCGTCCGGCTACGCAATGATAATTCACCATACGGGCAGTAATGCCCCATTTTTCCCCGGCTTCTTTTGCTGTTAAGTATTCCACGAAATCACCGCCTATCAAGAGTATTCCCATGCCATTATACTTCTTAGCAAGGAAATATACAAGGAAAACATGAAGTATTCAGGGTATAGCATACGAATACCACATCATTCCAAGCCGATAAGGTGAACTATACAATGTATAGGGGAGGTGTGATTATGCCGATTGAACGCAGTCGTGCGCCTTTTGCGACATTAGGCGCGGACTTAAAAAGAGCGCGTAAAGCGTTAGGACACACGCAAAAAACCCTCGCGGAATTGGTAGGCTGTTCCACGCGCTATATCGCCAATATCGAAAATAGCGGCAGTATTCCAAGTATGCCGATACTCCATGATATTGCCACCATTTGCAAGCTCCCTGTGGAAAAATACTTTTTTACGGAAAAGGCAGAGGTGCAGGAAAACCCGGAGCGTGAGCGCATAACCTTGAAGCTCGGTATATGCCCGGACGAATATCTACCATTTGTTGAGGGAACATTGGACACGGCGATAAAACTAAAAAAATCAGACGCGGCAGAGGTTGAATAAACCTCGCCGTTTGTCTTATACGGAAAGCTGTTGCGACGTAGAAGCGCAACGGCTTTTTTTATAGAAATTTTCGCGGGAGTTTGCCAAAACCGCGTTTTCAGACGTAGTAATTATATAGGGGTAATGCTTTGGTCTTGAAAGGCGCGTTCCGCGCTTATCACTGAAAAGAGCGTACTTGCAAGCATAGGCAGAGGGGCCCCACTTTGAAAAAGTGGCTGCCCTCATGCCGTCAAACCTCCGCTATGGGCATGTCGGTTTTGCTTGTCGGGAAGAATCCCGAACCCTCTTTTTTGGGGAATCCCCAAACCCCTTATATACGAAAAGCAAAGGAGCGTCACGCATGGATAACACAAACGAAAAAACAGGCGGGCGCAAGCGGGAAATCGTTTTGAAAATCCGCGTCACCGAAGCGGAACGCGAATTGATTTATGAGAAAATGCGCTTGCTTAATACAAACAATCTTACTGCCTACGGTCGCAAGATGATGATTGACGGCTATGTGATAGCCGTTGACAATTCCGACTTAAAATCTATCGCCGCCGAATGTCAGAAAATCGGCGTAAATATCAACCAGATAGCGCGGCGGGTGAACAGCGCCAATCGCATATATGAGCAGGATTTTGAGGAAATGAAAAGGGGGTTAGCCGAGATATGGCGGTTACTAAGATTAAGCCTGTTAAGGCAGCGTTGAAACAGCGAATCGAATACATACAGAACCCCGCCAAGACTGATGAAAAAATGCTTGTGTCCTCTTTCGGCTGCTCCTATGAAACGGCTGATATAGAGTTTGAGCATACGCTGTCAAAGGCTTTGGAAAAGGGGAACAACCTCGCCCATCACCTGATACAGAGTTTTGAACCGGGGGAATCCACAGCGGAACAGGCGCACGAAATAGGAAAACGGCTTGCCGATGAAATAACAAAGGGGCGGCATGAATACGTTTTGACTACCCATGTAGACAAGGGGCATATTCATAACCACCTGATTTTTTGCGCCGCCAGTTTCGTTGACAATAAGAAATATGTTTCCAACAGGAAAAGCTATTACGAAATCCGCAATTTCAGCGACAAGCTATGCAAGGAATACAGCCTGTCCGTTGTAGTGCCGGGGCAGGACAAAGCTAAGCATTACGCTGAACACATGGCAGACCGTGACGGCGGCAGTTGGAAATCGAAGCTAAAGACCGCCATTGATAGCATTATCCCGGAATCGAAAGACTTTGCAGATTTTTTGAAGCGTCTGGAAGAATCGGGGCATGAGATAAAGCGGGGTAAATATATCTCCGTCCGCGCTCCCGGTCAGGAGCGTTTCACCCGGACAAAGACATTGGGGGAAGAATATACAGAGGACGCTATAACAAAACGTATCGCCGGGGATTATGCCATGACCGCGCCGAAGCATGAGCAGGACGAGAGGGATATTGACTTAACCTTTGACGCGCCGGAAGATACGAGCGCGGGCATTGATATTCTTGCTGCCATCACTCCCGCCAGTGATGAACCTGTCAAGCCTTTGTATGTGCATCCGGCTCCCGCCGTCAACCTTATCATTGACATTGAGAATTGCGTTAAGGCGCAACAGAGCGCGGGCTTTGCCCGTTGGCAAAAAATACAGAATTTGAAAGAAGCAGCCCGAACCCTTAATTTCCTTACGGAGAACAATTTATTGCAATATGGGGATTTGGAAGCCAAGACCGCCGAAGTCACCGCCACTTTTGACGAAACCGCCGACACATTGAAAGCCGCTGAAAGACGACTTGCGGATATGGCGGGCTTGATGAAGCATATCGCCAATTATCAGCAGACCAAGCTCGTATATGACGGCTTGAAAACGGCAAAGGACAAAACCGTTTACAGACGTGAGCATGATAGTGCGATTATCCTGCATGAAGCCGCCGCAAGAGCGTTGAGGAAAGAAGTGGGCGACGGCGGCAAACTTCCAAACCTTGCCACGCTTCAAGCGGAATATATTAAGCTCACGGAAAAGAAAAACGCCCTACGCACCGAATATGGCAAGCTGAAAAATCAAGCACGAGAAATGGGTATAGTCAAACGCAATGTTGACAGCATACTTGAACCCGGCGCGGAACGGGCAAAGGGTAGGGATAGAAACGCGGAATTATGATACCTTTTCCCGACATTATTATTGTACCGCCCACGGTGGTATAAAACCATTGCAGCCCTGAGTATCACCGCCCACAAGCAGAAAAATCATTGAAATAAGCACCTTTTTGATACAGTAAAACGCCCTATATGTCTACTTAGGCGCGAAACGTAAAAAAAGAGGGCGCGGCCGGCCGTCACAATGACAGCCAGCCGCGCCCTTGCGGTTTTGGTATGATATTGATGGTTTTTCCCTGCGTATGGACGGTATCGCCCCCGATAATACAAACACCTTGCCGCCCCTTGTATCGCCGCCCACAGGCGATGTTATCAGCGAAAACCGCCCCTTTATTTTACAGCTTTCCGCTTGCTCTCATATTTCGGGCATTGGCAGACGATAACGCGGTAACTCTGCTTACAATCATGGCGGCATTTCCGGCAAAGGATATTATATTGCCGCCGCCCGTTATCGCCTATAAAGATACTCCATTCAAGCCGCGCTTTTTTAGACAGCTTCGGCATGGGTCATACCTCGTCCGTATCATAAGCGGGAGCGAATGACAATACGGAAAAATCCGGCGCGGACAAAGCAGCAACTTTACGGCTCGCACTCTCCGCAATCGCCCTTATTTCCCCGTCCATGTCTGGAAGCGCGGCGGCGATCCGCGCAAGCGTCGCCGCCTGTGTATCTTCCTGATAGATGGCAACGATATTTATTTCCTCAACTGTGAAATCCATAATAGACATACGCTATACCTCCAATGCGTTAGATTTTGATAAAGCCGCCGCCCGTGGGGGCGCGGCGGCGCGGTCAGCGGCAAGCTGCTTTTTCCCTGCCGCAAGCTGCTGTTTTATGCTCGGCTTCGGATTCTGGACACGCAACTTAAACGCGGCGGGGCGGGCGTCCTTTTCGCGCTGCTCCCGTGCCTGTGCGACTACATCACGCAACGCGCCCTCGTCCTGCGGGTGTTTGATAAGGGTCAGTAATTGCCCGTGTTGACGATAAAGGTTCTGATGTTTCGCGTCATGCTCCTTGTGGGGAAGCGTTACCGTCGTCCCGTCTTTGTAGGTCGCTGTTACCGTATGCAGGGGAACGGCGTTTTTATTGATTTGCCGGATTTGGTCGCGGTAATCAAGTTCGTACAGGTCGCCTTTGATACGCCCATTTTCCATGCCCTTAATATCTACGGCATAAGCAAGTATTCTGTCCTCAACAATGACGGGGCGGTAAAACTCCGGCGAACCTAACAATTTGCCGTAGCCCGTGAAATAGTTAAACGCTTCGGTGTCCTTGATATAAATATCGCGTTCGGGAAAAGCCCAAGTCCCGGAAGTACGCGACATCCATAAAAGGCGGTTGTTATCTCCGTCCGGGTTTCGCGCCGCTTCCTTAAATTTTTCAATGTCATACTTGAAATCGCTCTTGTAATGCTCGGTGTTAAGCTCTACCACCGCGCCAAGTGCGGCGACAATATCCACGTTTTCATATTTCCGCATAACTTATCCCCCCAATTCGGCGTTTTTGCTTTGCGCTTTTGACGGCGCGGGCTTCTGCGCCGCAAGCTGCTTTTTCCCTGCCGCCAATTCATCACGGATAGACGGTTTTTTCTGCGCTGCGGGCTTTGCCGCGCCCTTGCCCTGTGAAGCTGCCCGGGTCTGCCCGGTCTTTGGTTCTGCCTTGCCCGTTTGCGATTTTTGCGCCGCCGCCTGTTTGTCCTTTTTTATCGCGTCGGAAAGGTCGGTGAGGTTGATAGTTTCCCCGGCGTTTACTTTGGCTTCGATTGCCGCCACATTCTCGCCCTGCTCCGGTGGCTTTTGTTTGGGCGCGGGTTCAGTCTGCCGGACAGTAGCGGCTGGCGTCT
>JGI24702J35022_10002879_pt1 | contig 10414 bp, 10 predicted proteins | sample TergutTh196P4_FD_35022 | JGI IMG/M metagenome (IMG submission 35022)
GTGGATATTTCACGCATCCCAACCATGGATTACCGCGGGGAAAGGCCAAACGCAACAGCAGGGCTCCAGTTTGATCTCGACCGGTTCCTGATTCTGTTATACGATACACTGCGCAGTTATCCGTAATTAAGGCAGCAGAGAGGTAAAATATTGTGAAAACACAGATATATTCAATCCAAACCATTGATGAAGCTCAAATATGTCTGGATGCCGGTGTTGATTATATTGGGCTCGCGGCAGGCGCCAACGCGGGACTGCCTGCGGAAATTTCCCTGGAAACGGGACGGGAAATTTTCAGTTTTATCGGAAACCGTGCAGGCAAGGTAGCCCTGTCCGTTGCGGATGATCCTGAAACAATTTACATAATGGCCAGAGAATTAAAACCCGACGCTGTACAGGTCTGCGGAAATAAATATGCAGCGACTCCCTCATTTTGTAAAAAAATAAAGGAAATAATTCCGTCCATAGCTGTAATACAGGCTGTCGGCATTACCGGGCCGGAAGTAATTGAAAAAGCGCTTGAGTTCAGCGAATTCTGCGACAGGCTCATCCTTGATTCAGTAGCCCCTGGCATCGCCGGTATCGGAGCAGCGGGCGTTGTCAATGACTGGAAGGTATGCAAAGAAATAGTATCCCGCGCAAAATGCCCGGTTATACTGGCAGGAGGCCTAGGCCCGCATAATGTAGCGGAAGCAATCCGCGAAGTAAGGCCATGGTGCGTGGATTCCCTTACAAAAACCAACCTTGACGGCAGGATGGAAAAGGACCCCCAAAAGGTAAAACTTTTTGTAAAATACGCAATGGAGACCGCAAAAGAATTAGGTTTATAATAACGGTACAATAGGAGGACATATCAATGAACGATAAAGAATTGGTTAAAGAAGCCATTTTGGCAAGGGAGAAATCTTACTCGCCCTATTCAAATTATATGGTGGGCGCGGCGTTATTAACAAAGGACGGCAAGGTATACCGCGGCTGCAACATCGAGAATGCCGCTTTCAGTCCTTCAAACTGCGCGGAACGAACCGCCTTTTTCAAAGCTGTCTCCGAAGGGGAAAAAGAGTTTTCCGCCATTGCTGTCGCAGGCTGGGCCAGGGGAAACCAGAATCCGGGTTATGCGTATCCCTGCGGCGTCTGCAGGCAGGTGATGATGGAGTTCTGCGATCCTGATACATTCAGGATCATCGTAGCAGCCGGAGAAGACAATTTTGTTTCTTCAACTTTACGTGAACTATTGCCCCACGGGTTTGGCCCGGCTAGTTTATAGTTTAAAGAGTCATCCCTGGCCTCTCCTGCCTGCAGCTCAGAACAGCCTGGAAATGGCGTAGCCCAAATCCCCTTCACGAAGCATTTTTTTTACCAGCGCGACATTGTCTGTAACTTTTTTTGATTTGTCAACATGGACGCTCCTCCAGATTTTACGCCAGTCAGCTATGTGCCCTCTCTCGAACGCGCACAAAATGCCTTCTACGCCCCAGGTTTCCACCGGACAGTCCGGGTCCACATTTATATTCCTAAACTTAAGCATTGCCGTTTCCCATTACCTCCCGGGCTACGTTCCTGCAGATCTTTACAATAAAATCCCAATCCTTCAATTTGCCTGTAGTCCCCTTATAATCCGGAAGTTCCTTTATGCTTCCAATATCCACAGGACGAGGATCACATAACTGCCGGAGGAGCTGGGACAAGACGGGCTTCTCGTAAGCGGAATCGTCGGCGTAAAACTCGTCCAAATCTTCTATTATTCGAGCGCTTGCCGAAATTCCGGCTTTGTCCGAGAGCGCTGCGAAATCCAGATAATCGCGCATCTGATTCCGCTTTACAATCAAAAACGCTTTTATCCTTGTAATTTCTTCTATCGTCGGCACATTCAGGGAAACCTCGCCAATTTGAACCTTCTGAAACTCCAGTTTTTTTTTCCGGATAAGTTGCCTGATACCGGCTTCTATCCCGCCAAGTTCGCCCAGGATGATCTTTCCGTACACTACCCTGTTGGTAACCCAGTCACCCTCGCGTTCCAAAGAATCCAGAATCAGGTCGAAGCGCTGTTCCAAATCAGAAACGATATGATCGTGGTCAAGCGAATATCGGTGCTCAGCATACACATACGCGGCAGATCCGCCGACAAGGACTGCATCGGGAACAAGTTTTTGCAGTCTCGCCGCCTGCTCAAGCACTTTCTTCATGTGGTCATTCATATCAGATTAAAGATAGAATACGGAGGCTTGAGCTGTCAACGGCGGGGACGAGGGGCTGTCCGGGAAGCATATTTTTATGATTAACCACGGAGAACTGCTGTCTATCGACAAGTTTGGAGTTTCACAGAGAAAATTCGATTATTTTATGACTAAAACTTCTTCTTTCTCCGTGTTCCTCTGAGTTCTACGTGGTTTTTTTATCTTCCTGGACAGCCTTAGCCCTTCTTTTGCGGGTTTATCCCGAAAATTATACAAGTCCGACAGATGCCTGGCCCCGGAATATTTTGAGTTTGCTTTTTTTTGCGATTTGGGTAAAATCAACATCATTGTGCAATAAGTGAACATCCGCCAGAATAGCGTAAGATGCGATCAAACAGTCCGCTGATTTCCTCAAGGTTATTCCCTATTTACCATTAAATTACGGCATTTCAATAGCCCTGTCTATGAAGGGGCCGGGATACCTTCTGGCGCGGTTTCCCCATTCACCTGCGGCGCTGCTGGAGGCAAGGAAAGACCAGAGCTGGGAAGCAGGTCTTGCCTTTCCTGTTGCATATAGGGCGGATGCTAAATAGTAAATTGTTCTATAGTATTCGGTATCTTCAAGGTAAGCATTGATTTCTACTCTGGAACGGGCAGAAGCCAGCAGGTCTTCCAGGCTTGTAAAGGTGAAGTCGAACTCGCTGCGGACAACATTGTCAATGATCACCGTATTCTGAATTAAAAAGGCGAACATAAGGTGCTCTGCCGCCGGGGAATATCTGTTTGAAGCATAGTAAAAAAAACCCAAAAGCCGGTGAGTCTTCTCTGTTAGGTTATTGCTATACCGGTATAAGGTTAGAAAGCGGTTCACACCTTCGTTTTCAAGAATCCTTGCCATGGCTGAGCGGACTTGAGTAAGCGAAGACGAGCCGGAAGAATTCTTTGCCCAGTAAATATCCCTGGGATTTCCGGAGGAATCGTTACCTTCTATGATCTCATTGGCCTGTTTTTCCATCTCCTGATATTCCCGGCGCATCCTGTGGATATCAGTTATTTTATGGAGAATCTCGGTTTCAAATCCGGGAGTTTCCAGAAGAATCCGGTTTTCCCAGGCTCTCTGGTATTGCCGCAGCGCCATGGATAGTTCCCCTTCGGCTTTATAAGCCTCGCCAAGCCAATAATCCGCTTCGGGGTAACTCTTTAGCCTGTCAATTTCTTCCAAAGCGCGTTTTACTGAACCTCCAAGGGAATCCTTTGGAATGCGGTAGTAAAGTTCAGCAAGAGCCGCAGCCGGGACAGCTTCCTTATTAGCATCAATATACCTTTCCACAAATTCAAGGGAATCACCCAAAGGCCGCACATTCGGATTGGAGAGGAGAAGTATAAGGTCCTGTTCCATCCGGGTAAATTGGTCGAGACGGCTCCGGCGGGCATCTTCAAAAGCAATCAGGGCGTTTCCGTATGAACCACTGCGGAAGTACTGCTTCCCCTGTTCCAGTGTAAACCACCAGGGCTGCTGGGCACTGGTTAGTCCTCCGAAAAGTAATAATAAAAAAAATCCAAAAAGAATTTTTTTATTAATCCACTCTTTACACGGGCTAATATTTTGGAAAAACCCTCTCACAAAGACACAAAGGCACGAAGGGATGCACTCAATTCGGAAATCGCGCTTAGTCCCTGGCGTCTTTGCACCTTTGCGTGAGCTAAAATTCTGTAATTTTCTCTGGTCAGTTATAAATTTTAGGATCATAATCAATTCCTGCTTATAGCTTCTTTAGCTCTTCCTCAAAGGCGGCGTCCGCTTCCGCGGCGTCTATGGTACGTATCACCTTCCCCTTCCGGAAGATAAGAACCTTCTCCCCGGCACCTGTAATGCCAAGATCCGCGTGGCGGGCTTCTCCGGGACCGTTTACCTCACAGCCCATAATCGCCACAGTAATATTTTTATCCATGGCATAGAACCGTGACTGCCAGCGTTCGGTAAAGCCATGGGTATCAAAACCGCATCTACCGCACCGGGGACAGGAAACAATGCGGATGCCCCCCTGACCCGAAGGATCCGGTTTCTCACCTGCCATGTCGCAGGCAGCCAGAAGGATCTCCCTTCCGGCGATAATTTCCCTCTCCATGGTGTCCGAAAGGGAAACCCGGATGGTATCTCCGATGCCATCCTCCAGGAGTGCGACGATAGCGGCTGTATTCCGAACTACTCCGGCTATTAGCGGCCCCGCCTCGGTAACTCCCACATGCAGCGGGACATCGCTCCTTTCTGAAAATAAACGGTTCGCCCTTATAGTATCGGCAATAGAGGAGGCTTTCATTGAGACCAGGATATCCGGGAAACCAAATTCATCAAATACCGCAGTTTCCCTTTCGGCTGCAATAACAAGGGCTTCTGCGCAATCCAGGGCGCCCTCATCTACCCGGCGCCGCAAGTCCAGAGGAAGACTTCCAGCGTTTACGCCGATGCGTATGGGACGGAAATTGGCGGCTGCCCTGGAAAGGATTGCATCAATTTTCTGCCGGGTGCTTTTTGCGCCGTAAGGTCCGATATTGCCGGGGTTTATGCGCAGTTTCGCAATGGGAAAATCAAGACAGCGAAGGGCGATCCTGTAATCAAAATGAATATCCGCCACAAGCGGCATGGAAACCATGGAAGCAAGGTTGCCAAGAACCTCAGCGCTCTCCAAATCGGGAACGGCAAAACGCAGAAGGCCGCAGCCCATTTTCCCCAATTCCCTGATGCGTAAAATGATCCCTTCCGGAGAATCCAGATCGGAAAGGGAAAGAGGATCCTTCCACATGGTCTGAATGACTGGAGCAAGACCGCCTCCGAGGGTAACGGCTTCAATATTGCCGAAGCCCCCTATTTTAACCTGCCTGGAAACACGCGGTTTAGTCATAAGATCTTATATATCATCAAATAAAGATGGCAAGAGGATTTAAAACAATAAGCTCACGCAAATACGCCAGGGGAAATCATCGGCGAATGGCGTAGCAAAGTCAACTAATTCAAACTGATCATCGAAAGAACCATCGCGAAAATTGCGACGGTTTCGCAGATGCCTACGATCATCATGTAGTTGACAAAACCCTTGCCTGTTTCTCCTGTGGCATCGGCGCCTGAAGCACCGGCTTTACCTTGGGCAATTGCGGAAGCGCCAATGGCGAGACCGGAAGCGATGCCTATACCCAGATATAAAGAACCCAGCTCCGGATTCGCCAGGGCCGCGGGTTTCATAAAAAGCAGCCCCAAAATAAAGCCGTAGAAGGTCTGGGTCAGCGGCGCGCCGCCAAAGGCAAGCAGGGTCATGGGCGCCGGCCTGTTGGCTATATAACATTTCTTCCATGCACCGATAACCGCCTGACCGGCTATAGCAATACCCATTGCTGAACCAACCGCGGACAAACCCATTACAATACCTGCGCCAAGTAATCCTAAATTCATGCCTAACTCCTCTGTAATTTTAAAAAAAATTCCGGGCCTGCAATGCAAACCCGCTGCCATACTAGTATACTAAACGCTCCCCTTTTCCGTCTGCACATTTTTAGCTTCCTTGAAAGGCTTGTATGCCGTACCTGCCCAGGTCAGGCCGACGTGGCCGGAAAATTCTAGGGTATTAAGGCGTACGCCGTGAACAAGGACAGAAAGAGCGTTAAGAACAAGATTAAGCCCGTGCCCAAAAACCAAAAGAATAACTGCGAAAACAAAAGAGATAAAATGTCCAAGCATGGGCCCCGCCATGGCATTTACGGTGGAAGAGATCGCGGCTCCCGCAAGTCCCACAGCCCAAAGCCTTATATAGGACATGATATCGGAAAACACATTGGCAATGCCCAGGACCATGGAAATAAAATTCTTTAGACTTTCCAGAATGGATCCGCCTATGCTGCCGTCATAATTGGCAAAAACAAAGTTAACCAAAAAACCTCCGCCCAGTAAATAAACACAGGGAGGCAAGAGAGGAATTTGGCGGTACTGATTGCTGGCAATAAGGGAAAGCACCAGGCCATACATACCCAGAAGCATGGCAATGGCGCCCAGATCCGCCAGAATTTTCAGGGTTCTGCACCGTGTAATGGCTATTATATGTCCAATGGAAAGCTGCAAAAGGGCCAGAGAGAAACAGAAGATCATGAGGTTCTGCTGCACTATGCCTGCGTCAAAATCAGATTTGGCGGAAGTCACATTTGAAACAAGGGGAAGAGAAATTCTCCTTAAAAATTCAGGAATAAGCTGTACATCTATTCCGAACCAGGTACAGGTCAGTATGCCCCATATTAAATTTGAAAGACCCAAAAGAAGGACCAGTTTTAGGATTGAAGGAACTCCCTTTTTAATGGTTTTCAGAATACCTATGACGGCGCATATAACAAAGATAGCACCGTAAGCTGCGTCGCCGAAGATCATTCCAAAGTAAATGGTGAAAAACAGAAGGAACCAGCCGGAAATATCAACTTCATTGTAACCCGGCATTACTTCAAGAAAATCGGTCAGCGGATAAAGAAGCTTTGCAAGACGGTTATTTTTAAGTTTTGTTGGGACATTATCATCCGGCCCGGGATCTTCCGAAAGAAGCGCCCAGCAATTTTCCGCCGCTGCCCGTTTTAGAAGGCCCAATTCGGGAGACGGCACAAAACCAGTTATCCAGGATACGGTATATTCAGCGGGGACGCTATCCAAAAGCTCCATGCCCGAATTCGCGGTTTCAAATTCAATTTGGTGGAGCAGGGATTTTAGCTCCCCTTCGATTATGGATTCACGGGCTGAGAGAGAAATAAGCTGTTTTTCAATGCCTGCAATCTGTTCCTTCATATCCATAAGCAGCTTATTGATATCTTCCAGGGATTGCTCGCCGGGAACAAAAGGAGTTTCACCGGGTATTTCCCTGTCCAATACCGCAATACGCACCACTACCTTGTCTCTGCCGGCAACAATATAGGAAATATCTGCGGGCAGGGAAGAAAAGGTTTCATTGGGGATCTCGTAAAGATTCAGGACTATGCCATTTTGTCTTAAGTATTTGAGATCGTAAGAATTAAAACACCCCCATCCCTCTATCCTGCTCTTTTCCTTTGAAAGAATCGTAGTCCGTTCCTGCAAAAACTTCCTCTCTTCTCCCATTTCCAGAATATGAAGGACCAGATCTTTTCGTTCATGCGCTTCGAGGGCTTCGGTGGAAAAAGGAACTCCTTCCGGATTTACAAAATCCGAAGCCCGTTTCATTACGATGGGATCTTTGGTTTCAGCAATACGGGGAGTTTCCTTACTCAGCCCGGAAGTTTTCATTTCTTGACTCTTTTGGCTGACCGGCCCGGAATCGCCTTTTTTGGCAGACTTTAATTTTTCCTTAAAGGGCCGCAAAATTCCCAGGGCATTGTCAATCCTGGTTTTCCGATCCAAAAGCCTGCTTAATCCGTCCGAAGCAACATTCTTTTTTTCAAGATGAACAACCCCGATTTCCCGGAGTTTTTTAAGGGATTCTTCCCGGTGCTTATCCAGCACCACCAGGGAGACTTTCTTCATTGGTACAATCACGAGGGGAACCTCCCTTCACTAAGTTCCGGTCGGGTGGGGTTCCACGAGGGGAACCTCCCTTCACTAAGTTCCGGTCGGGTGGGGTTCCACGAGGGGAACCTCCCTTCACTAAGTTCCGGTCGGGTGGGGTTCCACAAATGGAACCTCCCCATAATTTGTTTCGGATATTTATGGCTCAATTCGCGCCTCCCTGAGCAGCCCTGGCCAGGCCGCGCTTCGCGATCTTGCCACGAACTACAGCAGCGGTTTGCTGATCCCCCAGGTAGACCTGAATCTTTTTTATATTTTCCCTGGTCTCGGGGATCTTAATCTTCTCGAAGAGGTTCACCCGCTGGGTAGTAATCCTGAGTTCATTTTCCAGCCTTTGCCGCTGCTCTTCCACAATCCGCTCTTCCAGATCCAGCAGAAAAATCTGTTTCAGTTTTTCAACTGCCATATCCAGCCAGAGCGGCATGCGGGCAAGATCATAGGGGAAGATCTCAAAATCCGCTCCTTCAAAGAGGGGGATAGCTACGCCTGCAATATTGCCCTGGGCTGTTCTTATCTGGGATATTTTAAGAATCCCAGGAGTAAAAATTCCCTTTTCGCCGAAAACGGCTATCCAGGATTTAAGGGATTCGTCGATCCGGTCTTTCTCGTCTTTAAGCTCCCTGATGCGGATCTCCGTTGTTCTTATCTCAGCCTGGAGCTGCTGTTTCTTGAGCATCAGGGTGGGCAGGTAACGCTGATACATCTTTAGGGAATCTTTTTGTTTTTTAAGCTCGTTTTTTGTGAGCTTTATCTTTGCCATGGGCGCTAACCCTCACCCTAATCTTTTTTGGGCCAGAACTTGCTGATAAGCTCAGTCCTGAGTCCTGTTTCCTCGGGACTGAAGCAGGCAGCAAGAATTTCCCAACCCTGGTCCAGAGCCCGTTCCAGCGGAATATTTACTGAAAGATCCATCATCTGTTTTTCGAACATTTCTCCGTATCTAAGGAGTTTGTCGTCCCAGGAAGTCATGATAAAGCCCATGGCTTTCTTTTCCATGGTATCCTTGAAGGCTGAATAGAGCTTGATCATGCCGTCCATCAGGGCCCGGTGATCCGCCCTTGTTTTGCCGTTGACCTGCTGCTTCAGACGGCTAAGGGAACCAAAAGGTTCAATACGGCCGTTTTTCAGGTAATACTGGCCTTCGGTAATATACCCGGTATTGTCAGGCACCGGATGGGTAACATCATCACCGGGCATGGTAGTTACAGCCAAAACGGTGATGGAACCTGCGGTTTCAAAGTCAACGGCTTTTTCATAACGGCTGGCAAGCTGACTGTAAAGATCTCCCGGGTATCCGCGGTTGGAAGGAACCTGCTCCTGTATGATCGAGATTTCCTTCATGGCGTCGGCGAAGTTTGTCATGTCGGTCAGAAGCACCAGCACATCCCTGTTCTGAAGGGCAAACTGTTCCGCCACAGCCAGGGATATATCCGGGATCATCAGGCATTCGACGGTGGGGTCAGAAGCGGTATGCATGAACATAACGGTGCGGGCAAGAGCGCCGGCGTTTTCCAGGGTGTCCTTAAAGGTCAGGTAATCGTCGTATTTCAGGCCCATGCCGCCCAGAACTATTACGTCAACTTCAGCCTGCATGGCGATTCGGGCGAGGAGTTCGTTATACGGTTCACCGGAAACCGAGAAAATAGGCAGTTTCTGCGAAACCACCAAAGAATTAAAAAGGTCGATCATTGGAATACCGGTTCGGATCATCTTCCGGGGAATAATACGCTGGGCAGGATTAACAGAAGGTCCCCCTATGGAGATCATGTTTTCCTGAAGGGAAGGCCCCTTGTCCCGCGGTGCGCCTGAACCGGAAAAAACCCGGCCCAAAAGATTATCGGAAAATGAAACCTGCATTGAACGGCCCAAAAAACGAACCGTGTCGCCTGTGGAAATTCCACGGCCGCCGGCGAATACCTGAAGTGAAACCATTTCGTTTTCCAGGCGGTTCACTTCCGCAAGAGATGTACCGAATACGGTGTCTACCTCAGCCAAATCGCCATAGCGGATTCCTTCGGCCCTGACGGTGATAACGCTTCCGGTAATGGATTCAATTTTGCTGTATACTTTTTTCATTTTAACCTCTATCCATGATCTTACGCCAATAATTTTCCGGCTGCCTTGTCAAGCCCGCCGGATCTTTCGGCTATAGTAGAATCTATCTCTTTTTCAATGGAGTCAAAACGCTCACACTTCCATTCAGAACCATTATAATCCAGGAATTTCTGCCTGAGTTTGTTGAACCAGGATCTGGCCTCGTTTTTGTCGGAGAAAGATAATTTGGTTCCCAGAATTTTTATAAGAATTCTGAATATATATATCTGCCGTTCCGGACTTACCGCGGCGTCAACAGCATCAAAGGAGTTCTGCTGGAAATAAACCGCATCCAGAAAATCCCCTTTAAGGAAAATAATATAGTCTTCCAGGCTGGTTCCCTCTTCGCCTACTACCTTCATCATCTGTTCAACTTCGCTGCCCCGGCGCATAAAATTATGTGCATAGGAAACAGTTTCAAAGGGTATTATCCCCTTGTACTTGGACCAGGAATCAAGCGGATGAATTGCGGGAAATTTACGGGCATCGGAACGTTCCCGGGAAAGACCGTGGAAAGCGCCCACAACCTTTAGTGTCGCCTGGGTTACAGGCTCTTCAAAGTTACCGCCCGCCG
>JGI24702J35022_10002880_pt1 | contig 10413 bp, 10 predicted proteins | sample TergutTh196P4_FD_35022 | JGI IMG/M metagenome (IMG submission 35022)
CCACCAGCCGTAAGGGCCCACCATCAACCCTGCCACAGTGGCAAACTTGCGTTCCAGCAAGCGGCACCTTCAGCCTTCAGTTCGTATCAGCCTGAAATGGCAAGTAGCCTCCGAAACAAAAGCCCCTTGGCGACGGAGCTCTATCGGTGGGAATCTATACCTTGGTGGATTATCTGTAAAAGTATAGCCAATCCATGCTGGGTAGGCCGCCCTGATGCTAATGGATACGCCAAGACACTAAATGTGGATTGGCGTACGGTATAGCGCGCCTATGGGAAACCAGTGCATGCCAATGACCAGAGCAACCGACGGCACAATATACTGATACTGCCCCGCAACTCCGAGAGCCACGCAGACCGCCACGAAGGTGCAATCCTGCGGATAGTATATCACTCTCCAACGCTACCCCTTCTGTCCCCAGGATCAGCGGGCCCATCAGGTAAAGAGCGCCCCACCCAGTTTCTCTTGTTCGCTTTGAAGAGAATGATCGCGACAATTCCCGCCAAGACCACCCGCGCGATTACAGCCAAGGCATTCACACCGAAGCCCCAAAAGATGAATGACGCCCACAACGCGATGCAAAATACCAACAAGTATGCGAAATTAATCATGCTCAGGCGCGCCCGTTTTGTCAGATTGGTACGCTAGCCCACGGTTTACACCACCACCCCGTTGGTTCTGCCTACTTGGCAAACCAGTCTCTCTATACTGCAGCCTCATACCGAAATCCCAGCGCCAGAGCCCTTATATTGGCCTCCAATAGATCCTGTTTGCGCCCCGGCACGATATCTTGCATCACCTGCCCAGCCGTCCCCTCGTCGCAGAGTCCCGTCTCGCGTAGCAGTTTCCCCAAAAGCACCACGTTAGCCAAGGCAGCCATTTGGTGGTCGGTGGCCATTTGTGTGGCAGGGATGCCAAAGACACTTATGTCATCGCGCACCGCTTGACGATTGATAAGGGAACTATCATAAAACAATACCCCTCCCCCTTCCATGGCAGGCTCAAATTTCTCCAGCGACGGCCCGTTCATGCACACCAGGATATTCGGTGCGGACACTATTGGCGAACCGATGCGTTCCCGCGAAATGATCACACTGCAGTTGGCAGTGCCCCCGCGCATCTCCGGTCCATAGCTTGGAAGCCAGGAAACCTCCCGCTCTTGTGATAAACCCAAGGAAGCCAAAAATTTGCCAGCAAACAGGATACCCTGGCCGCCGAAGCCGGCCAGCAAGATGCGTTTCGTCTCAGCACTCATGCAGCCACCTCATCACCTATCTTATCCCGGTACACCCCCAGCGGATAGACCGGCAGCATATGCTCTCGCAGCCATTCTAGGGCCGCCGGCGGCTCAAGGCCCCAGTTGGTAGGGCACGAGGATATCACCTCCACCAAAGAAAAGCCCTGGCCTGCGGCTTGGGTTTTGAAAGCCTTTAATATAGCCCGCTTGGCACCGCGCACATTCTTTACGGAGTCTACCGCCACGCGCTCCACATAGGCCGCCCCATCCACCGTACCCAACATCTCACTCACTCGTAGCGGACTGCCCGCCAGGGCCTTATCGCGTCCGTAGGGAGTGGTCTGCGTCACCTGGCCCAGCAAAGTGGTGGGGGCCATCTGCCCTCCAGTCATGCCATAGATGGCGTTATTGACAAAAATGACCGTGATATTCTCGCCGCGCATAGCAGCATGGATGGTTTCCGCTGTGCCAATGGCCGCCAAATCGCCGTCACCTTGATAGGTAAACACCATGCACTCTGGCCGCGCCCGCTTAAGGCCGGTAGCCACGGCCGGAGCCCGTCCATGGGCAGCCTGCACCATATCGCAGTTGAAGTAGTTGTAAGCAAACACAGCACAGCCTACCGGTGCCACACCGATGGCCCGGCCCAACAAACCCAACTCATCCAGCGCCTCCGCTACCAAACGGTGGATGATGCCATGAGTGCATCCCGGACAATAGTGCATCGCCGCCTCAGTCAAGGCTTTCGTCTTATCAAATACGATCGTCATCGCTTCCCTCCTTTCCTAAGCCGCCGGATCCTGCCCTAAGGCAGCTTCGCGAATCTTCTGCAGTACTTCTTCGGGGGTGATCATTACCCCTCCGGTGCGCCGGCAAAGGAACACCGGCCGCTGGCAGCGTACGGCAAGCTCCACGTCTTCAGCCATCTGCCCCATGCTCAGTTCCGCCGCCACAAAGGCCGTAGCTTTTTGGGCAAGACGGAAGAGTGGTTTCTTCGGGAAAGGCCAGAGCGTAATGGGACGCAATAGCCCAGTTTTTAGACCATCCCGGCGCGCGGCATCGATGGCGTTTTGGGCAATGCGTGAGGCTGCTCCATAGGCCACCACCACGATATCAGCATCATCGGTGAGATATTCCTCGTAGCGCGTTTCTTTTTCCTCAATCACTTTGTAGCGATCATAACGCACAAAAACCGTGCCCTCCAACTCCTCAGGCGTGAGGTAAAGTGAATTCACTAAATTGGGCGGGCGCTGTTCTCCCGTCCCAGTGAGCGCCCAAGGTTTATCAATAGATGGGCCCGGCACCTTGGTCGCGGTGTCTACCGGTTCCATCATCTGCCCCAGCGTGCCATCGGATAGCAACATAGCGGTAATGCGGTACTTATCCGCCAGTTCAAAGGCCTCAAAAGCATAATCCAGCATCTCCTGTACGCTGTTTGGGGCTAATACCAGCATGCGAAAATCGCCGTGCCCGGCGCTCTTGGTGGCATGGTAGTAGTCCGCCTGAGAGGGCTGGATGCCGCCTAGACCAGGCCCGCCGCGCTGAATATTGACCACCACCGCCGGCAGGTCGCAGCCCGCCAGATAGCTCAACCCTTCACTTTTCAGAGCAAAGCCGGGGCTGGAGGAGGAGGTCATAGCACGCCTGCCGGCCGCCGAGGCACCGATAACCATGTTGATGGCCGCCACCTCGCTTTCAGCCTGCAAGAAAGTGCCTCCTAGTTTGGGCATCTTCTTGGCCATGTAAGCCGCAATTTCCGTCTGCGGCGTGATGGGATAGCCGAAGTAATGACGACAACCTGCGAGCAGTGCCCCTTCAGCAATCGCCTCATTCCCTTTCATCAATACCTTGCTAGCCATATCTCCCCCCTCTTACCTTTCAACCTTGATAGCCACATCGGGACACATGAGCGCACAGAAAGCGCATCCGCTGCAAGCACTCTGGTCTGTTAGGCCTGCCGGGCGGAAGCCCTTAGCGTTAATGGTGTGCTCACCCAACTTAACAAGGTTCTTGGGGCAAGCCTGTACACACAACCCGCAACCCTTGCATTCGTCTGTTTTGAATATCACAGTCGCCATATTTTCCCCCTTGCCAAGCTCTACAATTTCCAGCCTTGTTTTTTATACAGATCCAGCGGGAATATCTCTCCCAGGGTCAGTTGCGCCTTTCTTCTTACTCCTTCGCCTTGTACCAAGCATCTCTCCAGCGCCGTCATCTTGAGCGGCAACCCAAGCCTTGCTGCAACCCCCGCCGCAAACTCAGCTGTGGCGAGTACATCCGACAGCGTCGTCTCCGCCGCCAGATTGGAGTTGTTCACCAGTCCGGTGAAGCCGACTTTGCTGGCTGTTTCAATTTCCTCTTTGATTTGGCACAAATCGTCCAAGTTGCGTGTCAGCGGACGGTATTGGTTAATCACCAAGAGCATCTCATATCCGCCCCTACTTTGCAAAAGCCCCGCATACCGCCCAAGCGCCAGCGCCCCACGATCATCTCCCCCCAAATCAATAATCCCCGTGGTATCCGGGTCATCAAACAAGGCCCTCGTTTCTGACGGCATGGCTGGAGCATCGACATTCGTATTAGCAAAACGCGAGGCCACAAGCCGAATGCCCGCTCCCTTCAAGGCCTCAGCGGCATCAGCCGTGCGGAAATATGGGTTAACAATATCCAAGTCGCATAGGATCACGCGGTCTTTCTGCTTACTAGCCCACAGAGCATAAGCTACCGCTAGACTCGTTTTCCCGCTACCGAAATGACCAGCGAATATTGTAATCCGTGCTAGATGCATCGCTGTCCCCCATATGGCCCTCGCCGTACCTGCAAATCTTTATTGCTATGGCGTTCACACGAAAAGTATGCATAAAATCCAAACTTGCCCATGTTCGGCTTCTCATAATTTCCAAATATTGATCCGAACCCCGTACCCAGGACAGCCTCGGTGTCTAATATATAGTTGAAGTCGGCGAATCCTGCACTTATGACTACCAAAGATCACTCGTATACGATGGTATAGTCCTTAACTTAATCAACATCAACTTTTTTAATAGCACTTATAGTTATTTTGGCGCTGGCACGTCTTAAGCGCATCGACTATATTGTTCAATTTTTCTCTGGCCTGAAGACGCCCACACAAGAGATAGCCAAACCAACGGGGGGAAATTAAAATCCCATGGATGATTGTTCTGCCACCTCTAGAAATCCCCCAAATAGGATAGCGGCAATGCCAAAAAGTATCAGCTCAAAATCCGTTCCTCCGCATTGTCGCGCACAAGGAACCTCCGATGCTACCCACCAATTATCCGCTGAGATACTATTGGCTTGTATTCAGATGCCTCATACGCCACCACAATGCAACATTTGTTGCCCTTATGTCCTTAGAACGGCACCGAGTCTGGTGCCAAGTTCGCTGACAATAGCACCGAGTACACCGTCTACCTCGGCATCTTTGAGGGTATGGTCAGGCGACTGAAAACTGAGGTTGTAACCTAGCGATTTCTTGCCCGGCGCAAGCTGGCTCCCGGCATATACGTCAAACAGCCTGACGCCCGTCACCAGGCGGAATTGCTCGATTATGTCAACAATCTGGTGATGGGCAACCGTCTCGTCCACCACCAGTGCCAGGTCGCGCTCCGCCCCGGGGAAGCGCGGCAGAGTCCGATAGACAAGATCACGAACCAGCGGCAGTGCCGCCGACAGATTGAATTCACAGAGATAGACACCCGCAGGAAGGTCAAAGGCTCGTGCCACTTCCGGGTAGAGCTCACCCAGCACCCCTATCTGGACGCCATCCGCCATAATGGCTGCTTGGGCACCAGGGCGCAACCCCGGATCATGGCCCGGAACAAACGTTGCCTCTATCCTGAGCTCGCCAAGCAGCCCTTCCATGAGACCTTTGGCATCATAGAAATCCACCGCCTCTTTCCGCCCATGCCAGCGTTTATCCGGCCCCGCCGAGGCAAGCAGGATGCAGAGCATCTCCGGTTCCTCCGGTAACTCCTGCGCCCGGCGCAAGTAAACGCGCCCCAGCTCAAAGATAAAGAGCGGACCTTCCTCGCGGCGGATATTGGCCGCGAGAACTTGGAGCAAATTGCCGCGCAAGCTGGTGCGCATACAGCCCTGATCCGGATTCATAGGGTTCGCAACACGAAGCGGAAGCATCTCAGGCTGACAATTGAGACCCCGACTCAGCGTCTCTTCGCTGGCGAAAGCATAAGTTATAACCTCGCTCCCGCCAAAGCCCTTAAGAGCCACCCGCGCCCGGCGCTTAAACTCTATCATGGGTGAGACCAGCGACTCGGGCAAGGCTGATGGTAGACGACTGTACGGAATGTCAGCATAGCCGATGATACGCGCAATTTCTTCAATAACATCCGCCGGAATCCTTATATCGCTGCGCCAGTAAGGCGGCACCGCAGCAAACTCATCACCAGGTCCCTCTCGAAACTCAAAACCCAGCGAAGTAAGGATGCGACTCACATGCGGCATTTCTACACTCATGCCCAGAATACGCTTCACCTCGCTCAAAGACAGCGCCACCGCCGAGCGTTCCTCTTGGCCGGGATAGCAGTCAATAACTCCTGCGGCAGCCGTGCCGCCTGACAGCTCCACCATAAGCTGGGTAGCCCGCTTAAGAGCCGGCAGTGTGATCAAAGGACTTATTCCTCGCTCAAAGCGCCGCGAGGCTTCACTGCCCAGCTTGAGAGCAGCTACGGTACGATGGATGCTCGCCGGCTTGAAGCTAGCAGACTCCAACAGGACACTCGTCGTACCCCCGTCTACTTCGCTTACGTCTCCACCCATAACGCCGGCCACCGCCACAGGGCGCATCGGGTCGGCGATGACCAATGTGCCAGGGATAAGACGACGCGCGATGCCGTCCAGGGTGGTCATCTCCTCTCCCTCTCGGGCACATCTTGCAATTACCCGTCCGTCGGTAATCTTATCGAAATCAAAAGCATGCAGCGGCTGACCATACTCCAGCATTACATAGTTGGTAATATCCACCACGTTGTTGATGGAGCGCACCCCACCAGCCGCCAAGCGCTCTTTGAGCCAAGCGGGGGATTCGCCTACCCTAACCCCGGTAACCAGACTGACGGAGTACCGGGGGCATAACTCGGTATCCCTGATTTCCACGCTGACCATCGTTTCAATGGAATCACCTGCGGCTGCATAATCTAGGACGGGCTCGCCGACTGCCGTTCCGGTGAGAGCCCCCACCTCATGAGCCACCCCCAACATCGAAAGCATATCCGGACGGTTGGGGGTAACCTCCAAATCAAAGATGACATCACCCATATAATCCGCCAGAGAAGCTCCCAGCGGAGCATCAGACGGTAACACCAGTATGCCCTCATGCGACTGAGAAAGTCCCAGCTCTTTCTCCGAACAGATCATGCCCGCCGAAGAGATGCCTCGTATGACGGCAGGCTTCAGGACTGTCTTAGCCCCGGTATGTCCGTCAATGAGCTCCGCTCCAACCCGCGCAAAGGCCACCCGATCACCCAGGGTAAGGTTGGGAGCCCCGCAGACTACGGTCTCCTGTTCGGATCCTAGGCTCACCGTAGCCAAGCGAAGCCGATCGGCCTGGGGATGGGGTTGAATGCCAACGACCTCGCCGATCATAACATTCTGCCAGCCGCCGCGGGCATCAATGTGCGCTACCTCCGTACCGGCCAAGGTTATCTTCCGGGCAAGCTCGGCAGGCGAGTCGCCAATTGCGACATATTCTTTAAGCCACTTCAGAGAGACTTTCATTACTTTACCCAAATCCCAATGCTAAAACTGCTTAAGGAATCTCAGGTCGCCACTATAGAACAGCCTGATATCATCAATGCCATAATGCAGCATGGGAATACGCTCAATGCCGATGCCAAAAGCAAAGCCGGAGTATACAGTGGAGTCAATACCCGCACGCTCCAACACGCGAGGGTGAACCATACCCGCCCCCAGGATCTCTATCCACCCGGAGCCGCCGCACAGGCGGCAGCCTCCTCCGCGGCAGACAGCGCACTCAATAGCCATCTCCGCCCCCGGCTCCACAAAAGGGAAAAAGTCGGTGCGGAAGCGCACTGCCCGGTCCGCCCCGAAAAAGCGGCGCGCAAACTCAAAGAGCGTGCCCTTGAGATCGGCCATGGAGATGCCACGGTCCACTGCCAAGCCTTCAATTTGGGTAAACATGGCGAGATGGGTGGCATCGGTAGCCTCATAGCGAAAAACGCGCCCCGGCACCACAATGCGCACTGGCGGAGCTACTTGTTCCATAGTGCGCACCTGCATAGGTGAGGTGTGGGTGCGTAGCAACATACGCCAGCCCTCTGGCTCCTTGGGCGGGCTATCCAACCAAAAGGTTGCCATGTTGTCACGGGAAGGATGTTCCGGCGGGATATTCAAGGCATCGAAATTGTAGCTGTCCCATTCCACCTCGGGCCCTTCCACCACCTGGAAACCCATACCGGCAAAAATATCGCTTATCTCGGAGAGTACCTGACTTACGGGGTGCAGATGTCCCGCCGGAAAAGGTCGGCCAGGTAAGGTGACATCCATCATTTCACCTGCAGCAACAAGCTCACCGCACCGGAGCTGGTGCTCCTTGTTTTTAAAGACAGCCTCAAGCTCGGTCTTAAGCACGTTTGATGCCTGGCCAAGTTCTCGGCGCTCCTCAATCGGCAAGGAGGCCAGCGAACGCAACAATTCGGTAAGGCGACTTTTCTTGCCCAAATAGCCGATGCGCCATTCCTCAAGTTCTTTGGCCTGGCTCAGTCCATCCAGCTCTTTTAGGGCAGACGCCCGAAGCTCGCTTATTTGTTGTTTGATATCAGGCATAAGATTAAATAGGGATTATAGGCAATTAAGTTCAGGGGGTCAAACTGACTGAGACTCTTCGCCAAAACGACAGCAGTTCAACTCGTTGCCAAGAAGCGGTTTATAGTGACCGCCTGGGCTGTCATTCTGGCTTTCGTATAGCTCTGTTTGTTATTCTCTAGGTACTGCCTACTGAACCGATCGTATTCAATGACATCCCGGATGTAGCTTATGATATCAAAGCCGTCCGCAAAAGCATCTCCTTAACCAGGGTTTTCTGTGTTCAAATAGTTTATCGCCCATGCCACCCAGTCATTCGTCTCCAGGACATAGTCCGGGGTGATGCCCACCCCCTCAATGAGATGGCCGTTGGGGGTAAGCCAGCGAGCCGCAGTTATGTATATTGCCGATCCATTCGGCAGTGGCTCAAGATAGTTCACGCTGCCTTTGCCATAGGTAGTCGCGCCGGCAATCACGGCACGACCGTGATCCTGCAGCGCTCCGGAAAGCACCTCACTTGCGCTTGCGGAAAAGCCGTTCACCAGCACTACCATCGGCAAGCTGGTACTCACATCCCTTTGATTTACGGAGTACGTTTGGGTCTTGCCGTCGTTGTAGCGCACTGTAAGCACCGTACCATCAGCAATAAAACGACTGGCAATGTCTATCACCGTCTGCAAACCGCCGCCCGGATTGTAGCGCAGATCCAAGATGATGCCCCTAGCCTCATCATTGGCTCGGATGAGCGCTTCCTTAATCTCGCTATCACTGCGATCGCCGAATTGTTCTAGCACAATATAAGCAATGCCATCAATCAATTCATAGTTCACACTCGGCACCGGTATCTCATCGCGGGTAATAGTAAAGAGCACCGCTTCCGTTTCTCCTTCAGGCAATATCAACAGCTTGACCTGGGTTCCTTTTTCGCCGCGCACCAGGTTGACCGTCTCAGTCACGCTCAGGCCTTTAGTGCTAACACCATCCACTTCCAATATGGCGTCGCCCGTCTTTAGGCCGGCCCCGGCTGCTGGTGAGCCGGCGTAGGCCAAGACGATGGTTATCCGATCGTCTATGAGGCCAATTTCGGCCCCGATGCCGCCGTAGACCCCGGCACTGTCATCTGTGTACCAACGATACACCTCCGGATCGAAATAGGCGGAATAGGGGTCATCCAAAGCATCTATCATAGCCTGAATCGCAGCCTGGGAGAGGGTGGCCTGGTCCACTTTCCCTGGGTCAACGTAATCCCGTACGATATTACGGTATGCCTGTTCGATAGCCGCCAATTCCTTATCAACGGAGAACACCAGGAAAGAGGCCCCAAAAAATACCCCCACCACAAAAGTGACGACCAGCAATACGGCCGCCCCGAGCGAGGCCCAGATGATTTTACTTGATTTTGACATTCGAACTCCTTTGCAGATGTGCAGGCGACAGCCAAGGCCCTCGTATTCCAGGGCCATATCGGACAGTCCGTACCATTGTTGAAGCATGGCCATCTTAAAACATCAAGATGGCATCATAGGGAGGCCGGCCGCCCTTACTCATATCCTTACGGATGGCATGTTCTATGGGGCTGCGGAACATCTCCCAGTCTATAAGCTCATTGATCTTCAGGAGGGGGCCACCGGGTTTGGAGATCTTTTCCAATTGGGTCTCTGTTCCGAATAGGTGCATCTGTTTGTTCATGGCTACAAACCCCTCCTGTCTGATGCCCCTATTTTATCATGCATCATGCCTGCAAAGCTAAGAGGGCAGGAGGTTTTCGGAGGGTGCCTATATTATTAATCCACCAAGAATGTCTTGCACAACATTCGCACTCAAGCATGCCACACTAGGCATCTAGAACACAAGACGTGGCGATAGATTAATATTTTAACTGGTCCTAAGAGCTAAGGCCTACCCTGTTTAGTATCTAATTTTGGAATCTCAATTACATCAGAAATGAGGTTACTGAAATCAACGGCATTCTTGGATGTGATAACCGGCTTGCCGGAGTCAGCTTCTATAGCTTTTCTGGCATCACCTGCTACTTTACCGCCACGTTTTGCAATCTTTTGGTTTTCGATTAATCCCTTTGCATCATGTGCCTTGGCAAGTTCAGTGGTAGTTGCTTCGGCCAGCATATTCAGTACCAATTCCAAGTCTGTCATGTTGTCTCTGAGGTTTTCTTTCTTGAGACCCTTGAAATTCTTGTATTGGCGAGTAGTCATACCTGCCCAGGCTTTAGAGATTTCATCGGTTAAGATGGCGTACTCAACACCTTTTTGGACCCCTCTGTTATCCCATTCTTCTGTCAATGCATTACGCACACGAATAGAAAGCAACCGCTGGTGAATCCATTCCTCGCTGTATCCCTTTTTCTGATAGGT
>JGI24702J35022_10002881_pt1 | contig 10412 bp, 8 predicted proteins | sample TergutTh196P4_FD_35022 | JGI IMG/M metagenome (IMG submission 35022)
GACATTCAGAGATAACCCCGGCACCGTTTCCCGCTGGCAGGCTGTTTTTGGCATGAAATATTTGTTTTAATATTCTTCATAGGCAATTAAGAATATTGGCCGCAAGGAAGTTGAGATAACTGTGCCTTGCGGCTTTTTTATAATTCGTTACCAAGGAAACTGTTTCCTTACTTCTTACTTCGTCATTGCGAGATTCATTGCGTAATTGTATTGGCGACCCTCTGTCATCCGGATATGCCGAAAATATCCATACATGCTCTTTCCCGATTTCTTCTTGTAGCGTTAATATTTCAAACAAATAGTAATTAAGGCAACTATTGCAAGAATTGTTGGTATATCGAAAAAACAAGATGTTTATTTCCTTATACGCATCTTTTCTTTGTTCGTAGCTGCGAATTATTTCCGGCATGCGCCTTTTGAGCGGTTCAGTTGGATGACAACCCCTACAACAAGCAAAACCAAGAGACTGAATAAAATGATCAACGCTTTATTTAAATTCATAAAAAAAGATAACAGGGTTGGCGTCTTCTTCTAATTTCATCAATTCATCCAATTTGTCCAAATCGGGAACGACATCATTGTTATTTAAAGAACGCTGAAAACCGCTTAATGCACTTGTTTGTGTATCCCAAATTTCATAAGCGCCGTTTGAATCGGAAAACGTAAATTGTCCAATAAAGATAATAGGATTTTTATTGAATATCAAATCATTATTCAAGCGGTTGGCCAATTTCACTTCTTTTGTTTTTTTATCGAAAATCACAGCAAACATAGCTCCGCCAGCCAGTCGGAAATATACATAGTTCTCATTCTCAAAAAAACAATGCACGCCGAATATTTTAGAACTTTTTGCAATATTTATCGAGTTGATTCGCATTCCATCTTTACCGCGAAAATCTTCTATGTCTTTTTCCGTCGTCAAATATTTACTTTTCAACTTAATGTATGGCGTTATATTTTCCCCTATTGACACTATATAGTCCATAAACACCTGATTGTATCTTGGAGGGTTATTAGTGGGAGCCATAAAAAATTTCCCATGCTCAAAAAAATAGGTTTCATTCCATCCCTTGTTATATTTTATTGATAGTGCTTGCGAAAGGATTTTCCCCTCATTCGGTTCGATTTCGTACAACAGATAATCGTTTTTTCCTGATCTCCATCCGATGGAAGTTGAATATAGCTTGTCGTTGTAATACTGAATAAATTTAATGAAAAAACCTTCACCCTGAATAGCAAGCGTATTTAGATAAGTCCCGTCTAATTGATACTTGTGTACCTTGTTAGCCTCGACAAGAAGATATACAATACAATTCTTTACATCATAAGTAAAATCAAGAAGTTCAACATATTCACCTGGACCTCTCCCAATATTACCTATTTTTCGAATAAACTTTCCCTCCTTATCAAAAATGAACAGACCTTTTGCCTTGTTCGAATCAAGTATGAAAATGTAATCATCAAAAACCTGCAGTTCATCAATTTTGCCGATTAAACAATCATCTCCGGTCTCAAGAATTATAGTTCTAACACTCTTAAAATAGGAAGAAAAAGGGATTGAGGTCTCTTTTTCACCATCTAAATCAATTGTAAAATAGTCCCCAATCATTTGTAAATCCTTTTGAGATTGCTGATTAGAACATGACATCAAAAATAAAGAAAAAAGTAAACAAATTCTTTTATATTCATTGTTCATATTGAGGTTATTTAGGGGAAGTTAATTTTGCATTTTACAATTAATAACAATCTTCCCATTCTATGCAATCATAAGTGAGATTCAAATTTGCGGCCGTCAAACATAAGACTGCTGCCGCTAAAATGCCTAATAAGACTCTTTTCAATTGTTTTAAATTACTGTGTTTCATTGTTTTTTAATTTTTATTGTTTGTTTTATTATGTAAAAACAGTGCAAAGAAATAGAAAAGTTTTGGACTGAAAAAATAAAAGCCGTACTTTTGTATGAAAAAAAACGAATAATATTACTTCAAACGTAAAGCGAATACGCGAAAAAAAGGGATCACCTATTTAGCGTGCCGTAGGGTACGCAATATACAAGGAAAGCATTGCGTACCTAACCCCAATGATGGAAGAATCTGGTTTCTACCGATATTAAATCCCGATGGGATTATTTTTGGAACGTAAAATTTTTAATATCATTAGTCCATTTTTGACACCCCACCCCACGGGCCCTACGGGATTTTCAACATCTTCAACCAAACCTGACAACCCGATATTTGTTGAAATGATAATCTAAAATATTCTCTTAACGGAACGGTATTAATTTTGTAATAATCAAACCATACTTTTGTCGCCAAATAAAATTGATTTTCGTATGAAACAAACATGTAATCCCTCACACACAAGCAATAATGAAAAATATTTCATTGTTCATTGTTCATTGTTCATTGTTATCATTTGTAGTACAGCGTTTATAATAAGCGCCTGCACCGGCGGCGAACCGTTAGAGCAAAACTATACCGTGCCTTCATGGACGCTGTTCAAGCGTGCCTTGCAGGCGGGTAAAAGCATGACCGAAGCAAGTTTTTTGCTCGTTTAAAAGGATTATCCGTATAATATCAATATGACAATCAATGGCGACCCGTCTTCACAGATAGGTATTGCGTTGTTCACTAACGCAAATGTAACAGGCGGCGTTGAACAAATCGTGGAATGGCATCCAAAGCAATCGGCTATCTCCGGTCCGGTTTACAGGATTCATTTTGTACGGCTGCTATCGGGCGAGCAAAATGCTATGACGCCGACATTATCGTTAACGGGCTGCTGGATGCGATAGGGATTGGGGAAGCCGCTTCGCAGCAGGGAAAGGATACGAAACAACGCAAAATAGATGAACGAAAAAAACATGCTTCATGACTGGGCAATTGACACATTACGGGGGTTGATTTCGATTCCTTCGGTCAGTTGCGAGGAGGAAAAGGCCGTTTTTTACTATGAAAAGGCGCTTTTGCNGATTGGGATAGAAACGGTTCGCGACGGACTTAACCTGATGGCTTTAAGCCCATGTTTTAATCACGCTAAACCGACGATCCTGCTTAATTCTCACATAGATACGGTCATGCCGGTGAACAACTGGTCGCATGACCCTTTTTGTCCCCGTCNCACNGGGGNGCGGTTGTACGGTTTAGGGAGTAATGATGCAGGGGCNAGCCTTGTCGCGCTTGCGGCTGCTTTTGCACATCTGACAAGTCGTCCGCAGCCTAATAATTTTATCTATTTAGTGACCTGCCAGGAAGAGATTTCAGGTGCGGGAGGCATGGCATACATGTGCAAAAGACTTCCTCCGCTTTCTTTCGGGGTGATTGGCGAGCCGTCGATGATGCAGCCCGCTACAGCCGAAAAGGGGTTAATGGTCATTGATTGCGAGATAAAGGGACGCGCGGGACATGCAGCCCGCGAAGATGGAGAAAACGCTTTAATAAAGGCGTTTCCTGTCATTCAATCAATCAATGGCTTTACTTTTCCGAAAATCTCCGACCTCGTAGGAGCCGTCAAATGTACGGTCACACAAGTCAATGCAGGCACACAACACAATGTGATCCCCGATTCCTGCCGTTTTGTAGTCGATGTGCGCACGAATGACTGTTACTCAAACAGGGAAATATTTGATACGCTTCAAAGGGCTTTTCCCGAATGTGAGATGAATGCCCGCTCCTTCCAACTGAATTGTTCGCATATTGAACACGAACATCCTTTTGTTCAACGCGCTATCCGTTTAGGGTTGACGCCTTACGGCTCTTCTACGGTATCCGACCAGTCGTACCTCGACTGNCCGACGCTGAAAATAGGCGTAGGCGATTCGGCCCGCTCACACATAGCAGACGAGTATATCGAACTTCGTGAAATAAGCGAAGGAATCGCGTTGTATGGCATACTTTTAGACCAACTCTTATTATGCACTGTTTAGTTGAAAGAAAAGACCTGATGCAGGGGAAAAAAAACGTTTTCCAGTCTCTGTTGGCGAATATGCTGATGAGTATTTTGGACATCAACAAACTCAACAAATTGTATAGCGACCTGTATGATGCCGGCGATGAAATGACTGCCATGTTTCTAAATTTTTTCAACATCGGCATATCCCTGTCGAAAAACAGCCGGAAAAANATTCCTGCANCGGGGGCGGCAATTCTGATTGCCAACCATCCGACGGGCGCTTTGGACGGAATAATCATGCTTGACATACTGACAAAAATCCGCCCGGACATCAAATTCATGGGCAATTTCCTGTTGGGTCGCATCGAACCGATTGCTAAATATTTTATCACCGTAGACCCCTTCCTTTCCAACGACAGGACAATCAATCAAAAAGGCATACGTCAATCTGTCAATCACCTTCGGAACGGAGGNCTGCTGGTGATTTTTCCTGCCGGCGAAGTAGCCACCTGGCAAAAGGGGATGACGAAGATTGAAGACAGGACATGGGGTTATCCTATCCTGAAATTTATTAAAAAAGCGGATGTNCCCGTTGTCCCGGCATGGATAGAAGCGAACAACAGCCTCNTATTTCACCTTGCNGGAAAAATAAGTCCCCTCCTGCGCACAGCCATGTTACCCCGCGAACTCATCAACAAGAAAAATAAAAAAATCCATGTCCGTATTGCTTCGGCAATAAAACCTCAGACCGTTGCCGAACTGACCGATCTGAATGATTATGGAAATTATCTGCGGGCAAACGTCCATTATTTGCAAAAAGAGAAAAGGAGGCCACAGGTTACTACCCATAGAAACGCCTCAAATATTATCGCTCCCGTACCGGTGGAACTGCTTTGTAAAGAGATAAATGCAATTCGTGACAGTAGTTTTATACTTGCTTGCGACCGTTACGAACTGTTCCTTATGGCGCCGGATACAGCGCCATACATCCTGCAAGAAATAGGCCGTTTGCGGGAACTGACATTCCGCGCTATCGGTGAAGGCGCCATGCAGGAGGTTGATAATGACAGGTATGACGCCTATTACCACCAACTGTTCATCTGGGATACATCCGCTCAAGCCATTGTGGGCGCCTACCGCATGGGGTTGGGCGATAAAATACTGAAACAACACGATATTCAGGGATTTTATACCCATTCACTCTTTCGGTTAGACAAAGCCATGACCCCCTATCTCCTAAAAACGATTGAACTGGGGCGTTCCTTTGTTACTAAGGAGTATCAACGGAAAGCATTGCCTTTGTTATTACTTTGGAAAGGTATCCTTCATGTACTCATCACACACCCTGAATATGAATACCTTATGGGTGCAACCTCCATTTCGGGAAAATATACAAACGCATCTAAACTGCTGATTGCCAATTATCTTAAAAAATTCCACAGCCACAGGCTATCACCACTCATCAAGCCTGTCCATGGTATGAAGCATATCAAGACGGTATATGACCTTTCGTTAGTAGAAAATATCACATCCGCCGAATTACTCAACCATCTCATCCTGAACATCGAGAATCAGGAGCGCGCGATACCTGTTTTAATCCGTAAATACCTCCGGCTGAACAGCCGGACGCTTGCTTTCAACGTCGATCCTCATTTCTGTAACGCCTTAGACGCCCTGATGTTTCTCGAAGTGAAAGAAATACCCGACGAGATGAAAAAAATGATCAACCGTCATAGCGCGCCACTGACATAGATTGGCATTTCCGTCAATACCGTCCGTTCACAAATCACCCGCGCCATGACTAAACTGCGGGAGTCCCTCTTAGTGACGTCAAAATAGAATTGAAACGTTTTCCATCGCTACTTCACAATTTTTCTTGTGGAAAGCAATGCCATATTTGTAAATCCGTGCATAGCCTTCGCGTTTCAAATTGTGGATATAAGCCTTTTCTTCTATCTGTTGTAGTCCTTTACCGGCTAATTCTTTTAAGTCGCAGGGTTCGTCTCGTTCGTGTTTGAACTCGACCACGACAGCGTATTTTTCTTTGTCAACAGGCTTGATCAGACAATCCGACCGGCCTTTTCCCGATTCGGGATTGGAGTAAACGATATAATCACCGGAAACAGCCAACAATATCCCGAAAAGAAACATGTGGTAACTGTTTTCTTCTTTAAAATCGTAGCAACTGGGGTTGTTCAGCAACTCTTTGTTAAGCGTATCGCTTACGCCCTGTGCATTGCCGGTTAAAAGATAATTTACAAACTCCCGGATGGTTCGATGTATCGCTCTTTGCTGTCTCTTAAACCATAAATTAATGTATTTTGCAAATATATTTTTCACTTCCCTGTTGACTAATTCCGCACTAAAACTGTCTTCAGTTTGCCCGGCGCAGGGTTTTATATAGCCGGTGTTTAACAGCATCGACCAGAATATATCATCGTTCTCATACAGAACAGGATAAGTGATGTGTTCGTCATACTGCATTTTTATAGGAGTCCCGGTTAATAAACCGGCGATATCGTCTTTCAAAGCAGGGGTGCCTTTAAAAAATATATCCTGCAAAACATCCATACTGCCGGTGTTGGCCCAATAGTCTCCGAACTTGTTTTCTTTCAAATACATGACAATACTCCAGGGATTATACATGTCCTGATCCCCAAACCGGTAACCATCGTACCAGTTCTTCACGTCCTCATATTTATCACTTAAATCATATAGCTCACAGGCATCTTTCACTTCTTCTTCTGTAAAGCCAAAGCAAGTGGCGAATGACCTGTTCATAATCCCGTAAACTATGGGATTGTTAAATCCGCTTACCAAACTCTCTTTTGATATTCTTTGAACCCCGGTCAAGACGCCAAACTCCAGGTAATCGTTCGTTTTAAAAACACTGCCCATAAACACCCGCATGAATGTTATCATTTCTTTATAATAACCATTCATTAAAGCATTATTAATCGGGGCGTCATATTCGTCCAACAAAATAATCACCCGTTTTTTGTGATACGTGTACAAACACTCGGTTAAGAATTTTAATGCGGATTTTATCTCTAATTCCGGCGCTTCACCTAAAAACAAAGAGTAAAAAAGACGCTTTTGTCGCTCATTAAGTTTGTCGCTTTCGTATAGGTACAGGTATTGTTGATAAATTTCGGAAATCAAATTCTTTATACTTCCGATAGCATTTTCGCATGTCGCCTCCTCGACATTCTTCAACGTGAGAAAAACAACGGGATATTGGTTCAGATACCTATCTACAATGTCTTTGTGTTCCATTATTTTCAGTCCGTCAAACAAGGCTTTACTATCCATGTTCAGGTCAAAAAAATGCCTCAACATGCTCATATTCATCGTTTTTCCAAACCTCCTGGGACGGGTTAGCAGCGTCACAGCACCTCTATTCTCAAGCAATTCCTTGATAAAAAGCGTTTTGTCAATGTAAAAATAATTGCCTTCGATAATCTTTTCAAAGGAGTCTGTACCTATTAAAATCTGCTTTTTCATTGATCAACCATCCTTTTATTGTTTATTATTTTTATTTGCTTCAAGTTGCAAAGGTATAACTTTTTTTGTCGTATCTCAATAACCCTTATTCTGCACTAAATTACGGCTCTTCGCAATTTCGTTTGTAGGTATCGGAAAAACGTGATTGACACTTGGATTGAACGACCGGGTATCCCAGACCTTAATAACTTCAATAACAAGATCATCTTTCGTTTGCGGGATTTCAATGCCGACCTTAGGATTAGCGATATACCCATGCAACTCGTCCTCCACGAATTGTTTTGCCACGCCCCACCGTATCAAGTCCAGCATACGATGTGAAAACTCGCCTGCAAGTTCGCACCGTCGTTCATTCATCAAGTCTTCTTTGGTCGCATTGGTTTTTGGCGACAGTCCGGCACGCGCCCTGACTTCGTTCAATGGCCCATCCCCGTTTTTCTCTTGCCATATCAATGCCTCAGCTTTCATCAGCAATACCTCCGCATAACGTATCAAGGAGATGTTAAGATCGGTAGTAGGATAATCGCCGTTAGGATTGATAGTCTTGCCAACCGGATCGGCAATCTTATAGGGATCCATGTATTTATTAAACTGCATACCCGAAAAGCTCTCGTTTGAATAGTACACTTTTGTCGACCCGAAAAAAGTAACCATATCCCCCGGTTGCAAGATCGTTGCCGGCAGCCGTATATCACCGGGTTCAAAGGCGTTCACTAATTCGATGGTCGGCGAAAAATAGCCCCATCCATTATAAACGCCCCATCCTTTATTTTCGAGGTACACCCCCGGAAGGATAGAGCCTCCGCCGATAGCGGACGAGATGAATGAGAAAATATACTCTTTACTGAAATTATTTTCTATCTTAAAAACATCCGTAAAATCATCTAATAACCCATGTTTCCCGGAATTGATAACCATGTCGCAATACGTGATTGTCGTCTCATACGATTGGGTATCATACTGTGCGTCCCAGAGCGCCACTTTGGCGATATAAGCCCAGCAGGCGCTTTTGTGCGGACGCCCGTAGTCGGCTACCGGCCAGCCACTAAACTCAGGTAACAAGTCGGCGGCGCGTTTAAAATCTTCAATACAATAGGCGTAGTTCTCACGTACGCTGGCACAGCGTGGCACATCCATCTCTTCAACGCTCAAACCCTCCGCCACAATTGGGATACCGCCATTCTCCCCGTTATCGCCATAGTAAGGCGCCAACCAAAAATAAGCCCATGCACGGAAGAAATAAGCCTGTCCTAACACTTTGTTTTTAACATCGTTATCAATCTCCATAGACGGCACGTTCATGATAATATCATTACACCGTTTGATAAGCTGGTACATCATTGGCCAGTTATTAACCACATCGCGCGTATAGTTGGCGATAAAATTTTTCATCGCGTCGCAACCGGCTTGTGTACGTCCGGTAATCACATCATCGCTACAATTATAATAGTGCATATAACCACGACCTACTATGCCATCATCCCCCATAAAAAAATACAAACCGTCGGCAGCTTGTAGGGCATCGTCATTTGTTTTCCAGAAAATATCATCCGAAGGCTCTCCATATTTATTATAGGTAAGGAAGTCGTCACAACCCGCAAAAAGTACGGCTACAAAGCCGATTATCAATATATTAACTACTGTTTTCATACGTAAAATATTATAAAATTATAAAAATAAAGGAATTTAAAAACTCACATTTAATCCGACTGAAATAACCCTCGAAACAGGATAGGTACCTCCATCAATACCAAAGTTGCTGACTTCGGGGTCCATTCCTGAATAATTAGTAAATGTAAACAGGTTATCGGCTGAACCATACAGGCGAAGCGAGGAGGAGGTATTGCCCAAATTGGTAAACGTATAGCCAATGGTCAGATTTTTAATGCGCGTATAACATCCGTTTTCAAGGAAAAAATCGGACACCGTACTGTAGTTGCCGTTTAAATCCCTTATACTTACTAATGGAATGTTGGAATTGTTATTATACTCATACGAATTAAGTACATCTTTCGACAGGTTCCATCCTTGACCTGCCGCATACGTCATCACCTTAACGCCGTTGAATATTTTATTTCCCTGTACGCCTTGTATCAGCAGGTTGATGTCAAAATTTTTAATAACCACCCCCGCATTCAGTCCGAAGGTATACTTAGGCAAGTACGAGCCCACATATTCGCGGTCGTTATCATTAATAATGCCGTTGTTATCCTTATCGACAAACTTCTGGTCGCCAACCTTGGCATTGGGCTGAATTTTGCGTGTAGTTCCGTCGCTATCCATAAAGGTATAAGCATCTATCTCCGCCTGGCTTCTGAAAAGACCATCCGTCCGTATCAGGTAAAAAGAATGCCAGGGTTGTCCGACAACCGATTGCAGGGGCATCATAGCCCGTATTGTTGTGGTGTGTGGTAAATAGTCGCGGCTACCTAAATCTTTCACCTCCGAGTGAAGGAGCGAAAAATTGGCATCCACAAAATAACTGATGTCTTTACGTAGATTGTCGCGATAACCCAATGTAAATTCCAAACCGCTGTTTTGTACCTTACCTACATTTCCTAACGGGTTGACAGCCACGCCCGCCACAGAAGGCATCGGTATTTCATCGATCAGGTCTTTCGTGTTTTTTACGAAATAATCGGCGGAGAACGCTAAACGACCGGACAAGAACTCAATATCAAAGCCCACATCCGTCTGTTCCGATGTTTCCCATATCAACCCCTTGTTGGCAAGCGTTGTCAAGCCTAACCCTTTCACCGGATTTTGATGGTTATTACCCAGATAGATATATTCGCCTGTCTGCGCAAGATTAGTAGAATAGGAATAATTGCGCACGCCGGCCACATTTCCTATCTGTCCCCAGCTGGCGCGTATTTTGAGGAGTGAGAGCGCTTCAATTCCCGACATGAAATCCTCGGATGATATTTTCCATGCGCCCGAAACGGCGGGGAACAATCCGGAGTTGTTGTCTATATACAATTTGGAGGAAGCATCCCGCCGGATACTTGCCGTAAAGA
>JGI24702J35022_10002882_pt1 | contig 10412 bp, 14 predicted proteins | sample TergutTh196P4_FD_35022 | JGI IMG/M metagenome (IMG submission 35022)
GCTTCGCAATACAAACCCGACGCGCCTGTCAGGAGGGCAGAAGAAGCTCCTGACTATCGCGGCGGTCCTCTCGACGTTGCCGCCGGTGCTTGTTTTGGACGAGCCAAAGAGCGGGCTGGACGATGAGAGCCAGAACCTCGTTTCCCGGGCGATAGATCGGCAGAAACAGCAGGGCAGGACAGTAATCATCGTCGAGCACGACCTGAGAACTGTCACATCTGCCGACACATGGCTTCTCCTCGACGACGGGGCAGCCGCCGCATGCGGCAGGCCGTCCGAAATGATGAATGATGAAAACAGGCTGAGAGAGCTGGGGGTATGGGCATGATTAATGTTGAAAACATCACGTTTGCCTACCCTCGCGGAGCCGACCCCGTTCTCACGGATTTCTCCGCCCGCTTTGAGCGCGGGGAGATGACTGTGATAAAAGGCAGGAACGGCTGCGGGAAAACGACTCTGACCAAGCTGATCGTCGGAATACTGCGCCCGGCGGCTGGACGCATTTCGATCGATGGCTGCGACAACGCCGGCATGGACCTTTTCGGGATAGGTCAGCGGGTGGGGTATGTGTTCCAAAACCCGGAACGCCAGCTTTTCTGCGACACGGTTTTTAATGAAGTCGCCTTTGGCCTGCGTTATCAAAAAAAAGACGAGGCCCGGATCGAGCAGGACGTTGATCATTACCTAAGCCTTTTCAGCCTGACCCAATACCGCGGCACGTACCCGGGCAAACTGAGCCTCGGTGAAAAACAGCGGCTCGCCCTTGCTGCCGTCATGGCGCTGGGCACAAGCTATCTCGTGCTGGATGAGCCGGGCACGGGGCTTGACGTCCGCGCTCAGACTGAGCTGGGAAATCTGCTGAATATGCTGCGAACAGAGCAAAACTGCGGCATTTTGCTTGTCGCCCATTCATCCGGCTTGATCGACCGATTCGCAGACAGAGAGCTGGTGATGGCTCAATGAATCTGGCTCGCCTCGACCCCCGGGTAAAGCTGTTTTTGCTTGCAGGGCTTTCCGCCGCGGCGCTTGCCGCGCCCCAGCTTGCCGCCTTGCCGGCTTTGCTCGTTGTGGTTTTGCTGGTGCTTCTGGGCGGGAGGGTAAAACCAAGCGAAATCTGGATGAAGCTGCGCGGCATATTCGGGCTGATAGTTTCGCTTTTCCTGCTCCAATGCCTGTTCAACAGGAGCGGGGATGCCTTGCTTTCCGTTTCCGGGTTTGGGCTCGTCACGGACCTGGGCCTCCGAACCGCCGTATTTGTCAGCCTGCGTTTGCTGATAATTGTACTGAGCGCGCTGATTGTCTCAACGGGAGAGGCGCGCGACTATCTGCTGTCGCTGACCTCGCTCAAAGTGCCATACGAAATTGCGTTTATGGTGCTTGCCGCCCTGCGTTTTCTGCCCATGCTGCGCGAGGAGGCGAGGGACGTCTTTTGCGCAGCCCAGATGCGCGGCCTCCAAATAAAAAAGGCCGGGTTGAAAAAACAACTCAGCGCTTATTTGGGTCTGACCATCCCTGTCGTGGCGGGCGCGATACACCGCGCGGAGAGCCTCTCGATCGCCATGGAGGCGCGGGGTTTCCGGGTATATCCGAAGCGGACCAGCATGTCTGCTTTGCGCATGCGCAAAGCAGACTGGATTTACCTTGCGGCTTTCTGCCTTGCTATAGCGGCCGTCTTTCTATTTTTGTTCGTTAGCCAATAAACCAAGCTATTTCAATGGGATAGCCGCTGTTTTTCTCAGAATAGCCTATGCGCTACGTGCCTGTGTTTTTCTGCAAAATGAGTTGTAGCAGAATATTCGCCAGTTTCTGCGGCAGCGCGTCGCGGTTCTCATCGTCTACGTCGTAGAGCCTGACCGAGCTGCTGCGCTTTATCGCCGCGTGCCAGGGGACGTCGCCGAGGCGAAGCACCCCGAGGATTGGTACGCCGCCGGAAACGGCGCCCATCACTGCCTGCCTGAATTCCGGCGCGTTTATCTCGAGGTATCCGAGCTCGTCCATGACGATAAGATCCGCGCGTCTCCCTTCCTGCACCAGCCGCACGCCCTCCGATTCAAGCACCCCTATGTCGCAGGCCATGCCGCCTTTGCCCTTCCTGTAGCTGGCTATGCGGAACACCTCGTCCTCGCGGCCTTGCGCCGCCGGCCGCATGTAGACGTGCGGGTCGTCGTTACCGCCGTTCCAAGTGAAAAAGCCGCCGAGAAGAAGCTGCTTCCGCTCAGAAAGTATTTCCAGCGTTTTTTCTATCACAATGCTTTTGCCCGCATTGCGCTGCCCCTGCAGAAAAATGTGCACGGCGATTCCCCCCCTAATGCGGTCTGCGACCGCAATGTACAATGTACAATTCACAATGGACAATTGTAGTGTCCGCTTAGCGGACGGATTGGATTTTCTTGTTTTATACTTGCTTATGACGTCACGGTACAATTATATCCACGGCTTCGACGTATTTGCACCAGCGCTGGGCGAAAGACTCGCCGCGAATCACCATCAGAAACGGGCCGAAACCGCCCTCACTCTGGCTTTTCAGTATCTCCCCGTCCATCGAATAGCATATGTAGACATTATCCTCTTTTTCCACCTCCGCCCCGGTAAGCGGCGAATAGTATGCGTCCAGGCCGGAAACGATATAGCGGCCGGCTTTTGATGTGTCAATTCCCAGCGATTCCAGAAGCAACCGCAGCTCCACGCCTTTCAAGACCGTCTCCCTCGGCGCGCTGACGCTTGTGGAAAACGTCGTCGTGAATTCCTCCGGATTTAGGTCAAGCAAAGCTTGCAGACCGACGGCAGCGGCAAACTCGCCGTCTACCCGGATATGGAACTCACGGTTCTCCTCCAGCGCCCGCCGCAGCTCCGGGTCCCTGCGGTTCATAAAGACCAGCACGATTACGGCGACCAGGAGAATGCCCAGCGCTATGTATACTGTCTTGTTCTCTTTGCTCATTTGCCCTCGTCCGCCGAATCGTCGTGTTTGGCCAGCTTGCGCAGCTGCGCCGCGTAAAGCCGAAAGTTCAGGATCAGATGCAAAATACCCAACAGGCACATTGCCGTCGCCGCCCAAAAGTGGGTTTCGCGAATGGCCTGGCGCGGCATGCCCCAGATCATCCCCGTTTTGCCGAAATACAGCATGCTCCCGGTCGTCGCCAAAAACAGCAGGGCAATTATCAGGAGCGTGGAAAGAACAGCTCTTATTCGCGGATACTTCACTGCAGCGGGACCTCGCTTTCCAGCACGATTTCAAGCAGGTAGTTGGTGAACCTCTGCCCGAATATGTCATTGATGACGACGACTCTCATCCCGCCCGGCTCCCCGTTTATCTTTTGGAGGGGCAAATCGTTGTCCTCGTACATGATATACACATTGTTCTCGCCCCTGATCTCGTCCATGCTGATCCCGGAGGAATAGTCGTCCACGCCGACAGCGACGGCATTGTCGTATGACTCCAGTATCTCCGGGTCGGCGAGGTTCAATACGTTTGACAGCAGCGTGCCCCTGAAGCTGTGCTGAGAATCGCCGGCTGTCGAATGGATGCTCATCGTCCGCCTCACGGAAGGGAGGGCGCGGATGTCCTCAAGCTTAATTTCCGCCAAAACTAGGCCGTAGGCCCGGATGACAAGGCTCTCCGTCTCAACCGGCCCGTCGCCCGAACCGGGCTCAAAGCGAACCATGTACGGCACATCCTCCGCCGCCTGCCCGAGGACGAATTCCTGAAAGAGGCCGAACGCCGCGTTGACGCCGTTTATGACGCCCTCGGTCGTGACCGTCGCGCCGGTGATGGCAACTATCTCCCTTTCCGACCCGGCATGGAGGCGTACAAGAGTGAGATACTCGTCCACGGGCTTTCCTGCAAAGCGGTCCATGAACCACATGCTGCCCATGTCCCGGACGTAGTGCGGCGTTTCCGAATGCTCTACGATGCGGAGCCCCAGGCTCTCGCCTCGGTCCCCGTCCAAAACGAGTGCCATTGTGACCGGCCCGTTGTATGCCACGGGCTTGAGGATAAATGCATAAAGGTTCTCATGCCTGTAGACCTTTGATACTGCGGGGAATTTTTCCGCCCGTTCTTTTGAAAGGGCTTCTTTGCTGATGTCGGCAAATTCGGCGGAGCTTACCCCGGCTATGTCGGCGATCGCGGCGGATTCGGCGGCCGTAAGCCCGGTGTCGGAGCTCCCGCAGCCGGACAGGGCGGCCATAAGGCATATTGATAGAAGAGTATTAATAAAACTTTTGAACACTGAAATTCTCCATTTGGCTGTCGGGTCAGCACCTTCCTCGCCGGTGCTGATTATGACAATCTAATCCTCATCAGATCATCAATGTCCTGAAAATCGTAGCCATCCGCCCAGATTACGCTGCCGCCTCCTGACATTGTCGGGACAAGTATTGCGCCCGGGAGGTCCTGACCGGTCACCCGGACGCGTTCTCCGGCCGAGCCGAGAAGGTCAAAGGAAGCCGCCCTGACGGTCTCCACACCAACCTCATATAAAACCTCGTCAAGTGGGATGCCCGTCCGGCCGCGCACCGTGGTCGTGTCCATGTACTCAGCCAGCATGTATGGGAAGACCACAGCGTCTGCGTTTGTAGAAAACCATGCGATTCTCTGCACGTTCATGCCCAGCTTTATATACGGCGCCACGTTGGTCGGCGCGTCGTCCCCGTCGATTTTTATATAGTAGCGGGACTTGACCATGTTCATGGCCTCGTTCTTTTTGAACCCGTCCGCCGACTTCATCGTGAAGAAAGCCCTGCTGTCGACGTAGTCGAGGCGGGAAAAGACCTGTTCCAGATCGATGGCGTTGTCCTGGGAGCCGTAGTATTCATACTTGTTCAGCTCTATTCCGGAGGTCAGGGCGGCGAACATCCACACGCTGGTGATGGTTTTGGCGGGGATCTCCTCGTATAGTACGATTTTGTCGACCTGCTTTACCCAATACGGGCCGAACTGCCCCTGCACTCCTGCCCATGCCGGGTACTTGTCGTCGTCAAGCTTCGCAGACCCGTCGACCTTCAGCGCGAGCATTAGGTCGGGGGTGCTGTCGATCACCTCGCGGGAGAACAGGCAATAGTAGTTGTCCCGCCCGATCATCCCGAGGCCTTCATAGTTCTCCAGATCGCCGCCGGCGAGTGCAATAACGTCCCTCAGCAGCGGGCCTTCCATGAGGTATTCCTCGAACAGCCCGGTCGTGCGCCTGTAGCTGGCGTCCAGCTCGGTCTGCGGGAGGGCGCGCAGTTCGGCTATGCTGATTTCGGCAATGCCTCCGTCCAGCTCCCGTAGGCCTTCGATCTGGATCGTCATAGATTCGTAAGCCGGGTCGCCGCTGTCCTGCTGCCGGGCTTCGGCGCCGGGTTTTCCGTTTCCGGGAGCCCCGCAGGCGGCAAGCAAGAGGATGGCGACAAGGCACCAAAAGGCCGCAAGTCTGTATCTGACATTTTTCATGCTGTTCTCCGTAGGCTATATAATCAACCACCCCGGCGCTTCGCGCGGCGACAGCACCTTACGGGCTAATCATTTTCTTGTTTTTCATTTGCTTGCTTTGTCCGTAAGGTACTACTCCACCGTGTAGCTGAACGCGGCGACAGGGCTCCTGTCCTTGCCGTAGGCGGCGGCAAAGGCTTTGACCGTCAGGCTCTCCGTCAGCGCGAGCGGCTTCGTCAAATCCGGCTGGAAATAGCTTGTCGACGGATTATACACCGGACTATTATAATCCGGCTCGCTGCCGTCCAGCGTGTAGTAAATACGCACATTGTCCATATTGTCGTGCAAGAGCTCCAGCTCTGTACCGGCGGGGACGGTGGAGCCGCTTGCTATGGAAGCCCCGGGGGCTGCCCAGGCTCCGGTCGGCGCGGTGGAAACCTCGATGAGGCACAAGTCCTTCACAAAAGAGGCGGTGTTTACGTCCCAGTGCCCGCTCTGCCCGAAGAACGGCCGAATGTTCTCTTCGCGCACTTTTCCGACGTCGCCCCATTCCCAGGCGATCAGCGGCTCGACGATTTCCGCCCCGCCGCTGCCGGAAGAACTGTGGGTCGAATAGGAATAGTACGTTCCGAAAACCTGATTATAGGTCAAAGTGACGCCATATCCGTCGCTTGACGTGAATTTGATGCTCGCCGCGTCGTTTTTCAGACCTGCCTGACGCAGCAGGTACGGCAAGGACAAGCCGTGAGCGGACATGAAGTTGAAGGTCGGCCAGTTGTTGGTAATTGAATAGGTGATCTCGCGGTAGCCATCCGACAGAGCCCGGAGCTGTTCCAGCGTCCAGGTGGTTTCCCCGTCCACTCCGCCGCCTCTGATGGTCAATACGACCGGCCCGTCCGGCGGGCCAGACGCATTGTCGCTGTCTCCCTCTGACCCAGATGGTTTAGAGGTCACTTGCTGTTCCGCAGGACTTGAAGGGGATTCAGGGGAAGGGGATTCCTGACCGCCCGGGGGTTCCGATGCAGCGGGGCTTTCTTCATGCGGCGGAGCCTGCGACGGGGAAGGGGAGGTATCCTGCCCGGGAGTGGGGGCGGAAGTGGGGTCGGGAGGGGCTTGCGACGCCTCATCGCCGGTCGCGACTAAAGGGTCCTCAGGCGCCGACGGCTCAGCGGCAGGCCGCTCTGCCGCGATGTCATTTTGGCCAATATCTGCTGAATCGCCCGCTGCCGCTTCCGGCGGAACGACGGGACCGGGACCCCCGACTTGCGGCGAGCAGGCCGCGCCCAGCAGCAGCAAGGCAAGCAATATGGGCAATAGGAGTTTTCGCAGTCCTTTTGTAAAATATGCACTCTTCATCGGCTGGCCCTTTCCAATTCATTATATATGCCTTCTGATGAAAAGACAAGCCGGAAAAACCCGTACGTATTGCAAAAACGGGATCCGTCAAATATAATGGGGTATATTCCATGCCGAGGGGTGAATGCCGAATTGTCACGGCTGCAAAAGGCGCTCCGGCGCTTCACGGTAAAAGAACTCATAATAATAGCCGCAATCGCCGCGCTGGGGATAGCGGTCAAGACGATTGTGACGCCGCTCGTACAGCTTGCAAGCGCGCCTCTGTTCATACCCGGCGGCGCACTTGCCGGCGGGCTATACATGATGTGGCTGGCGGTCGCAGCCGGAATCACCGGCAAGCGCGGCTCCGCGCTGCTCGCCGCCATCGTCCAGGCGATACTCGTGACGCTGACCGGGGTCGGCGGCTCGCACGGGATTCTCAGCCTCGTGAGCTATACGCTCCCGGGGCTTGCGATAGAAGGCTGGCTGCTCTTGTCGCGCCACAACATTTGCTGCCTGCCGTGCACATTCGTATCATGCATACTTGCAAACCTCTGCGGCACGATTGCGGTGAACATGGTTTTCTTCAGGCTGCCGCTCGTCCCGCTGATGCTGAGCCTCGTTGCTGCGGCGTTCTCCGGCGGAGTAGGCGGCGTCCTCGCATGGCGGCTGCTGGGGGCGCTCCGCAAATTCGACATATTAAGGTAATTCTCGCCTTGCCCGGCAGCGTTTTGCAGTAAACAAGCTTGTATCTTCCGTTTTTCGGTCTATAATGATAAGTAGAAGAGAGAGATATTGGGGAAAATAAAATGATTGTTTATCATGGCAGCAATGTAATCGTTAAACAGCCTAAAATACTGCAAAGTGAACGTATGCTCGATTTCGGCACGGGCTTTTATACTACGCCGGTAAAGGAACAAGCTGTACGGTGGACAGAGCAAATAGCAATGCGCCGAGAGCCGAAAGACCGAGTCCTGTCAATTTATGAGTTTGATTCACAGACGGCAGACCGTGAACTGGACATCATCCGTTTTGCCGAACCGGATGGTGAATGGCTTGACTTTGTTGCGGCCAACCGTATGGGGAGAGAAAGCTTCCGGCAATATGATATCGCTATTGGGCCGGTTGCAAACGATAAGGTTTATTCCGTCGTGCAGTTTTATGAAAACGGAGTCTATGATAAAGAAGAAGCAATAAAACGACTAAAAGTTGAGGAATTGTTCAGCCAAATCCTTTTTCATACAGAAAAGTCACTGACATATTTCCGTTTTTCGGGCTACGAGAAGCTTGGAGGCGCGACGTGATAGAAAAGAATCATTTTGAGATGGTTTTGCTGACCATTTCCGCCGGATTAGTCAAGAAAATTGTTCTGGAAACCGGGCTTGATGAAGATGTTGCCATGGAGAAGCTGTACTCATCAGCGCTGTACGCGGAACTTGAAAAGGAAGAAACCAAGGTATGGCACTACAGCGTGCCAAAGCTTTTTGAGCTTTTGCACAAAGAAATGGAAAACGGACAGCTTGTTCTGCCGGAATATTGATGGGGGTGTCTGAAAATGAGTGATACGGTGCATTTCAAGGTTTTTTGCCTTGAACGATATAGGAGCAAGCATCATTTGAGAGGCTATGATGCTTTTCGGCTATTCAAAGAATATGAAGTGCTTGATTACCTCGGCTCTTTCTATGATGTTCTCCATACTTATGGAGAAGGCTATTTAGTTCGGGACATTGAGGAATTTATCGCAATGCGCAGGACAGCATGACCAATCAAACGACAATGATATAGCATCAAATGAACGCTATATGCGTTCGATTGCACGCATGCGGCAAATTCACATCCCGCCATGCAAAATAGCCATCAAAATGTGGGAAAAAATGGGAAATTTGTGAATAACAGCGACAAACATGTTGTTTTTGCGAAAACGGCATGATATACTCCCAAATGAAGACCAAAGGAAACGGGGTGATTGGCATTGAGCGCCCAGATTAAAATATACACGTTCGGCAGTTTCCGGATAACAGACGGCGAGCAGACGACGAGCGACGCCACGACGAAGCACACAAAAGTGTGGAGCGCGCTGAAGTATTTGACGGCCTTTTACGGAAAGCCCGTCCCGGCGGAGAGGCTATCGGACGCGCTGTGGCCAGAGGGGAATTACGACGACCCCGGCAAAATGCTCCGGCAGATCATCTACCGCCTCCGCAAGGAGCTTGCGGTATTTGGCGAGGATAAACCGTATATCCTGTTTCAAAGAGGCAACTATTCATGGAACCAGGACATCGACTGCTGGGTCGATGTCCTCGAATTCAACAGGCTCATCGGGCTTGCCCGCGACCCGTCGAAGTCCAGCGAAGAGCGCATCAGCCTGTATATCGAGGCGATCGAACTCTACGACGGCCCCTTCCTCGGCGACTCCACCACGGAGATATGGACGCTCACATTCACCGACTACTACAGGCGCCTCTTCCTGCAGGCAGTCAACGAGCTGGCGGACATATACGAAAACGAAGCGATGCTCGACGAGATCGTGCTGCTGTACGACAAGGCCATCGTCAGCGAACCTTACGAAGAGCCTCTGTATATCAGGCAGATACAGACGCTGATAAACAACGGGGAATACGCGCACGCCCGGCAGCAGTACCGCTTCTTCGAGAAGATACTGGCACGCGAATTCGGCACGAAACCGTCGCAGAACCTCGAGCGCCTCTACTACGAGATCGACAAGGCGACGGAGAACGAGCCCGGCAACTTTGAAGACATCGCGCAGCTCCTGGAGGAAGGGAACAAGAAACGCGGGGCGTATTTCTGCGGGCCCGAAACGTTCCGCCACATCTACATCCTCGACAAAAGGTCTGAAGAGAGGGTGCAGTTCCCGGTCTTCCTCGCGCTAATAACATTCATACTGTCCCCGAGCGTCGACGAGAGCAGAAGCGAGCGCGAGATAAAAAGCGCGATGAAGACGCTCAGGCAGGTCCTCGTGAACTCGCTCAGAAACGGCGACGTCATAGCGCAATACTCCAAGAGCCAGTTCATACTCATGCTGACCGCGCTGGACACGAAGGGCGGGCAGTCAGCCCTGCGACGCATGAAATACCTGTTCGAAAGCAAGTACGGGAAAGACAACGGGGAGATCAAATACCACCTTTCGCCCATCGGCAAAGACGCGCCGGACATCGACTTCGTGGATGAAGAGTCCAGGAAGATGCAATAATGATTTGAGCCGTGACGCGGGACGCGCCACATGGCACATTATAGCATGCACTTCGTTTATGCTATAACAAAAAACGTCAAAGCAGCTTGAATGTTTTTCGGGTTTCCCCGAATTTCGGCGATTTTGTGACGCAGATGAGATTGCCCGGGGTGTACTTTAGAGGATATACCAAGAATAAACAGAATATCATGATATCGTAAAGGAAAGTAATAGCTATGTTAAAATCCACCGGCAAAGGGAGCTTTGTGGTAAGGATACTGGATCAACAGTACAGCACATGGCAGGGAACTATTACATGGATATCGAACAACGAAAAAAAACCTTTCCGGAGCGCGAACGAGCTCTTCAGGCTCATCGACGAGGCGCTGATGGAAGAAGCGGAAGAAGCGAAAGCAGCGGAAGAAGAAGCCGCAAACCCGCCCGCCGAAAGTCTAGTCCCCCTGTAGGGGGGGG
>JGI24702J35022_10002883_pt1 | contig 10411 bp, 8 predicted proteins | sample TergutTh196P4_FD_35022 | JGI IMG/M metagenome (IMG submission 35022)
TCTATTCCAATCCATTTTCGGTTTAATTTGTCGGCAACGGCAACTGTTGTTCCGCCGCCTACAAACGGGTCGAGTACGATGTCGCCTTCGTTGGTTGCACATTCGATAATTCTTTGTAATAGGGCTTCGGGTTTTTGGGTCGGATAACCGATNCGTTCNCCTGTCGATTGGGTGGCTATTTGACCGACTTCATCCCAAAGATTATCAACAATAACGCCCTTATCTTCATCAAAATAATGTTTGTAAACAGGGTATTTAGAAGTCGGTATTATTATTGCTTCGCCGCTGGCAAGCAGTTTTTCTAATCTTTCCTTTGAGACGGATTTAAGAGGATTCCATTTAAATCTTTTTCCGCTCTCATCTACTTTGTCATAACGTTTTAACGCTCCTTCGTTTAGCGGACGAGTAATTTTATTGAAAATATAATCTGATGTTTTTGTGTACCAAAATATTGAGTCGGTATTTATTGGGAACTTTTTAGCAATAGATTTGCTGCTTCCTGAATTGAACGTTCTTTTCCAAATTATTTCGTTCCTGAAATTATTTCGTCCAAAAATNTGATTTAAAATATCAATTTTTATTTCAGCGCTTGCGTGCCAATCGCAATGTAAAAAGATACTGCCTGTTGGCTTCAATATTCGGTGCATTTGCCGAACACGNTTTTTCAACCAATTGATATAATGGTCAATTCCGCCTGCAAAACGGTCTTCAAAACTACGTTTCTCACCATCATCGCCCCATATCACTTCATACGTCCGATTGCTGAAGAACGGCGGGTCAAGATAGATAAGGTCTATCGTGTCGCTATCTATAGTTTTTAGAACTTCTAAATTGTCGCCAAGAATTAATCTGTTTACATCCATTGTATACTTTTTAGTCGGCAAAGGTAACTATATTCTATATATTTTTTATATTGCACTAAAATATTTAAATATTTAGCCATTTTTTGTATAGTGTTGTGTCAATTTTGAATTAACGGTATACAATATGCCGACATATCACCAATGACGCGACAGTAGCATTGCAGGTGATGCTTGATTTTTTCAATAATTTACCCAAACGTGCTCGTCGACTTTACGCAGCCCTAAAATCCATAAAATTGGGACATGGTGGTACTGTTTTTATAAGTAAAGTGTTTGATATTGACAAAAAAACAATTCTCGGCAATTATCTGAAATGTTTTATAAACAATCAGGAATTGCTGTAAATGGGCTGGTTATATGTCAATATCCGCCATAACAATAGAAAGCTAATAATGAATTGCTGATCAAGTCAAAAATGACATTGAAGTATCAATCTGCAAGGGGGCAAAATGTTCCTTTGCAAGTTTTTTATTTTTCAGAATATTTCGCCATATTTGATTTTTTTGTAAGTTTGTCAATTATTTTTTTCATAAACCATCAATCAATATGACAACATCAAGAAGAGATTTTATTAAAAAAGCCGGCGCAGGTTCGGCATTATTGGCAGCAGGAGGCGCGTTGCCCGGATTCAGCGCTTCAAGTTATAGCCGGATTGCAGGCGCCAACGAACGTATCAACATGGCGATTGTAGGCGTAAATGATCGTGGTAATACATTGGCGCAAACTTTTGCAGGCCAGGCAACGTATTGTGAAATTGCTGCTATTTGCGATGTAGACAAGCGGGCGATTGAAAAGTGCATCGATAATGTAAAAAAAGTGCAAACACGGACGCCCAAAGGCGAAAAGGATTTCCGTAAAACACTCGAAGATAAAGATATAGACGCTGTAGCAATTGCCATGCCCGACCATTGGCATGCACCTGCTGCCCTGCTCTCTTTACAGGCAGGAAAACACGTGTATTTGGAAAAACCTGTCAGTTACTGTCCGCGTGAAGGCGAAATGCTGGTAGAAGCGACAGCCAAATACGGAAAAGTAGTACAGATTGGTACGCAACGCAGATCATATTCAAAGGTAATAGAAGCCATACAGGAATTAAAAAATGGAGTCATTGGAAAAATTCATTTCGGAAAGAGTTGGTATGTCAATGACCGGGCAAGCATCGGCGTTGGGAAAGTGGTAGCCGTTCCCGACTGGTTGGATTGGAATCTGTGGCAAGGCCCGGCACCCCGCACGGTATACAAGGACAATGTAGTTCACTACAACTGGCACTGGTTCTGGCATTGGGGTACAGCTGAAACATTGAATAATGGCACACACATGATCGACCTGCTATGCTGGGGCATGGACGTGAAATTTCCCACCAGGGTAAGTTCATTGGGAGGCAGATACTATTACAAAGATGATTGGGAAACTCCCGACACTCAAATTGTAAATATAGAATTTGGCAAGGATGTTTCCATGTTGTGGGAAGGATACAGTTGCAGCGGAAGAAACATCGATAACAGTTCTGTCGCATCCGTATTTTATGGCGACACCGGCAGTTTATTCATCGGAAGCGGCAATGAATACAGAATCTATGACAAGAAAAACAATGTTGTCAAAAACAGTAGAGACGATGTTGCAGGCGAACAAAACAGAGTAAATCCGACCACAGGAGCGACTACCCCTGCTTTAGGCGGTGACGCCCTCCATGTCATCAATTTTTTTGACGCTATCCGGAAAGGCGTTCCGGTGAATGCAGCCATAGAAGGCGGACACAAAGCCACCCTGTTGATGCAATTAGCCAATATCTCATTACGTACCGGCCGAACACTCGACATCAATCCTGTCAATGGCCACATCGTAAACGATAGCGAAGCGCAACGATACTGGAGCCGCAGTTACGAGCCGGGATGGGAACCAAAAGTGTAATCCAATGATGAAACAACGTATTGGAATCATCGGTTTGGATACTTCACATGCTCCCGCTTTCACCAAATCATTCAACTCGGAAGATGCTTCGCCTGACTATGGCGGATATAAAATCGTAGCTGCATACCCGTATGGGAGCAGGACAATCGAGTCGAGTTACAGCCGCATACCCGGCTATATTGAGGATGTAAGGAAATATGGCGTAGAAATTGTTGATTCAATTGCCGACCTGTTAACAAAAGTTGATGTAATACTGCTCTGTACCAATGATGGCAGGCTTCACCTGGAACAGGCCATACAGGTATTCAAAGCTGGAAAACGCATGTACATTGACAAACCCATAGCCGGTGCGTTACCGGATGCGTTTGCGATCTTTCAGGCAGCAGAGGATTTAAAACAGCCGGTTTTTTCTACATCAGGCATGCGCTACACGACCAATATGGACGATATTGTCAAAAACAAAATCGTAGGCAATGTACTGGGTGCAGAAACGTATGGTCCGGCGCCATTTGAGCCAACTCATCCTGACTTTTTCTGGTATGGGATTCATGGTATCGAAGCCTTGTTCACCATGTTGGGAACCGGATGCCACACCGTATCGCGTGTTCACACACCGGATACCGATGTGGTGATAGGAATATGGGATGAAAACCGTATAGGCACTTTCCGGGGAAGACGATCCGCCGGTAGAATGCTTTACACATACGGGGGGAATGCTTTCGGTCAAAGTGGTATCAAAAGTATGGGCGAATATCTGGGAGGCGCTGCCCTGGATAAGGAGATTGTCAAATACTTCCAATCCGGTATCTCACCTGTAGCGCCCGAAGTTACACTCGAAATATATACCTTTATGGAAGCTGCCGATGAAAGCAAACGCAGGGGCGGGGCTTCAGTGAGTATGGCCGAAACAAAGCAAAAAGCGCTTGCTCATGTGAAGAAAATCTGGTAAGAATCATTAACTTAGCGAAGCATTCTCATGAATGCCAGCGAATAATCAAAAATCACAAATCAAATGAAACGTCGTACATTTATTAAATCAGGCACATTGGCCGGAGCAGGAATAATGGCCTCCGGCATGTCATTCGGAAAAATGAATAATAATTCTATTCAAGCAGGAAAGCGGGTAGGAATCATCGGTTTGGATACTTCCCATGCCATCAATTTCACTAACTCCCTCAACTCGGCAGAGGCTTCGCCGGACTATTTGGGATATAAGGTAGTGGCTGCATACCCGCAAGGGAGCAAGGATATCGTATCGAGTACAAGTCGTGTTCCCGGTTATATCGAGGAGGTCAAAAAGATGGATGTCGAAATTGTTGATTCTATTCCGGCGTTGCTACAGAAAGTAGATGTGGTTCTGCTCGAATCCAACGACGGTCGTGTACATCTCGAACAAGCCCTACCGGTGTTCAAAGCAAGGAAAACCATGTTCATTGACAAACCAATAGCTGGTACGTTGACAGATGCTTTTGCAATTTTCCAGGCGGCAAAGGATTTGAATCAGCCCGTATTTTCTTCATCGTCATTACGTTACATGACCAACATGGATGATATTGTCAAAAATCAGAGCATTGGAACTATTTTGGGTGCTGAAACGTATGGTCCAAGCACATTAGAATCTACCCATCCCGACTTTTTCTGGTATGGGATTCATGGTATCGAGGCGCTGTATACGGTCATGGGCACAGGTTGCCAAACAGTAACGCGGGTTCATACACCCGATACTGATGTAGTGGTAGGTATTTGGGAAGGCAACCGCGTGGGTACTTTTCGTGGATTGCGTTCAGGTAGTGCAGATTATGGTGGGAATGCCTTTGGCCAAAAAGGTATAAAACCACTTGGCGAATTTTTGGGGTATGATCCCTTGCTAAAGGAGATCATCAAATATTTCCAAACCGGCGTTCCCCCTGTTTCACCCGAAGAAACTCTGGAAATATTCACCTTCATGGAAGCTGCCGATGAAAGTAAGCGGCGAGGTGGAGTAGCCGCAAGCATGACAGAAACAAAACAGAAAGCGCTTGCACAAGTAAGGAAAATCTGGTAAAATATAAAAAATGTCAAACAATCTATCAAAACGTAATTTTATCATATCCATGGCGATATTGGCCTTCATGTATTTCGTGTTCGGCTTCGTTTCATGGATTAATGCCAGCTTAATACCTTATTTTAAGGTTGTTTGCGAGTTGAAAACCGATCTGCAAGCCATGTTGGTTGCTTTTGCGTTTTACATTGCTTATCTTGTGATGTCGCCACCGGCAGGATTTCTGTTAAAAAAGATTGGGTTCAAACGTGGTATCATGACAGGGTTTTTCTTTTTGGCAACAGGAGCATTTATTTTCGTTCCCGCGGCGATGACACGTCTGTACGGAGTTTTTCTTACCGGATTGTTCACAATGGGAACAGGATTAGCCATTCTGCAAACCGCAGCCAATCCGTATGTAACCATTATCGGGCCTATCGACCGTGCAGTTCCTCGCATGAGCATCTGTGGCGTATTCAACAAATTTGCGGGTATTGTTTCACCTTTGATCTTTTTCGCGATTATACTGAAGGCGTCCGACAAGGAATTGCTTAATGCGTTGCCAACCATGTCGGAAGTTGCCAAAAACGCAGCATTGGATGAATTAACCCAACGGATGATGATTCCTTACGCCTGTTTGGGCATATTGTTGGTTGGTGTTGGTTTATTCATTCGCTATTCGGTACTTCCCGAAATCAATACGGAAGATGAAAGTAAAGAAGTAGCGGAATCACATCACGGAAAAACAAATGTATTTCAATTTCCATATTTAGTATTGGGGTTCTTTGCAATCATGATGCATGTTGGTACACAAGTGATCGCTATCGATACCATCATCCCGTATGCCAACTCAATGGGGATGGATTTGTTATCTGCCAAAAGATTACCCTCATATACGCTCACAATGACCATGATAGGATATCTCATTGGTATTTCGTGTATTCCGAAGTTTATTTCTCAAACCAACGCGTTAAGGGTTTGTACAATTACAGGTTTGATTTTTGCCTTGTGCATTCTTTTTGTGCCGGGGCAGATGATGTATAATGGTCATGAAGTTTCCATATCCATTTGGTTCATCGCGTTGCTCGGATTGCCCAACGCTTTGATTTACGCGGGTATTTGGCCTTTAGCGATACGTAATCTTGGGCGTTTTACAAAAGTTGGTGCATCATTATTGGTGATGGGTTTAGTAGGGAATGCAATCTTTCCAATGATATGGGGGTATTATTCGGATACCATAAGCGCACGTACCGCCTATTGGGTAATGCTGCCCTGTTTTGTTTATCTGGTTTTTTATGCAGTTTACGGACATAAAATTACATCATGGAAACCTGCAAAAATCAAACAATGAACAATTCCCGCCTCCAGTCGCTGGATGCCCTTCGTGGATTTGACATGTTTTGGATCATCGGATGGGGCGAGGTATGGAAAACTCTGGCAGCGCTTACAGATTGGCCTGTCTTCAATTGGTGGGCTGTGCAGATGACGCATGTCGACTGGCATGGCTTTCACTTCTATGACTTGATCTTTCCGCTGTTCCTGTTCATTGCAGGTATTTCTTTTCCTTTTTCGTTGGCGAAAAACCATCAAAAAGGCGTCAGTACCAAACAGTTGTATTTACGTATTTTCAAACGTGCTTTACTGCTTTCTGTCTTAGGAATGGTATTCCATGGCTTGTTGAAGTTCGATATTTCCACCACGCGCTATACCAGTGTACTGGGTCGGATCGGTTTAGCCTGGATGTTCGCTGCTTTGATTTTCATCAATACAAGGCGTAATGGTCGAATCATTTGGTGTATCAGTCTGCTGATTTTTTACTGGTTGCTGCTGGCACTGGTTCCGGCGCCCGATTATCCCGGCGCTGAACGTTTTTCGATGGAAGGAAATTTTGCATCGTACATAGACCGTATGTTTTTGCCCGGAAAGATGGCCAATTCGCTCTACGATCCAATAGGGTTGCTGGGCATCATCCCGTCCATTTCCAACGCTTTACTCGGAATGTTTGCAGGAGAACTGGTCATGTCGCGAAAAGAAAGTTTAACCGGAATAAAAAAGACTGTTTACCTGATCGTTGCCGGAGCTGTACTGATTATTGTCGCTTTGATCTGGGATCAATTTTTCCCGATCAATAAAAATTTGTGGACAAGTTCCTTTGTATGCCTCACAGTTGGGATAGGTTTCCTGTTGTTCGGAATGTTTTACCTGCTTATTGATGTACTCGAATACCGGCGATGGACATTCTTCTTCACAGTGATTGGGGTAAATTCCATTACCATCTACATGGCGCAAGCCATCATCAATTTCCGGTTTACATCGAGATTTCTGTTTGGTGGACTGTTCGGTCTGTTTCCTGAATCATTGGCTGGTTTTCTGAATGCTTTGGCATATATTGCCGTATGTTGGTTATTTTTATATTTCCTGTATAAACGAAAGATATTCCTGAAAATATGAAAACTAAAATCATCAACGGAAAAATCATCACGCCTTACCGGATCATTTCTTCCGGAAACGTGTGTATTGAAAACAGCAAAATTTGCAAAATAAGCGAAGGGGATGTTCATTTCCCTGATGCTGAAATAATAGATGCCAATGGGCATTATGTTTCGCCGGGATTCATTGATTTGCATACGCACGGAGCAGGCAACGCCGATTTTATGGACGGAACAGTTGAAGCGTACCTGCAAATTGCCAAAACACACGCGCAGCATGGCACAACAGGTTTGTATCCCACCACATTGGCATCAACCAACGAAGAGTTATTTGAAACTTTCGATATCTACCGTCAAGCCAAAGCGCAAAATACCGAAGGTGCCGCATTTTTGGGATTCCATCTGGAAGGTCCGTATTTTTCCATGAACCAGAAGGGAGCGCAAGACCCCAAATATATCCGTAGCCCTCATCCCGACGAATATCTGAAAATACTTGATTCGACAGATGATATCGCCCGTTGGAGTTCGGCGCCCGAATTGGAGGGCAGCAAAGATTTTGCCGAAACGCTGGTGGCACGCAATATTCTTCCTGCCATCGCTCACTCCGACGCCATTTACGAAGAAGTCCTTTCCGCTTTCGATTGGGGATTTTCGCATGTGACGCATCTTTATTCGGCTACCTCCACGGTTACCCGACGAAATGCTTTTCGTTTTGCAGGTATCATCGAAGCAGCTTATCTGATAGACAGCATGACAGTTGAGATCATTGCCGACGGGGTGCATCTTCCCGAAAGCCTGCTCAAATTGATATACAAGATCAAAGGTCCGGAAAAAATCGCTTTGGTTACCGACTCGATGCGTGCTGCAGGAATGCCCGACGGGAAAAGTATTCTGGGAAGCCTTACCAACGGAATGGAAGTAATTGTGGAGGACGGCGTTGCCAAATTACCCGATCTTACCGCTTTTGCCGGAAGTGTAGCAACTGCCGACCGCCTCGTAAGAACCATGCTTCGCCTTGCCGGAACACCCCTGCCCGAAACCATTCAGATGATCACCATCACCCCTGCCCGCATTATGGGTATTGACAAAACAAAGGGAAGCCTCGCAAAGGGTAAAGACGCTGACGTGGTGATTTTCGATGAGAATATCAATATAAAAATGACCATGATAGGCGGAAAAATCGTTTATCATGCAATAGAGAGTTGACCGATAGAATGAGAAAATGAATAACTTACAAAGAATTTTATTGGCATTAAGGCATGAACCGGTTGACCGGATTCCTGTCACCGGATTTTTAACGTCAGTCACTGCAGAACTGATGGATCGCTGTGGCTACACTTGGGATCAAGCCCATTACGACATTGAAAAATTAGTGGACTTATCTGCGGCTGCCCATAATCATTTGGGACTTGAGACCTTGAAGCTGCCTTTTGATATGACTGTTGAGACAGAAGCACTCGGCGGTAAAATAGATCCCGGTTCTCCTGATACACTCCCGCAACTTATCACACATCTTTACCGGGAACCGGAAGAGTTGAACTTCGAGCGGAGTCTTCTTGACAAAGGTAGAATTCCTTTGGTTTTAAAGGCAATAACCACAGCAAAGACGCGCTATGACGGCGAAGCCGCCGTGGTAAGTTCAATAGTCGGGCCTTTTACATTGGGCACAAGGCTCTATGGCATGGATAATTTTCTGATCTGGGCTATTGCCGAGCCGGATAAGACACATGCAGCGATGGAACGATTGACACAACTGTGTATCATGTATGCCGGTGAACAGGCAGCAGCAGGATGCGATGTGCTACTGATCGGAGAAGCGGCTTCCAGCGGCGATCTTATATCATCCGAAATCTACCGTGACATGATCATGCCCTATCACCGGAAACTGTGCAATTCTTTAGGTATTCCCTCTGTGGTGCATATCTGCGGAAACATAACCGGACATTTGCCATATATCGCCGATTCGGGCATGACAGCCATCAGTTTTGATGGCAAAACTGATGTGGCAAAGGCTTGCGAGTTTCTGAAAGGTAAAACTGCATTGGTTGGCTATGTTGACACCATGGATACATTGCTGAACGGCGCCCCCGAAGAAGTTTACAAAAGCTCAATAGATTGTATCAATGCAGGTGTAGATCTGTTATGCGCCGGCTGTGCCTGGCCTGCACACATACCAACGGAAAATATCCTGGCAATGATCAAGGCAGCAAAATAATTATCAATTATCAATTATCAATGGTAACATCTTTTCAAAAAGACAAACTGCAGGTACAAATCTATTTTACCCGCAGAGAAATGGGAATGAGCGCAGCCAAAGACGTTGCAGAAAAAATACGTTCTTTGTTGGCGCAACAGGCAGAAGTGAACATAATCTTTGCAGCCGCTCCTTCGCAGAATGAATTTATCGAAGCATTGTGCGCGGAAAAGGATATTGACTGGCAGAGAATCAATGCTTTCCACATGGACGAATATATCGGACTGCCGGATAATGCGCCGCAGAGATTTGGAAATTTTCTGAAAGAACGCATTTTTGACAAAAAGACTTTTCGTACAGTCAATTATTTGGATGGCAACCGGCAAGCTGACGAAGAGTGCGAGCGATACACTGCGTTATTGCTGCAACATCCCATTGACGTTGTTTGCATGGGCATCGGCGAAAATGCGCATGTGGCATTCAACGATCCACATGTGGCGCGTTTCGACGATCCGAAATTAGTGAAAGTTGTTGATTTGGATGAAAAATGCCGGATGCAGCAGGTAAATGATGGTTGCTTTTCATCCATTGATAAAGTGCCAAAATACGCACTAACTCTCACAGTACCGGCTCTGTTGAACGGAAAATACCTGTTCTGCATGGTTCCTGCAAAAACGAAAGCATGGGCAGTATATCATACCATCAATGACCCTGTTTCGGAAGCCATTCCGTCCACATGTCTGCGTACGCACGAGAATGCTATATTGTATGTAGATATCGATAGTGTAGAAATGTTAGAAAATTTTTAAATATAAATCAAAAAAAATAATTATTATGAACAACAAAAATCGACTTTTTATTGCCGGCGCTTTATCATTGTTTGTTACAGCAGTAGCATTTGGCGCCCGAAGTGGTCATCTGGTACCGTGGATGAATGAATTTGGCCTTACGGCTGCCGAAGCAGGTTGGATTGCCAGCGCTTTCCTGTGGGGAG
>JGI24702J35022_10002884_pt1 | contig 10411 bp, 8 predicted proteins | sample TergutTh196P4_FD_35022 | JGI IMG/M metagenome (IMG submission 35022)
AATGAAAACAAATATGAGTTGATCCTGCGCGAAATGATCTCGGACGGCTATGTCACCCGGCAGGCCGTGACCATCAACGGGAACGAGTTCATGAGCATATCGCCTGTATGGGAGAAGATCAATGGGGAGTTGATGCCAGCGGTAGCGTGAAACCTGAATCTAGTGCATGATATATAAAGTGAGGCCACGCTGACTTGAAAAGCAGGCGAGACATCTTTTCGTATCTCGCCTGCTTCGTCGCAAAGCAATTCTTACTGAGTTCGCTGGCGCTAGTCTGTGATGCAATAGCAGCCGCTTCCATGACAATCACAATTGCAGTTATCATTGCACGAATTGTAATTTTCCATGCTGGTCTCAACGTCGTGGTCGGACAGGACATCAACTACAAACTTCTCCACTTCAGTCACCCCCCTTCTGATAAAGTAGATTACTATCTAACAGCATTTCAATAAGACTGCTTGCAACTTCATCGCTTACTTCAAAATCAACGGAAAGATCTTTTTGAGCAACATACTGCCTGTTCTCAAGGTAGTTTTTCAACCCGTTGGTTATGTACATAAATCTTGAGCCTACGCTTGCTCTCCAGCCGAAATCTTCTTGCACAAAGATCATTCTTCTGTTTACGAGCAACATTTCGTCTCGTTTTATTCTAATGACTTTTGGGCTAAGTACCTGGTAATCAGGATATTCATCAACAACATCCAGTATCTGTTGTGGTCTAAGCTTCTTATATTTTACAGGAAGCTTCGATTGATCGAACAGCGAATCATATTGATTTCTGCATCCTGCTAAAGGATAACTATCTAATCTGCATCCACCAGAACAATGCTTCTTAATAGCGCATTTACTACACTGCTCTGGCAACAAGGAATCATCTCTCCACTGCTCCATGCTTTCCCATATCCTTGAAAACTCATCTGATAGGATGTTACCAAATGCACGGTCATCCCTCGGACAGGCCTTCACATTTCCTGAAAAGTCAACAGCATAGGAAATTTTACCCGCAGTACACTTTTTTTCACAAGCAAACTCTTGGTATAAAATGTCACTATCAAACGAGCAGGAAGGAAACGGGCCCGCTGAACCAATGTTAATATGAAATTGGGAGCGAACGTTAATGAGGTCCCACTGCATTTTAGTAACCTCTGCTGCCGCAAGCAATTCTTTGTCGAATTCACTGGAGGAATTTGCAGGCTTCCCAACTCTTGAGGCGAAAAAGGAATCTACCCTCATAGAGCTAAGAAACTCAGCCGTTGATATTACTTTATCTTTATTGGATTGCATGACAACCATGTTTACCGTCAACCTGATTTTTTTTGCGATCAAGCACTTGATCCCTTTAATAATTCTGTCGAAGGAGCCATCAATCCCCGTTATTTGGTCACAGATAGCAGGGTCGCTACAGGGCAACGAAACAAGCACTCCAACATTATTCTCACAAAGAAAATCAGCGATCTCATCTGTTACCAGAGTTGCGTTTGTATTTAGTGAAACATAGATGCCATTCGTTATAAGCAATTTGATGGGATCAGTTAATTTACTGAAGACCAAAAGGGGCTCTCCGCCAGTGATAACACAGAAAGCAGGTTTCTGCCGAACTATTCGCACAGCGATTTCCATGTATTGCGGGTCGCATGTATCGGGTGCCAACTGCTTATCGGTTCTCCAATAATTGTAGCAGTGTATGCAATTATGATTACAGGTCGGCAAGACTTCCCATTGCATTGCTGGAGGGTACTTAATGTGTTTCATGATTGGCATCCCCTTAGCTAAATAGTCAATTCACCGTCCCGGTAATTCTCGGCTTGGCGGGTGAACATTTCATAGTATTTCCCACGTGCAGAAACCAGTTCATCGTGTGTGCCGTGCTCAATAATTTGGCCGTCTTCCATGTGATAAATAATATCGAAATCCCGTACCGTGGAAAGGCGATGAGCAATCATTATGGTGGTGGCTGTGTTAGATGCGTCCAAGATGGTTTGCATGAGTTTGTATTCGGCAAGCGGATCAAGCGCCGAAGATGGTTCGTCCAACACAAGCAGACCAAATGGGCCGGTGAACAGTCTTGCCAGGGAAACGCGCTGCGCTTCCCCGCCTGAGAGAACGACGCCATGCTGCGTGAATTCCCGCGAAACCATCTTTCCTAGCGGATCGTCTTCGCCAGCCTTTTCAACAACGCCCTCCAGGCCTAGCTTGTGGATTACTTCCATAAGTTGCTCATCTGACGCATCATGGTAGACTGTTAGGTTGTCGCGCAAGCTCATAGCAAGGATCCGCACATCCTGAAATGCGACACCAATGCGCAATCTGAGAGCGTGAACATCATAGTCCCTAATATCACGCCCGTTAAGAAGCACCTGCCCGCTATTCACGTCGTAAAGACGCAGTAGAAACTTGGTTAGTGTTGTCTTTCCAGCGCCGTTTTCGCCGACGATCGCGATGCGTTGTCCAGCTTTGATGCGCAAACTTAGATGATCTATACAAAATGCAGATTTATCGTAACCGAAAGACACGTCATGCAACTCGACCTCATAAATGCCTTCCGGCGGAGGTGTCGTACCTTCTAGTGTGGGCTCAATCTCGGACACTGCCTCGAAAAAGGCCGCGATACGCTCACCATATAATGTTCTTTGCAGTATATCATTGATGCTGGTGAATGCTGTGCTGATGTTTGCTATCAATGCAGCGGAGGCGGCTGTGAGAGATGCATATAGGCCAATTTTTGAAGTGTCTCCTTCAATGACGAAAAAAATGATATATGCTAGTATGCAGGAAACTTGGATTGGCTCAATAATTCCCTGCGCAATGTGGAAAGGCATAACTTTTCGCCGGTATTCCAAAAAAACGCTCTGGAACTGCTGCATAACCACATTGAAGGTGTTTAAGAACTTCTGCCCTGCTCCTGATGATCGAAGCTCTGCTGCGTTTTCCTTCTGCTTGAGCATACGAGACACATAGTCGAACGGGCGCCAAACCTCAGTCATTTTCACATGAAAATCAGCCTCTGGCTTGAGGGTTGGCAGAGCGGCCAAACCGCTAAGAAGCAAAAAGAACAAAGCGACTCCAAGCAAGGCTGGACTGCCAGTGGAAACGATCATGCCGGTCATCGCGCCCATTGTCACTATACCCTGCAATGCCTTTGGGAACAGCATCATTGCCATGTGAGACTGATTCGGATACTGTTCCTGGGCAAAGATAAACTTCGTATAGAATTCCGGATTATCGTAATATTTGAAGTCTGTGAACAGCGCCTTTTCGTTCACGTCGTTTCGGATCTTGTTTCCGATCCTGGTTTGCGCGAGCTGGGTGTACGCAAGGCTAACAACCTTCTGCACCGCAGTAGCCAAGGCGATGCCTAGAGTATACAGACCGATGATCAAAAGGATTTCTTTCCGTGGAGCTCCTGCCATCACGGCGTCAATCGCCTTTTTGGGCAGTAGCGCTGAGAGAAATGTCGCCATCGGCTGAACCACAGCAGCTAGAGCGAAAGTCACGATCATGTATATCTTACCGTATCGCCAATACGGTTTTAGCAGAAACAGGATGTATCGCAGTTTAGCCATGCCCTTTAGCTTCTTGTCGTCCATTTCGCCTCCACGTTTTCATATGTTATTGAAGTAAGCACTGCACGTTAAGATTACCAAGCTATGAACTGCCTTGCTGATGTGCTACGCTATCATGTCAACCTATCTCAATAGCTTTTTTCTTCCCTTTCCTGCCGATAGAAGCAACTGCGTTCTGCACACGTGTTTGCGATGCCTGTGTGTAAGGATGGTTTGCACCTAGAGTTTGCAGGCGGATGGTTAATGCCTTTTGATGCATCTCCAGAGCTTGCTTGGGCTTTTTCATATCAGTATATAGTTTCCCGAGGCTGCTGTATGTCATAGCCGTTGTAGGGTGATTAAGCCCATAGAACTTATGGTCTATATCTAAGGCCTTTTCGTACATCTTCAATGCATTTTCATAGTTTCCTATGTTGTGGTATGCATCGCCGATGCTATTGTATGATCGCGCTGTGTATGCGTGTCCTTCTTCGAATATTTCTTCATAAATTACTCGCGCCTCTTCATACATCACAAGCGCTTCTGCCTGGTTCTGCATCTCTCCATATAAGTCGCCAAGATTACAATATGTCGATGCTATACTTGATTTGCTTGATTTACTTGGATCAAGGTTTTCAAAGATAGACAGAGCCATTTTATTCATCGTCTCGGCTCTTTCATAGTCGTGCAAGATTCGGTATAGGGTTCCAAGATAGTTGTATGTTGATGCTATTGCTGGTTGCCATTGATCGGGGGTTATCATGTATATTGCAAGTGCCTTATTATGCAGTTCAAGAGATATTTCCAGCTTATCTAGTTTCCTGTATGCTAAAGCTAAATTGGTATATGCATCTGCTGTCTCTTGGTGATTTGGGCCATATGCCTTTTCGCCGAAAGTTGCAGCCTTTTCGGCATTATCACGTGATTCATCATATTTGCCACACCACCAATATCCATCCGAGAGTCTCTTGAAGCCTTTTGTTATCAGCATTAGCTTTTCATTGTCGCCTGTGATGACATTGACTACATTACTGGCATATCCGAGAACAGCAACGGCATGTTTAGCTATTGAGTTGAAACGTACAAGTGCATCGCCATCTTTATATCGCTCTGGTAGAACCGCAACAATGAGATACAAGTCAGCGACAAGACAAGTTGTATTTTCACCTATGTTGTGTCGAACGACTTGCTGAACAAGGCGATGCATCGAATAGAAGCCTTTTTCATCTCGTTTGAGCAAGGAATATTGCGTAAGCTCAGAAATAATTGAGTCGCGGTCTAGTTCGTTCAACATCATTCTCAGCAGGTTCTCCGGCACATGAAGCTCCGTCGAGTTCTGTAGAAAGTCAGTAAGATTTTCCTCTGCTTCAATAGCATCAACGAAAATTTGCATGGGTATTTTATCAGGTGCTAAGAAAGCGCACATACCCAACAACAATTTTGCAGCTGGGCTGAGATTTCCCTGAGTGGCAGTCCAAGTTGTTGTAACAACCTTCTTATAATCTACGGGACTGCCTTTTTTCAGTAGTTCTAAGCCATAGCGATGTAACAACGCAAGGTATTCTGAGTAGTCTTTTTTAGTTATCTCCATGTATGCAGCAGCCTGCTCCAATGCAAGGGGGAGACAACCTAACTGTTCCACAAGGACGTTGGCGTGATCATCGGGTTTATAACCTGTTCGCTCCTGTAGAAAACTTAGAGCTGTATCAATCGGAAAGACATCTAGATCCACCTGTTTCGAGATAGAGCGGAACAGGTTTATATCCCGTGTGGTAATGAGAACATGACCTTTCGTAGTTGCGGGAAAATAAGGCTTAAGCTTATTGTAGTCCTCGGCGTTGTCAAAAACCAATAACCAGCTAGAGTGATTGTCGTACCACGAACGTAATTCAGCTTGGATCTCTTGTGCGGTTGGATCTTCTTTATCCTTCAAGATATCATAGCGATGCAATAATTCAAGGCAATTATTCGCTAGAGCAGATTCAGCGTTTACCCACCAGATCACATCATAGTCGTCTAAGTGCCGGTATGCATATTCCAATACGGTTTGACTTTTACCTACCCCGCCCAAGCCAGATATAGTCTGTGTAAGAGCAAGTGCACTGTTTTCCTTAAAGGCTATCTCCATTGCTACAAGCGTTTCTTCGCGCCCTGTGAAATGTGGGTTTCTATGCGGCAAGTTAGCTATGCGTGCTTTGCTCGGTGAATGCAGTTTTTTATTCTCATTCATTCCATGAAATTCTTTGACTTTTCCGTAGATTTGCACCACTACCCAAATAAGGCCTGCCATTGCTCCAAGCAGACCTAGAATTGCACCAAGCGCCAACAGAATGCTTTTGAGCATACCTTGGGTGTCTTCGTAATTCAAGAAAAAATCCTTGATCGCTTGCATATTATTACCTTCTCTCTAACACGTAATCCCTGCATTTGTGCTCCCTTATAAAGGCAACGCACGCCGTTTCTACCACTGTTGGCACACGTGGCCCTTGCGAGGGATACAATCGGCCACGGCAATTAGCCACTACTTGCCGCAACGCTGACAGTTGCCTTGGTAGTCATTTAAATCAGTCGAAGGCGTGAACCATTTCACAGGCTGCCCGAACTAAACAGAGGGAATTCGGCAATCTAAGAAACCGGGTATCTAATGAGCTATCTCGCAACCGGAATCGGTCGAGGGCATCAGAGTCTTTGATGATGTCTAGTAGCAGCTTACATCGAGGTTTTTGGTTTTCCTGCAAGCCTTTCCAACGTTGGAATAAGTCAGTACAGCATTCGTCTCGAAGTGAATGGGCGGCAATCACAGCGGCAATCACGGTTCTGTCTTGATCTGAAAAACCCCGGCATATCGCGTTAATTTTTTGAGCTCCTCGATATCCGTGCTCCTCGTCATCGCCCTCATCTTGTCTTCCGATATCGTGATATTTAGCGATCTCTATGCATAGTCGTAGGTCATTATATTTTAGCTTCAGTTGTACGCCCAACACAAACGACAATACCGCCACGCGTTCTATGTGGCTTTTCCCGTGAACATTGCTTTCATATAAATAGCTGTCCTGTAGCTGGTTCATAGATTCTTCGAACAAGATAAAGTCTCTATCAGCTGTTAATCGCCTCAGCATAACCTCTGCGGCTATTTGGCGATCAGGATTCAGACACCTGTAGTTGTCTTCTATTATGGCGCTGGCGACCTGTTTGGCTTTTGTCCAGTCAACACAGTAGAACAAGCTGTTCAGCATACCTGAACAAAACATATCTGCAATACCTTTCTTGCTGTCTTCATGATCATCATGCGCTATTCCGCAAACCATTCCTTCATTTGAGGATGTATCAAAATTGTTTTTGCTTCAGCGTCTCCAAACGCAGCCGCTTTTTTCAGCCATTGCAAAGCTTTCTTTTTATCTTGCATCACACCTTCGCCTGTGCTATACATGACCCCGAGAATTCTCATGGCAACAGCGTCCCCAGCTTTAGCGGCTCTTTCATACCAGGAGAATGCCTTCTGTTTGTCCTGCGCGACACCGTCGCCATGGTCATACATAAGTCCGATGTTGAGCATCGCATACACAATGTTCAACTCGGCCGCTTTCTCATACCAAAATAGAGCTTTATTTTTATCCTGAGCTACACCCATGCCTTTACTATACATAAGCCCGAGGTTAAACATTGAATCTGCATGATTATATTCTGATGCTTTCTTATACCAGTAAAATGCTTTTCGAGTATCCTGATCTATGCCGTCGCCTTGGAGGTATATGGTTCCAACGGTATACATTGCCTCCACATTTCCGTTTACAGCGGCTTCTTCGTACCAACGGGCTGCTTTTTGCCTATCCTGTTCTATACCGTTGCCGCCGCAGTATAAACGCGCGGCGTTGAGCATTGCATCAACATCACCATTTGCTGCGGCTTCTTCAAACCAATGCAGAGCTTTTTGGATGTCTCTTACTTTGCCTTTTCCACCGCTATATGTAAGGCCCAAGTTGAACATCGCCTGAACAAGGCCGTTTTGGGCAGCCATCTCATACCAGTACAAGGCTTTTTCCCTATCTTGCTTAACACCCGTACCGTGGCTATAGATAAGCCCAAGATTGAACATAGCCGTTGCATCACCACTTTCGGCTGCTTTCTCAAACCAGAATGCCGCCTTCTCCTTGCCGCCCACCATATCATCAGCATTGCTAAAATAGTCGCCAAGTATTGTCATCGCTGCAACACAGCCGTTGTCAGTGGCCCTCTCATACCACAGCGCGGCCCTTTTCTTGTCTTGTGCAACCCCTTCACCTCTTTCGTAGAGGATCCCCATATTGAGCATGGCTTCTGCATCACCGCGCTCAGCTGCTCTTTCGAACCAGTATGTTGCTTTCTGGTCGTCTCGGAGGTTCCCTTCTTCGCTATGATATAGCAGACCCAAGTTGAACATAGCTTTGACGACCTTTTTTTCAGCGGCTTTCTCATACCAATAAAGAGCTTTCTGCCTATCCTGGGTCACACCATCGCCTTGGTCATACATGCACCCAATGTTGAACATGGCGGCCGCATCACCTTTTTTCGCTGCCCTCATGAAGGAGCGCAGCGCTTTGACATTGCGATTTGCTTCATATTGATGTATGCCTTCGGAGAATGGCGCCGCATCCTTTGAAAAAAGCCCCATCGCGAATACCCCTTACATTTTTGATATCACATCAACTGGTCTGACATTGCCTGAAGAATATCGGGCACTTTTATGTGCTGAGGGCAGTGTTCCTCACATAGCCGGCACTTAGTACAACGATCCATTTTTGCTCCCTTGGCCCCAAGCGTGGTTATTGCATACTTGAATTTAAGAGTATCCAGAGCCCTGTGTACTAATAACTCATTGTAATCCTCGATGATTTGAGGAATCCAGATCTCCTGGGGACAATGCGGTACACAGTATCCGCAGCCGGTGCATGGAACTCTTTTTACAGAGCTTATGATTTCAATAGCCTCAGTGATTTTGGCTCTCTCATCCTTTGACAGAGGGCGAAACTGCTTAAATGTTTTGGCATTGTCCTCTATCTGAGAAAGCGTTCCCATACCAGACAAAACAAGGGCTACTCCTTCAAGCCCTCCAGCATATCGAAATGCCCACGAAGCAATAGAAGCATCTGCATTGGCCTGTCTAAGGAATGTAGCGCTTGCTGACTCATTTCCAGCGAGCAAACCTCCTTTTGTCGGTTCCATCACAAATATGGGTATCTTGTGTTTTCGTGCTACCTCATAGCACTGGCGAGACTGTATTTTCCCATCATCCCAATCGAGGTAGTTAATCTGCAAATAAACCAATTCCATTTCGGACTGCCGCGAGAGCACCTCATCCAGTTCTTCAGCTGTTCCATGAAACGAGAACCCAATGTGCTTTACGAGGCCCTGTGCTTTCAGTCGTTGTAAAAAGCCCCAGGTATCGAAGTCATACGACTTCTTCATATTCCTGCCTGTCAAATCATGCAGTAGGTAGAAATCAATGTAGTCAACGCCCAGCCGGACCAATGATGTTTCAAATTGCTCTTTCTGTTGCGTCGGATTCACTAAATTGGAGATGAACAGCTTCGTGGCAATTTCGTATTGGCTTCTGTCGTGCCGCTTGACCAATGACTCCCTTAGTGCTTCTTCGGCGCCGGGGTACATGTATGCCGTATCAAAATAGGTAAACCCATGCGACAAAAAAGCATCAACCATTTCGTTCACGGCATTGAAATCAAATTTGCCGTTTACTTGAGGTAGACGCATGTATCCAAATCCCAATTCAGGTTTGGTTGCGACCAAATGTCTTGATGGAATCATCTCACTTCCCCCTATTGAATCTGCACCCCCGGCGTTATCTGCTCTTGGTTCGCATTTGACATCCCTAAGCAGTGTTTGCAGTAATCCTTGTATACCTTGTGCGACATGCATGTGGCAATCATCGCTTTGGAGGCTGTTCTACCTGTAAAGTCTGAAAGGTGCATATGCTCGTATTTTCTCTTTGGAATGCCAAATACATGCTCGGAGAGAATACCACGAGGGCAAGTGGTGAATTCACCATTGCTGAGGGTGTAGCACTGCTTGTCCCAGCACCTTGAAAAAGCAGCTTTTGCCGCTTTGGCCGACAGCCTCTCCTGTTCTGGCCCACCTAACCGTTTCCAAGACCAATCATTGTAATGAGTTAAGCGGCAGCGAATGCCGGCATCCACTAACAGATCATGAAACTGGGCCGTTGCATTTTCTTTGCCCGGATACAAATCGATACTGACTTCCATTTTACCTTTGAGCGCTCTGAGTGAATCCATCGTCCTGCTATCAGGAATAACTGTACCGTTCGTAACGAGTTTGCCGTCCAGCACATCTTCCCTGTTTGCGAGGAAGTCAATCAAGCGATACAGCTCTGGATGGCAAAAGGGTTCGCCGCCTACAATGGAGATATAATCAATGCTACATATCTCCAAAAATGCGTCGCAGTCAGCGATAACTGCATCTATGTCGTACAGAACCGATTCCGCATAGGGTATCAGGTGACAACATTCTTTACAGCGTAGCGAGCAGCGCTGCCCCACCCAAACCTCATAAAAATCTATTGTCACCTTTTTGTCCAAATACTTGAACCAGTTTCCCAAGTAGATAAGCGGATAGAGTATCGCTTTTAAAATGGATTTCACCTTCTCATTGTTCATCAGCTATATGCTCCAGGACGAAAGATCGTTTTTTGATTTTTCATCGCATAATTCCCAGGGCGCCACATGGCCGCTCGGCGCACAGTACCGGCATGTTTCGAATGTATTTGTCAAGCGAAAAAACAACCACTAATCATAAAATAAAAACCAGCCACTAGTCAAAAGAGAAAAGGCCTGGAGTCCGCGTGAAACAAGAGGTTT
>JGI24702J35022_10002885_pt1 | contig 10405 bp, 9 predicted proteins | sample TergutTh196P4_FD_35022 | JGI IMG/M metagenome (IMG submission 35022)
GCGTTAAGCGATGAAACCACCGCATTTACTATTGCTCCTGCAATCGTTCCTGTACAGTGGGGCAAAACCTCGCTGACCTACAACGGCAGCCCGCAGGCGCCAACCGCTACCGCTACGGGCGTTTTGGGCGAAGACTTGCCGCTGTCGGTGTCGGGAGCAGAAACAGACGAAGGCTCGGGGTACACGGCTACGGCATCGCTCAGCCCCGCAGACAGCAACTACACGTTAAGCGGTGAAACGACAACCTTTAGTATAAATATAAATGTAATAGGAGAAATACTGCAATTCACTTGGCAGGGCGGAACGGCTAAATGCTTCAATATTTTCGCAACAAAAGGCGAAGACTTCAACGTAGATTGGGGAGACGGCACAGACGAAAACCAAACAGGCACAGGAACAAACCAAACGGTAAGTTACTCCTACTCCGCAAGCGGAGGATTTACCGTAACTGTAACAGGCACAGCGAATTGCAACTTTGGAGCGTTGTTTGTAGCATCGCTGCAAATAACGGACTTGGATTTGAGTGCAGCAGTCAACCTCAAAACGGTGTACTGCGAAAACAACCAAATAAGCAGCTTCATTTTGCCGCCCGCTCCCTTGACCTTTATTCAGTGCTTCAACAACAGCCTGCAACTGTCAGATTTGTACGCCATCTCGCAAACGATAAGCAGTGCCGCCAACAAACGACTCGGCACGCAGACTTTACCGCAACTCTCAGCAACGGTCGGTGAGGAACTGTTTGACGCACAGTCCGTTTTCGGCGGCATTTTTACGGAATATGAAGTCGAATCCGCTACAATCGGAACAGATTACGAAGTAACGGACGGCAAACTCAGCTTCCTCTCCGCAGGCACTTACACGGTAACGATGACAAATTCCGCCATCGTCTCCCATGCGAGTTATCCTGCGAAGGTGCTGGTTGAAATAGTGGTAAATTAATATGAAATTGTTTTCTTTTAAAAATAGGCTGTTCCGAATGGGCAGCCTTTTTTTTGTTGTCTGAACCACGATTTTAGTAAGATTTTTAAGATTATCAAGATAACTTTGCGTCCTTTGTGAACAGACTTTGTGTACTTTGTGGTTAAAATCTTTGCGTTGAAAAATTATACGTCAGCGTAGGGCGTTGCCCCACGCTGTTGAATAACGCCCTTTCAGGGCTGAATAACTAAAAACTTTGTGTGCCTTTGTGAACAGACTTTGTGTTCCTTTGTGGTTAAAGAAAAAGAAAAATTGTGCAATTTGCGACAGGGACAAGGGCGAGCCTTGCCCCTACGTTTAACTCCTTAACTTCTTTAAATAAAATAGTGTATCTTTGCAAATTGAATAATAAAATAACAATAAAAGATTGATAAATATGATACTAAATTATGTTACGTGGAACGTTGACCCGATTATTTTTAGGGCGGGTTCGGTGCGTGTGGGTTGGTACGGGTTGTTGTTGGCGGGCGGATTTGCCCTCGCCTATTTGGTGTTCCAAAAAATTGCAAAGAATGAAAAGGTTGACCTCAATTTGATTGATAAATTTTCGTTCCTGACAGTCATTTGGACGATAGTCGGATTGCGTTTGGGGCATTGCCTCTTTTATGAATGGAAAGTTTATTTTAAAGACCATATTTTGGAGATATTTATTCCTTTTCAAGAAGGTGTAAACGGTTGGGAATTTACAGGTTTTGAAGGTCTGGCGAGTCATGGTGCGGTGATAGCGATTATCCTGTTCGTGCTGTATTTTTCCCAAAAACGCAAAATGAGCCTTTTATGGCTGTTGGACAGGCTCTCGATTGCCATTCCGATTGCGGCGGCATTTGTCCGTTGCGGCAATTTGATGAATCACGAAATAATCGGCGTTCCAACTGATTTATCTTGGGGATTTCAGTTTATTGAAAACATAACCAAGCATTTTTCCCACGGAGCCCCTGCCATTTACACTCCGCCGTCGCATCCTACGCAAATATACGAGGCATTGGTTTATTTTTCGTTGTTTGCCTATCAGATGTGGTATTATTTCAAACACACCAAGGGACATATTCCCGCAGGAAGAAGCGTGGGAACTTTGTTGACGGTCATTTTCACGGCACGGTTTTTCATTGAGTTTGTAAAAGAAGTCCAAGTTAGTTTTGAAAACGATATGTTTTTCGATATGGGTCAATGGTTGAGCATTCCGTTTATTTTGTTGGGAATAGCGTTTTTGTACTATTCTTTTGCGAAAAAGACCTATCCCCAAGCGGTGAAATCGGGAAAGAATTGAAAAAAAGTGTAATTTTGCAAAAACGGAAACAAAATAGATAAAGACATGAAAATATTTGCCGTTTGTAAGAATTGCCAACAAAAAATTAAAGTAAAAGGAATTTACCCCACGAGGATAGACATTGCAATGGAAAAAGGGGAAGAAATAGAACTTATTTGTCCTTTTTGTAAAGAAAAAGGCGAGTATAAAGTAGATAATATAAATGCCGAAGAAGACGGAAGAAATACCATATTTTTTATACTTTTGTTTCCTCTAATAGGGTTGATTTTATGGTTTTTATATCCTTTTGTTGTGAAAAGTGGAATAAAAGCAGCATTTATTCTGCCTGCCGGAATAGCGATACCTATATTACTTTACACTGTAATCTCTCGAAATAGAACGAACAAAGTAAAAATATTTAATTCAACTTTTGTAGAAAGTAGAGCCATTAGTGTAAATCTCAAAGCCAAAAGACCAAAAGCAAGAGATAATAAATATCCAATTATGAGAAAATAAGGTGGTGAAAAGAAAATAAAGTGTATCTTTGCAAATTAGAATTAAAAACAAATGAACACGCAAATTAAAACAATCGAACAATTAATTTTGAAATGAACACGCAAAAACCACCGTTCAGACGAAAATATGAATAACCAATCATCAATCAATCAGTATTTTTCCCGCTTTATTGCGGAATATCTGCCTGAAAATGCAGATAATAGAGGTTCTTCTGTGAATGAAATCAGGAAGGCAGCGGCAAATCTTTTCTATGAAAAGGGCATTTCATCAAAAAATAATGAAATGTGGAGGCATTTCCCTTGGGAGAAAATCACGCAAAACGCCTATACTATACAGCAGGAATCCGACCCTTATACGCCTGTGGACAGTTTTTTCAACTGTTCGGCTCACAACATTGATTCCTATCAGTTTGCTTTTTTAAACGGATTTTATATTCATAAAAACGCACCCTTGACCGTCTTTCCAAACGGATTGATTATCGGGAGTTTACGGGAAGCAGCGGTACATTATTCGGAGTTAATCGCCGAAGCAATGCAAAAGATGTCGAACTCACAGTATTCTGCCATGCACAACCTCAATCTTTCTTTATGGAAAGACGGCTTGTTTGTGTATGTTCCCGCTGATTTACACGTTGGAAAAGCAATTCAATTGGTCAATTTGGTAAAGACGAATCAAGATTTATTTATCAATCCGAAGAATCTGATTATCGTAGGAAAGAATGCGTCTCTCAAACTAATTCATTGCGATGATACGTTGGAAAGCAATCATTCCTTGATAAACGGCACGATGGATATTTTGGTAGATGAACACGCAAATCTGGATTATTTCAAGTTGGAAAACAAAGAAAATAAGTCGGTATTAATCAATAATTTGCGTATTTATCAGTATGCGTGCAGCAAGGTAAGCACACACACCAATACGTTTAATGGGGGATTGGTGCATAATACTATTGAGGCTCATTTGCTCGGAACACACGCCGACATTTCACTCAACGGCTTGTTTTTGGCAGATAAACAGCAATATGTGAGTAACTGTTTGTCTATCAAGCATTATGCGGCGAACTGCACTAGTCGGCAACTCTACAATGGAATTTTGGACGATGCAGCAAAAGCCCGTTTTATGGGGCATATCTTTGTCGCTCCCGATGCCCAAAAGACAGAGGCTTATCAACTGAATCACAACATTTTGCTCACCGATGAAGCCGAAATTTCTACCAAACCTTTTTTAGAAATCTACGCAGATGACGTGAAATGTTCCCACGGCGCCACAGTCGGACAATTGGATAATGACGCCGTTTTTTATTTGCGTTCCCGCGGAATATGCGAAAAAAACGCCCGCATGTTGCTGATGCACGCCTTCGCAAAAGAGGTGGCGGACAAAATAAATATAGAGCCTTTGCAATCGTATATCGAGGATTTAGTAGAAAAACGCCTAACGGGGCAACCGATTGCCTGCACGCAATGTCCTCTCTGTTGCGAAAACAAACCCATTGAGTTTAAGGTGAATATACCGGAAGTATGACGTATTTCCCAATCTTACAGCGGTTTCGTTAAGAAATCCCTCACTGTATTATAGGTTTCCCGCTGGGCATCTTTCAAATCGTCGTTAACGATTATTTTATCGTACTTATCGGCAAAAGTGAGTTCGTATTCCGCTTTTTCTTTTCGCTCGTTAAACGATTCTTCTGTTTCTGTTCCCCGCTCCAACAACCGTTGTTTGAGTATTTCCAACGAAGGCGGCATCAAAAAAATGGAAAGCGACCGCTGAGGATATTTCTTTTTGATATTCAATGCTCCAAACACGTCCACGTCAAACAAAACGTGATGTCCTTTCGCCCAGATACGCTCTATTTCAGAAAACAACGTACCGTAAAACTGATTTTGATAAACTTCTTCCCATTCCAAAAAACAGTTTTCCGCTATTTTCTTCTTGAAAACGTCCAACGGAAGATAATAATAATCCTTTCCGTCTTTTTCCCCGCCGCGTATGGCACGGCTCGTTGCCGAAACGGAAAATTCCAAAGGTAAGTCCGATTCCAACAAATGACGGATAACTGTTGTTTTACCCGCACCCGACGGAGCCGAAAATACAATAAGTTTGCCGTTCATGATTCTTTGTTTTTTGAAAGTGGTCCCTCTTGGGTTCGAACCAAGGACCCCCTGATTATGAGTCAGATGCTCTAACCGACTGAGCTAAGGGACCGCACCAAAAGCATTTTCCATACCCTTTGGTTTCTGAAATGCAAAGATACACATTTTTTTGAATTATGAATGATAAATGATGATTTTTTTTGTGAAGAAAATTCTAACGAACTGATAATGAGGGAGATAATTGCTATAAAAAAAATGCTGCGAACCGAAACAGCAATGCAAAACAGGGGAACTTACTGTATATTCCCCACATTAACCATCGCATGAATTGCATCTGCAACGGCGTTCATCAGCCAGCGGGGCGTAGAGGTTGCACCGCAAACTCCCACATTTTTACAGCCGTCAAACCATTCTTTTTTCAGTTCATTCAATCCAGAAACTCGGTAGGAGTGCGGGTTCGCCGACTGACAGATTTTATACAAAACCATACCGTTTGAACTTTTTTCCCCCGACACAAAAATCAGAATTTCGTGGTCGGCAGCAAACTGCTTCAGGCTGTTTTCGCGGTTGGAAACTTCCCTGCAAATGGTGTCGTGCCACACAAAATCGGGATTTTCGATGCCAAGTTCAGCATATTTTTGGTTGATGAGTTTGACCAATTTCTTAAACGTGAAAAGACTTTGCGTAGTTTGGGCGTATAATCGGACAGGTCTGCAGAAATCAATCGCATCAATTTCTTCTAAACTGCTGATAACCAGAGCGGTATCGTTTGTTTGTCCGCACAATCCGACCACTTCGGCATGACCTTTTTTCCCAAAAATAACCACCTGTCCGTCTTTGGGTTTTATTTCCAAATACCCCTGACGCACGCTGTTTTGCAATTTCAACACCACCGTACAAGTCGCATCAATCACCGCTATATTGTTTTGTTTTGCCAACAAATAAGTACTTGGCGGTTCGCCGTGGGCACGAATCAACATTTTTTTGTTTTTGAGTTTTTGCATTTCCTCTTTGTTGATGACCGTCATTCCCATTTTTTTCAACCGAATCACTTCCTCGTTGTTGTGGACAATATCGCCCAAACAATACAGGGAATTGTTGCTTTCGAGTTCATTTTCAGCGGCTTGTATCGCCCGAACCACCCCAAAACAAAACCCAGAATTTTTATCAATCGTAATTTCCATAATGCAGAAATGCTGTTCCCCGCAAAGATACACTATTTTATTTGGTTTGATTTTTTACGCAATAATTATATTGAGTTGTTCGTTTTATTCAAAAATTAGAAAAGGGAAAAATGAATAGCGTAAAAATAGTAAAGATATGAAAAAATGGAAGTTAGTTTTGATATTTGTATTGATTTTCTTTCTTCATAGTTGTAATACTCACAATCATCAGAAAAATGACACTGTGAATAATGCTATTAGTGGCATTGTGAATGATACTATTATTGTTGATTCCACAAATCTCATTTCCAAATGTAGAAATACGGTAAAGGATATAATGGAAGTATATGATGACAGTGCTGGACATAATATATGGCACGGAGGAGGTGTGATTTGGCTCGTTTTTGAAAAAGGGAAAGTAACGTTTGACTACAATTTTTCATGTGGTTTCTGGTACAAAACACAGATAATTGACAATAAAAAAATCGTTTTTATTTGGGATTATAACTTAGATTGCAAGTATGATTCAGGGATAAGAAAGGGATTTGGATTATCTCGAAAACCGATAAAAGGCAAACTGTTTGGAGAGTTCGTTTTAGTAAACGATACGCTATTGAAGGTTAATTATTATTATCCTGAATGGGTAAAACAATTTAATAAATATCATGATGACGAGGTTTTTCCAACTCTGTTTGTTTTAGACCCACATATATTTTGACGAAACTATGATTTGGTAATATTCCATCGTTACATTTGGTTTCAAACAAATCACCGTTCATAGCACTTCTAATGGGAGTTCGCCGACAGCCTGCAGTTTCACCCTCACAATTTCGTTGATGTATTTTTTGTTGTACGGCAGTTTTATGCGAATGTAATTTTCGGTAAAGCCCTGCAAAAATCCGTTTTCGTTTTTGCTTTCTATCAGGGCTTGGAAAATTTTCCCGCTATTTTCGTGGTAAAACGTCTTTTTTTTCTCTTCCGATAACTGAATTAAACGTTTTGCCCGTTCATTTTTGCAAGTGTTTGTCAGGTGATTGGGCATATCGGCAGCCGGCGTATCGGGGCGTTTGGAGTAGGGAAAAACGTGCAACATGCTCACAGGCAGCGATTTAATAAAATTGTATGTTTCTAAAAACTGCTCTTGTGTTTCTCCCGGAAACCCGACAATCACATCGGCGGCAATGCAGGCGTGCGGCATTTTTTCTTTGATGTAATAAACCGTTTCGGCAAAAAGTTCACGCCGATAACGCCGCCGCATTTTTGCCAATATATCGTTGCAGCCCGATTGCAGCGGAATATGAAAATGAGGCAGTATCATCTCCGTAACTGCCGCAAAATCAATGATTTCCCTTGTCAGCAAATTCGGTTCGATGGAAGAAATGCGGAGGCGTTTCAGATTTTCAACTTGGGCAAGTACTTTCAATAAATCCAAAAAATCTTCTCCTTTTTTTGTTTTGAAATCACCAATATTTACCCCCGTAAGCACAATCTCTTTGATGTCGTTTTCAACAATTTTTCGGGCGTTAACAATCACGTTTTCAATGGTATCGCTTCTGCTTTTGCCGCGTGCGTAGGCAACGGTGCAGTAGGTGCAAAAATAATCGCAGCCGTCCTGTATCTTCAAAAAAGAACGCGTCCGCTCGCTAAGGGAGTAAGACGAAAAAAAAGCATTGTCATCGTTTGTTTTTTCAACCGAAACAGCATCGCAAAACAGACGGTTTATCCCCTGCACCACATTCATTTTATCGGAACTCCCAAACATCATATCTACCTCATTTTCAATAGATTGTACATTTTTCAAAGCAGAAAAACAACCCACCAAAACGATTTTCGCCTGCGGATAATTCTTTTTAATTTGGTGAATATATTGGCGGCATTTTTTTTCTGCATTTTCCGTAACCGCACACGAATTGACAATAAAAACATCTGCATTGCCGTCCTTCGCCGAAATAATGTATCCTTCTTTCGTCAGCAACTGCTCCATAGCAGCACTTTCGCTGAAATTGATTTTACAACCTAAAGTCTTGATATACACACTTTTATTTCGGGATTCTTTCTCCATTTGAGTAAAAAAGATTTGATTTGCGAAGATACACTTTATTTCTTAAAAGAAGTTAAGGAGTTAAACGGTCGTATTGGCGGTAAAATACACCGCATTCACGGAATAACCGTCCATCAATTGATACGCCATTTCTTTGAGAAACAGCCCAGCATTGTGTACCATTGCCTCAGCGGTAGAGGGTGCTCCGCCCCGTTTCACCGCCGTCTGGCAGATTTCCTTCACGCTCAAACTGCGTTCAGAAATCACTTTCGCCGAATAATCGTTTGCACTATCGGTCAAATAATTTTCGTATAGATTAACTCTAATTCTATGTAAAATGTCTTCCATTATTTTAATATTTTATTGCTTATCGTACACCATACCTAAAAAACTGTATCTTTATATTTTTTAAAGGATAAAAGATGAATTTATTAAATTTTACGGCACACTTTCCCGACGAGGAAAGTTGCAAACAGAAATGGAAGGAAGTCCGTGATAAACAATGAGTTACATGTATCAAATGCGGCGGCAAATCGCATTAGGCGTAACCGTTTTTCCATTTCTCCGCCGACAAATACGCAAGGCATTGATTATCAGTGGTAAACCGTTTCTGAAACTCAAACAAACTCAAATTTTTATGTGATTTTTCCATCTCGAAAATATTTTTTATAAAGATACACTTTTTTTTGAATTATGAATTATGATTTTTTTTGTCTGAACAGTGATTAATGTGATTGGGTGCGAAAACTGAAAATTGACAACTATTAACAAGAAAAGGCGTATAGTTAAAATCTCACCCAACCAACATTTTCGCTTTTGCAGAAGCGGCGTCGAAGTTGTCGAAGATATAATCTTCCCCGATAAGCGAGGTTATGCCGTTTCTGTCCAATTCTTTGCGGACGGCGGGTTGCACACCCGAAAGCACAATATGTTTGTTGTTCAATTTCAACGATTTAATGGCTTCCCGAAAATTGTGTATGCCCGTAGCATCAATAAAAGGGACATTCCGCATTCGAATAATCAACACGTTGGCGGAAGACGCCTGCCCTTTCAATACTTCGCTGTAATGCTTTGCCGCCCCAAAAAAGAAAGGTCCGCTAATTTCGTATATTTCAATCCCTTTGGGAAAATGTCCGTAATCCTCTACATTGCTGTTTTCTTTGTCCAAAAGAATAGCCTGTCCGTTGTCCGCCATGCGTTTCATAAACAAAATAGCGGAAAGGACTACTCCCACCTGAATTGCGACCGATAAATCAACCAATATGGTCAAGAAAAAGGTCGTTAAGAGAATAATAATATCAAACGCCTGCCCTTTGAGAATGGAACGAAACGACCGCCATTCGCTCATATTGTAGGCTATCACAATCAAAATTCCCGCCAGACAAGACATAGGAATCAATTTAGCCCATTTTCCCAAGAAAAGCATAATCAGCAAAAGGGTAAGGGCGTGTATTATTCCAGCAATGGGCGTTCTGCCTCCGTTTTTGACATTGGTTGCGGTACGTGCAATGGCGCCCGTTGCAGGAATGCCGCCAAACAAAGGCGTAACCACGTTGGCAAAACCCTGTGCAATCAATTCGGTATTGCTTTTGTGGTTTGTTCCTATCATTCCGTCTGCGACCACCGCCGAAAGCAAGGATTCGATGGCGCCCAATAACGCAATGGTCAAGGCAGGTGCAAAATAATATTGCAAATTGTGCAAATCAATCTGCGGAATGGTGATGGAAAAAGTGTTTGGAATATCCCCAAATGCCGTTTCGATGGTTGTTACAGGCAGTTTGAAAACAGTAACGGCAAACGTTACAAAAATAACCGCAACAAACGAACCCGGTATCTTTTTTGTAATACGATTGAAAAACAAACAAATAAAAATGGTGGAAACGGTAATAATCACTGATACATAATTGATTGTATGCAAAGAAAGGACGATGTCGTTCCATTTTTCGATAAAACCCTGTGCAGATGAATTTATTGTTAAACCCAGAGCGTCAGGTATTTGCGTAGAAAAAATAACAACGGCAATCCCGCTGGTAAAGCCGACAATGAGCGGGTGCGGAATAAACTTCAACAGCGACCCCAAACGCAGCAAACCAAAGACAATCAGCATAATTCCCGCCAGAATGGTAGAAATAATCAGTCCGTCAATCCCATAAACGGAAACGATGCCCGACACAATAACGATATAGGCGCCCGTTGGTCCGCCAATCTGTACGCGGCTGCCGCCTAAAAACGAAATAATAAACCCTGCAATAACGGCAGTAATAAGTCCTTTTTCGGGCGAAACTCCCGATGCCGCCGCAAAAGCAATCGCCAAAGGCAAAGCAACAATGCCAACGATAATCCCCGAAAATAAATCTTTGGAGAACTGCTG
>JGI24702J35022_10002886_pt1 | contig 10403 bp, 8 predicted proteins | sample TergutTh196P4_FD_35022 | JGI IMG/M metagenome (IMG submission 35022)
AGACTTCATATCCGTTATACTCATTTAAATAGCAAGTTATTAATAATGAGATATTTAGCATTTCTATTGATTTTGAAACTACCTTCGTCTTGCGCGTCATTCTACCTAAATAATGTCTGGCATTCGAGTTGTTTTGTTCTATTCCGATGGTATATTTCTTGCATTGCGTCAATTTTTTTTGAGGAATAACCTGACGATATCCCTCCCAATCGCCTATCTTAAAATTACAACCGCAATCTTTACACTTATAACGCTGATTATCACGAACATAAACACTCTTTACGTGATTATTACTACCACACTTTTTACATCTAATCTCTTGCATATAAACTTTTTTTGCAAAGATAATAAAAATACGTCTATTTTGCAACACTCTCAAAAAAATCACTCAAATGTCGTTTTATTCAAAAAAAAGTGTATCTTTGCAAATTGTTGAAAAAATATATAGATAAAATAAAATTATGTACGCAATCGTAGAGATAGCAGGGCAACAATTTAAGGTTGAAAAAGACCAGAAAGTCTTTGTTCACCGCCTGAATGCTGAAGAAGGGTCAAAAGTAAATTTTGACAAAGTATTGTTAGTGGATAATGGCGGTAAAGTAAAAGTAGGAACGCCGACCGTTTCGGGTACGACTGTTTCTGCTACCGTTTTGAATCACCTAAAAGGAGATAAAGTGTTGGTTTTCAAAAAGAAAAGAAGGAAAGGGCATCAAAAAATGAACGGACATCGTCAGTATTTGACCCGCATTCAAATTGAGGAAATCAGCGGAGAGAGTAAAAAAGTTATTAACGAAGAAAATTTGTAATCATGGCACACAAAAAAGGAGTCGGCAGTTCGCAAAACGGACGCGAATCGGCAAGTAAACGATTAGGAATTAAGATATTTGGCGGGCAGTTTGCCAAAGCAGGCAATATCATCATACGCCAAAGGGGTACCGTTCACAATCCGGGGCTGAATGTGGGCATCGGCAAAGACCATACCATATTCGCTATGGCAGACGGCTTGGTTTCTTTCAAGAAGAAAGCAAGCGGCAAGTCTTATGTTTCCGTAATTCCGAAAGAGCAAGGAGTAATTTCCGTGGCTCCGCAAGAGCAGGAAGAATACTCCGCTGTTCCGCAGGAACAAGAGGGAGTTTCCCAATAAAGAAACGTTTTAGGGTTAAATAATAGGGTTAAATAAAATGAAAAAGAAATTTAGCGTAAAAAAATCTGTTATTTCTGTGGTTATACCTGCTGTAATGGCATTGGGTACAAGCTGCGGTGGAAAAACTGGAAAAGAATGCACACTTGATGAAACAAGTCTTGAAGATGCAAAAGCCAAAGAAGCTGCCTTGAAAAAGTTATTTAATGATAAAGCAGATGAATGTATCAAGCTTGTTAGAGAAATTGAAAAACAGTTTCCTGGCTCTGATGCTTTTTTCCAAAGCTACGTTGATGCTGAAAAAGGCAAAGAAAAAGTTGATATGGTCAGGGCTTATGTGAAAGCAGGTAAGGGCTCCGGTGAAACAGCTAAATTAGTTTTAGATATGATTGCTGCTGGTGAAGCTGCATTGAAAGCAAATGAAGACTTAGTAAAAGCGATGGATGATACGAAAGGTTGGGAAGAAGCAGTTAAACAATGTCATGAATTAAATAAAATTTAAAAAAGCACAAATATGTGAAGAGATTATTCCTTAGGGGAATAATCTCTATTTTTGTTTTTTCCCAAACAAAAATAGCCGAATTATAATAAAACAGCGATTTTTCGGTTATGCATTATAAAAATGTTTATTGAAAATGAATGACAATCTTTCGATAATAGTTGCTGTCGGCAACGAAAATGCAATCGGACGCAATAACGAACTTTTGTGCCATCTGCCCAATGATTTGAAACGATTTAAGGCGTTAACGTCGGGTTCGACCGTTATTATGGGCGAAAACACGTATTTTTCCCTGCCTGTCCGTCCCTTGCCCAATCGCAGAAACATTGTACTGACTTTTGACCGCGCAAAACAGTTTCCAAATTGCGAAATTGCGTATTCCATCGAGCAGGCTATGGAAATGACCCGACAAGATGCTAAAATATTTATCATAGGCGGTGCGTCCGTATATAAACAGTTTTTGCCTTTGGTGTCCACATTATATCTGACGTTTATTCACGCCGATTTCGCGGGGGCAGATGCTTTTTTCCCGACCGTTAATTTCCCGCAGTGGCAACTTCTTGAGGAAATTCATTGCAAAGCAGACGAAAAACACCCGCACGACTACTCGTATTGCACGTATAAACGGCGCTAACCGAACGGTGGTTTGTTTGTTCCACGCCATTGTCTTGAACCACAATTTTCACAAGATTTTCAAGATAAATCTTGAAAATCTTGTGAAAATTACAAAAATCGTGGTTCGGACAGTTCTTTCATTTTTAAATTCCACCGTCATCGGTGATATAAAACATGACCCCGTCTGACGCTGTCTTTCCTTCTCAATTAAATCAAATATCTGATTATCTCTTTTCATCACAATCTATTTATATTATGCAATTTTTTAATACATTTTTTGTTTGAAACGCAAAGATACAGTTTTTTTTTATTGTTGAATTCCTATTTCCCATACTATCTTTTTATCAAAAATAGTATTCCTTAAAAAACGCCTCATAATCTGCTCGTTTGTCTTTGTTGTGGTAAAAAGTAGTGTAATTGGCATCGGAAATGACGTATATTTTCACGTTGGGAGCAGAGTTTAATGCGTCTAAATACATTGTGTCCGTTTTCATTAAATTGTAATAATCCATTGCTTTGCTCTTGTTTTGGAACTTTGAAATGGTAATCATTTGGTCGAAATCGTTAATGTAAAAACTTGAAATGTTATCAAACTTATCCAAACGGAAGAAATCCTTATTAAAAAGATTGATTTTGCCTTTCACATGCTCGATATTGAGGTCTTTTACGCTGGCAATGATAATCACAAAATGGAACGCCTTATCATCGTAAGTATAAACGGGAACGTTCTGTGCTACAATGGTTTGCGACTGTTGAGCGGTGTCGTTTTGTTCGGGTACAGCCGTTTCCAAACGTTTTAGAATTTCCAACAGTTCGGTTGCGGCGGTGTCTATTTCGGTGGTAGGATAATCGCGGGAAATATCTTTTAACAAAGTTTTTAAGGTGTCGTTCCCATACAATTTGCTCAAAGCGACGGCTCTTAAAAAGTCGAATTTTGGGGATAATTCGGGAGTTGGAAATTTATCCAGTCCTTCGGTTGCCAAATTGACCACCGATGCGTAATCGGCTTTTTTGTAAGCATCGTAAACCGAGGCATAAAAGACGGTTGCCTGATTCCGAATCTCTTCCATTTTTTTGTAATAATCGGGGTCGTTGATAATATTGGCAAAATCGCTGTTGGGGAATTTTTCCAAAATAATATTTTTATAATAATCGCTCTGTTCGGTCTCTTTTATGCCCAGATATTGCTTGTACAGTTGGAAACACGCCAACGGATAGAGTTTGTGGTCGGGGTAGCGTCTTACCAATTCTTCCAAAAGTTTTACCGAATTTTTGACATCGTACAAATCGTCACAATAAATCATGCCCGCATTGTACAAGGCATCGGCAATAGCCCTGTTGGACGCCTCCATTTGTTCGGGCGTGAACGGTACGCCTTGCAGGTAGAAAAGCGGATTTTCGGGGTCGGAACTCTGCGGTACGGCTGATTTTTTCCCCGACGCAGCGGTTTCGTCCGAATCTTCTTCATCTTCTTCTCCTTCTTCCGCATTGTTCGCAAAGAAATTCATTACATTAATATCGCTAATCGCCCAATAATCTTCCAATTTACGTTCTCCCCAGCGTTTGCGGAACTCCTGCATGCCCAATTTCACTTGCGTAGGATTGTAAAACAGCCACACAGCCTCAGAACTGCCTACCCTTCCGCCGCCTCTCGGTGCTTTTTGGGAACTTTCCACAGCACGCATCTTCTCTTCCTCATCGGCATCTCGTTTCGCTTTTTTTATCCGATACTGTTCAATCCGATAGGCGATGTAGTTATCCCGCTGCGTTTCGTCCATATTTGCGATGCGCTGCAAGGTGTCTTCCGTGTTTATGACGATTAAATTCTGCACCAAATTGTTCAAAATTTTGGCGCGTTCTTTTATTTCGGCGTAATTGGGATAGGTAGGCGGAATGATATTGACAACCGTATCGTAATATAATTGTGCCTCAATGTATTGATTATCATTGAAATACATTTCCGCCAACGTAAGCGAAGACAGCGTTTTTTGATGCGGATTGTCCACGCTCCAAAACACAGAGGCTTCCAAGTTGCTAATCGCTTCCTCTGTTTTTTCTTCCCGCAAATCCAATTTTGCCAAGGCATAGAAAATTTGGTCTCTGTAAGTGGCATTCCGCTCGTCTTTGAGCATTTTCCGCAATTTTTCGTAAGCACTTTTTCCTTCTTTTGAACTTTCCTGCGAACACAAAGCCAAATTGACCGCCGCATTAAATTCCATTTCGTAAGGCGGCGTTTTTTTAATGACATAGGCATATTGCTTCGCCGCATCGGCATTTTGCTCCAAATATTGATGCACCTGCCCCAAAATAAAAGAAACCCGCGTCCGAAAATCTTTTTTCATTCGCTTGTGATTGAGAACTTCGGTAAGATAAATTGCCGCTTGGTCGTAATCTTCCATTTTCAGATAATAATCGGCGAAAGCCGCCTCCCAATGCAGTTTATATTTGTCGTTTTTGCAGTTGAGCATGGGAACTCTCACCGTTTCCAACACCTCCAACGCCTCAGGCAAACGGTTCAGTGCCAAATAAGTACGTGCTTTCCATGTTTGTGCCTCGACCCAAACTTTCGAGTTGGTGTGCGTACTGATAATATAGGTAAAAATGCTTAAAGCATCGGCGTAATCTTGCCGTTTGAAGTAGGATTTTCCCATCAACAGATACGCATCGGGAATCGGCTTGCAATATTCAGTCCCGCGGATATACATCGAATGTTTTTTGATTGCCTTGGACGATTTTTCAATGGCTCTATCCAACAGCGGCGCCGATTTCAAGGCTTCCGTTTTATCGGGAGCGGAAAAAACAGGTAAAATGCTGGTATAGTTGTCCTTAACAGCATAATCTATCACTTCTTCCGCTTCTTTATAACTTTCGTGACCATTAAAAAAAATGTTGTACCGCGTCGTAATGCCGTGGTACGAACGGTAAAAAAACGTATTTTTCTGCGTTGTACACGACAGTACGCAACCCGCCAACGCACAGTATATCAACGTGCGAAAAACATTCAATCTATTCTTTTTCAATCTATTTTGCATAATAATTAAACAGAAATACTACTCCAAACAACATTGAAACGATAAATGTTTTGTTTTATTTTATAAAATTTCGTATATGATAAAATAAATTTATTGAAATCCTATTTTGATGTGCTGGGAAAATGTAAAATTCATTAGCGTAGGGCGTTGCCCCACGCTGTTGATATAACGCCCTTTCAGGGCTAAAAACTAACTTCTTTAACTCCTTTCAAAAAAAGTGTATCTTTGCAATACTAACATAAAAATAAGATAAAAAAATGCAGAAAAATTTTGTAAAACTTATGAAATATCAATTTATTCTTAAAGGCTATTTGGTTTTATTGCCGTTAATGTTAATGTCTTGTGGGAATTTTACTTCAACTGTTGAAAAGGATTTGGATAATAACGCTGAATTTATTTCTTCTACTGATGACAAAACAATTAAGCATACCGAAGAATTCCCAATGGATTTTGGTAAATTTGAAATTCTGAATGAATGGCTAAAAAGGGGAATTAATCAAAAAATAGTAATTGACAGTTTGGGAACGCCAAGTGAAAAAGGTGAAGATGAATATTGGGGCGGAACAGGAACTTATGTCCAAGAGTGGAAATATAAAAATTTAGGGCTTATTCTTGATATGGAGTCCGACGAATTGGGAGAAGATAAAAAAGTATTCAATATTGAGGTAATTTCGCCGTCTTCTTTTATTACAAGCAAAGGAATAGGCATTGGTTCTTCCGTAGATTTGGTTTTGAGAAAGTATGCAAAAGAAATCAATAAGGAAAACTCTGAGCAAAACATCATTATTATCGGTTCAATATATGAGGGAACTTATTTTTTTGTTAATGAAGATAAAGTCAGTAAATTTATCATAGGTACACTTGCGGATTAGGTTGAATAATCTGCTAATGTCCCGTTTTGAAGGTATTAGATAATTAAAAATGAAGAATTAGTAAATGAATATGCAGATACGCACCGCAATTTTTGTAAAAAGCAGCCCGACGTGGCAACAATGCCCGCCGTCCGATTTGCCCGAATACGCTTTTATCGGACGCTCCAACGTGGGTAAATCCTCGCTAATCAATATGTTATGCAACCATAACAATTTAGCCAAAACCTCTTCCAAACCCGGTAAGACCCAACTAATCAACCATTTTTTGATTGACAATGCGTGGCATTTGGTGGATTTGCCCGGTTACGGTTACGCCAAAACGTCTAAAAAAATTCGGGAAGGCTTGTCAGAGATGATTTCGCAATATATTCTCAACCGTCCGCAACTGGTTTGTCTGTTCGTGTTGATTGACAGCCGATTAGCACCGCAGCAAATAGATTTGGATTTTTTGTACCATCTGGGCGAAAATCAAATTCCGTTTGCCCTTATTTTCACCAAGTCCGACAAACAAAGTCCCACCCGCACCCGCGAAAATGTAAGTAATTTTCTAAATGTCTTATCCGAAAATTGGGAAACTCCGCCGCCTTATTTTATCTCTTCCTGCATCACCAAAGAGGGAAAAGAGGAAATTGCGGCGTATATTGGGGGCTTTCTCTGAACGGGGATTTAAGTGCGGTTTATTTCTCTTAAAAACCTACCTGTCAACGATTTATCGCAGTGGATAATCTCTTCGGGAGTGCCTGCGAAGACGAGTTGCCCGCCTCTTTTGCCGCCTTCGGGACCAAGGTCTAAAATCCAATCGGCACACTTAATCAATTCCAAATTGTGTTCAATGACGATAACGGTATTTCCTTGCTCCACAAGCAGTTGGAAAGTTTGATACAATTTGTTTATATCGTGATAATGCAGTCCTGTGGTAGGTTCGTCAAAAATAAACAGGGTCTTTTTCGTATCGGAAGTTTTGCCCAAAGAGGCAGCCAATTTCAACCGCTGTGCCTCTCCGCCCGACAAAGACGAGGTGTTTTGCCCTAATTGCAGGTAATCCAAACCGACGTCCTGCAAGGGTTTCAAGGTGGAAACAATGTTTTTCGCCAAACGGTCGGATTGCAGGGTTGTAAAAAAAACAATCGCCTCTTCCACCGTAAAATTCAAGATGTCCGTAATGGTTTTCTCCGCAATTTTTATATCAAAAACTTCGTCTTTGTAACGCTTTCCCTTGCATTCATCGCAGACAATTTCCACATCGGACATAAATTGCATACCGATGCGGATTTTTCCTTCTCCCTGACAGACTTCGCAACGTCCGCCTTCTACATTGAGCGAAAAAAATCCGGGCTTATAGCCCCTGAATTGCGACAAGGGCTGAGCAGCAAAATACTGTCTAATACAGTCGAAAGCCCCGATGTAAGTGGCTGGATTGGAGCGAGATGAGCGACCGATTGGGTTTTGGTCAACGAATTCGACCGCTTGCAAATGGTTTATATCGCCTGAAAGTATTGATTTTCCGCTATTTGGCAGAAAATCCTCTAAACGATGCTTCAATTCGGGATACAAAATGCCCTTTACCAAAGAAGTTTTTCCGCTGCCCGAAATGCCTGTAACAGCGGTAAATACGCCCAAGGGAAAGGCAACATCTATATTTTGCAAATTGTGTAAATAAGCGCCGTTCACCTTGACAAAATGTTTGGGTTTGCGACGGATTACGGGCAGCGGAATGTTCTTTTTCCCGCTAATATATTGTGCAGTAATGCTTTCCGTATCTTTTTTTAGTTGCTCAACCGTTCCCTGAAAAACAATTTCCCCGCCGTGTTGCCCCGAATAAAGACCTACATCAATCACACAATCCGCCGCATTGATAATTTCCGCATCGTGTTCGACCACCAAAACCGTGTTGCCAATATCCCGCAACCGTTTCAACAACTGTATCAAACGCTGCGTATCCACGCTGTGCAAGCCCACGCTGGGTTCGTCCAAAATATAGAGCGACCCCACCAAACTGCTTCCCAGCGCCGTACCCAAATTTACCCGCTGAAACTCCCCGCCCGACAAAGTCGAAGACGGACGGTTGAGCGTAAGGTAAGGCAAGCCCAAATCCATCAAAAACTGCAGACGAACAACAATCTCTTTCAACAGAAAATCAGCCATTTGCGTTTCGCCCTTGTTTTCAAAAGTCAAACCCTTGAAAAACGGCAACGCCTCCTCTATGGTCATCGCACAAACCTGATTGATGGAATATCCTGCAACTTTCACATAATCAACATCTTTCGCCAAACGAGAACCTTTGCATTCGGGACAAACCGTTTTCCCGCGGTAACGGCTGTACATCACGCGGTATTGCACTTTGTGGCTGTTTTCCTCCACAAATTTAAAAAATCCGTCAATGCCCGCAAAATATTGGTTTCCTTTCCAAAGTAAATCGTATTCCGCTTGCGAAAGTTCCCGTATCGGTTTGTGAATAGGAAACTTGAATTTATATGCCGTATTCAACAATTGATGCTTAAACTCGCTCATTTTTTCTCCCTTCCAACACGCAACCGCACCGTCATAGACCGAAAGCGAAGGGTCGGGAATCACCAAATTGGGACTGATGCCCAGCGATTCGCCCAAGCCGTTGCACACAGGACAAGCACCGTAAGAATTGGAAAAAGTGAACATATTCACGCTCGGTTTGCGGAACTCCATGCCGTCGCATTCAAATTTATTGGAAAAAGCCTGTTTTTTCACCTCGCCGTTTTCTTCGTATATCAACGCTTCGCAATAGCCGTTTCCCTGAAAATAAGCCGTTTCTATCGAATCAACGATGCGGGTTTTGTTTTCGTCATCGGCGGTTATGCTGCATCGGTCAACCAAAAGATATACAACCTCTTTCGATTTGGGTTTCAATGCCGTATTGTCCGAAATGGAAAGGATTTCATTTTTGTAAAATATTCTGCTAAATCCTTGATGCAGAAGTGTTTCCATTTGTTTGGCAAAGGGGCGTTCGGGCGATAGTTGCAAAGGTGCTAACAGCATAATTTTCGTTCCCTCTTTCAGTTTAAACAGAAAATCGGCTACATCGCTTACGCTGTCGCGTTTTACTTCTTTTCCCGAAACGGGCGAATAGGTTTTTCCCAAACGGGCAAACAGCAATTTGATGTATTCGTAAATTTCCGTAGAAGTTCCCAAAGTGGAACGCGGATTGCGCGTCGAGACCTTTTGCTCAATGACAATCGCAGGCGGAATGCCCGCAACATACTCAATAACAGGCTTTTGTGCCTTTCCCAAAAACTGACGGACGTATGCGTTCAAACTCTCCGCATAACGCCGCTGCCCCTCCGCATAAATGGTATCGAACACCAAAGACGATTTTCCGCTGCCCGACAAACCCGTTACCACAACCAATTGATTTCGAGGTATTTCGACATCAATATTTTTCAGATTGTTTACCTGTATCCCCCTTAAAACGATTGCGCCATTGTCCATTACACGACATTAAACTACTTCTTCTTTAACTCAATCCGTTCTCCCATTGGACTTAGGGTATATAATTTCCCGTCTTTATCCAATTCGAGATAGTTGGAACAGAAGTTGATGGCGGCGTAATCTTCGGCGGGTTCAATGGTGCAGGTGCAGTTTTGCAGGGCGTTGTTCTGGACATAGAAATCCATATCCTTATATTTTTGAAATCGTTTTTGCCCTATTCCAAAATATTCTTTTCCTGTTTTGTCGCTGAATTTCAAGAAGTTGAGTACGGTGCTGTCGGTTGCTGTATTGCCCTCTTCATCTTGTTCCTCTTCAACGATATAATACGTGTTTTTCAACAAATACTCTTCGACTGATTTTTTATCGGCAATGTTTACGGAATTGGCGTGATGTCCGCCGCCTAATTTTTCACGGATAGTCTTTTCTGCAATAAACGTTCCCGCTCCTGCGAAATAACCTATCAAGGCAATCCACGAAATTTTCTTCAAATACCAGATAAAATCAATTTTTTCCAATCCCATTACGGCAACGCCTGCGGCAGAACCGATAATCAAAATGCTTCCGCCCGTTCCGGCACAATACGCCAAAAATTCCCAAAAATAATGGTCAACGGGGAAACTGTACATTCCCATCGCTCCCGCAACCAACGGAACGTTGTCCACAATAGACGACAACAACCCGATAATCACCGTAATTACGTAATATTTAGACGGTTCGGGCAAGGCGATGGTATCCAATTTTGACGATAACAACGCCAAATGTCCGCAAACCTGCAAGGCGCC
>JGI24702J35022_10002887_pt1 | contig 10402 bp, 7 predicted proteins | sample TergutTh196P4_FD_35022 | JGI IMG/M metagenome (IMG submission 35022)
TGTTCGTTCGACATGAGTGCCTCCTTGAAAAAGTGTCAATGGAGGAACTCTACAAAATTTCCGTCTTCCACGCAAGACGGATAAACTAAACATTGCCTAATGCATCCCGTATTTCAGGACTTTTCCGGAAGCTTGCGCCCAGATGTACGCCTCCATTGCCCGTAGGCGAGGGTCGTCACCGCTCATCGGCTCGCCGCGGCATGGGTTCTGCAAGCACCAGTTCATCATGTCCTGGAGTAAAGCGGCTCGGCCAAGTTGAACTTGGTATTTTGGATACGTCTCCGGATGCGTTCCTTCCCCGTCCGGATGGCACATATCGCACGAGACGCCGTTCGTGGAACCGAGCAGTTGATCACTGTGAAAGATCCGTGAACCCTCCAGGACGAGGCGTTCCGTCTCCAGTTTCCAGAGCAACAGATCGGCCTCCGTGTAATTTCCGTAGGTGTGCCCGGTCTTCTGCTCGCCGTGTAGTACGGCACTGTTATCGAAATGCGGCTTAACCTGATGCGCGGAACGTTCGGCATCCATCCAAGTGGTGTCTTGCGAGTCTTTCCACTGGTCGGACGCACCGGGAAATTCCTGCACGGGACCTTCCGGCGGAGTTCCAATGATGGGGGGGCCGACGGGGCGGCGAACAAACCGTTGCGCGAAAACATTCTGGAGCATGACCGCAGAAATGCCCGCCGCCACGACCAGAAAAAGGGCGATGATTGTAATCTTTGCTTTCTTCATGGAATGGGTTCCTTATGTTTAATGGTTGCTGGAATGGAAGTAGGTCAGTTTCTCCGAAACTGACAGCGATTCTTGGAAAGAATCGCCTACCGACCACTAATAAGCAGGGAGATTCGGATTCGGCGGTCTGTTCTCCTTCCCTCCGCTGTTCAGGTACGTAGCGGAAACAAGAATCGGCTTTCGATTCCAAAGACCGTAGATTTTGTCTACCAGCCCGTCGGCAGAAACATTGATCTGTCCATTTCCGCAACCATCCAAGGAGTTGAACGGATCCGAGCGGTTCATCTGTACCGTGAGTTCCGGCATTCCCTGCGGAGCGTACGGCCACGGCCAAGCGGTGGACAGCAGACCGTGAAAATGGATGTTTCCGATCTTGTTCGTCAGAAGCTGGTGGGTGTGGCCGTGGATCACCGTTACTTTGGCAAAGCGTTTCAGGATCGCCTGCACATCCTCGGCGTCGTCTGTCCAGAAATTCCAGTTTTTGTAAAGTTTATAAAGCGGCGAGTGGGAAAAGACCACAATCGGATGGTCGTCTCCGTATTTTTCCAAGTCCTTTTGAAGCCATTGGCGCTGTTCTTCGCCGACGAAAAAAGATCGCTGGTTCTGATTGTCCAAGCCGGCAACCGTTTGCATCCGCTCCATCGGCGAAAGGTTCCGTGCGGTCCAAAAGTCCTCTTCATGGACACTCATCAAACAGACAAAATGGACTCCTTTGAGATCGAAGCTCCATGTCGGCTCACCGAAGAGCGACCGCCATTTTTCGCCCATGTCATAATACCAGTCGTGCTCGCCGACCATGATCCTAAGCGGATATTTTAATTCCTTCAAAATATCATATCCAAGTTGGAGTTCTTCCGGCTGGCCGAGCTGCGCAAGATCACCGCCGTAAAAGACGAAATCCGGCGGCGTTGGCATGGCGTTTACGTCCTGCACCGCTCGCATCAGGGCGTTGGCAAACCGGTCGTTCTTCTCCTTCACATAAAGGTGGGAGTCCGAAATGTAGGCGATTTTACAACCCTGCGGTTTGCCTGCGGCATCCTCTCCCAAGGCGATGTTGATCGGCTGGAAGGTGCCGAGTATTCCGGTGCCGACGGCGGCAACCGTTGCAGCGGACGTGATACGTAAAAATGTTCGACGGTCCAGATTCCGAAGCGACTCGTAAACACTCCGACGCTCGTTTTCCACCTGCGTCTCAAGGTTTTCTCTCTGATATCGGGTACTCATTGTACATCTCCTTTCGCAGGCTGGGAGGATTGGAATTCTTCAAAACTTAACACTTTTCGCTCCGCGACGGGCGTATTGCGTTCCGGACGTTCACGCCGGGAAATGGAGAGTTGCTCCTGATGTTTTCGGGCATTTTCCTCTGCGAAACGGGCATCCGTCAACGTGAAGAGGAAGGCCACGAGCTGATCCACCTGCCGGTCCGTCAGGTTGAGCGGTTCCATTCCGCCGTCCAAAAAGAGATTGGGTTCGCCACCCGCATTATAGTGATCGATGACATCCCAGAGCGTTTTGAGAGACCCATCGTGCATGTACGGTCCGGTGATTCCCACGTTCAAGAGCATCGGTGTACGGAACGCTCCAATTTCGTGCGTGTCATGGGTGACGGTAAAACGCCCAAGCTCGGTGTAGTCCGTCGCCAATGCCAACTCGTCGAGTGCTTTGTCCGACGAGTCCTGCTGAAGAATCTTTACCGCTTCCGCCGCCAGACGCGGAAAATCCTGATGCGCTGCGGCGATTCCGATGTTGTGGAATTTATTGTCGGTTCCCAAAGGATTGGACGGACTCATCGGATGGCATGTCATACACCGTCCTTCGCGGTTGAACAGCTTCCAGCCTTCCACGGCATCAGCCGATATAGCGCTTTTATCTCCGCTCATATATCGTCGGAACGGAGAATCCAAGAAGTTGAGCGTCCTCTCGAATGTCGCAATCGCCCGGCCAATGTCTTGGAAATTGATCTTCCGACCGTACGCTTCCTGAAACATTTTTTGATATTCCGGATCGTCCTTAATTCCGGCGATGATGACCGCTTCGTTGTCTTCCATTCCCATTTCGATCGGGTTGATGATCGGCTGCATCGCCTGGTGATCCACGGTTGGGGAACGCCCATCCCAGAACATGGTGTGCAGGAGCGTAACATTCATGGTCGTCGGAGAGTTTCGTCTGCCGAACTGACCGCCGATTCCCTCCGAGGTGGGAATTTGATCGGAAAATCCACGGGTTACGTCATGGCACGTTGCACAGGAAACGGTGCCGTCAGCCGAGAGTTTCGGCTCGAAATAAAGTTTGCGTCCCAGCGCGATCCTTGTGGGGGTAATTTCGTTATCTTGGGGAATCAGGGTGTTCCAGTAGACCGGATCCACGCCGTTCGGTACGAAATTCGTGGTCCCCGTTTCCAGTCGCAGAGTGTCGAGCACCCGTTGCTGGTAGGCCTCTGTGGCGGCCCCGTGATTCCCCAGTGGGATTTTTCCCGTCGGCTGCGCCGCGATGGTCACCGACTGTCCGACCAACATCAGGAGGATGCCGATCATCGGTGGTAGCGAACGGCATACGAATGATTGAAGTCTTGTTTGCATTTTCTGTTCTCCGTGTGTTTCAAAACTACCGTTCAGACAACCTCGAACGTTCCGTATTTTCACGAGTCGACAGATCGAAGTCAACCTCCCCTCTCAAAAAAAATTCCGCAACTCTGTTTGCGTTCCCGAATGAGTTCGGCCTGAAAAGCCGGCGCATTACAGCCCAAGGCAAGGCGTACTCGCCGCACTCCGTTGTCCAGCCGCCCTGAAAGGGCAAGGTCAAGTAGAGTGGAAAGTGTAGAGAGAAGAATTTCCCACTCCCCACTCTCCACTGTACCGGTTGGGCGTTGCCCTGGGCTGTATGCTCCGCCCTTGCAGGGCGAAAAAATGGCCGCTTATTGACAGGGTAAGGTATTACAAGCGTTCGTGCGACCAGTTGAACAGGTCCCATTTTTGCGACGTGTCCACCTTCCTGCCACTTTTACCGATTGAAACGATTGTATGAAAATCGCCTGTCGTACCGAATACACCGTGCGTTCGTAGTTTTTTGGACTTGCCACAAAGAGCGTCCGATCTTGTCAAAACAGATAGGCCTGTCTTGACGATTGCGCCTATTGAACGAGGCGAGAGGGTAAGCCTTGTCTTTGTTGCTGATGATCGAATGGGGGAAATGCGAGGAATAGGGAAAAAGAATAAACTTTTTCGATAAGGACTAATTGATAAATTCCGTAAACTTTTCGGTTAAGTTAAACTTTTTCGATTAACGGGACGATTTCGACCTTGCGAATAATTCCTGATTTTGGGATTATTCATCGAAGAGAGCATATTACCAAGGATGGTGCCAGATGAGTCGTTTGCAATACGCGATCACGCTAATTCTGATGTTGAGTCTGTGTGTGCAGATTGGTTGTCAGCCGCAACAGCCGCTGTACTTCTTCGAAAAGGGGCAGTACAAGAACCACCTCCTCACGAAGGCGACCGGCATTGACTATCCGGACACGGAGGTTACGTCATTGCCGGAAACCTGCAAGACGATGGAGCCGCTCACACTTGAAAATCCGAATCCGACGGATTACTGGGATTTGACGCTGGAGGAAGCGATCCAAATTGCTCTGAAGAACAGCAAAGTGGTCCGTACCCTCAACGGTGTCGGCTTTTCGAAGGCAGGCACGAGCGGCGTGCCGGGATCAATCCTGTCCTCACCGCAGGCCATCGGAACGATTTACGATCCGGCCTTGGCGGAAAGCAATCCGCTTTACGGCCCTGAAGCGGCTCTTTCCGTATTTGACGGCCAATTTTCGGCGGGAGCAACGTGGACAAAGTCCGACACATCGCCTTATTTGCGGGGAGGACAAAGTGATGTCGGCGACTTCAGTGCTGCCATCAGCAAATACTTTGCGACAGGCGGTCAAGCCTATGTGCAACACGTCAACAACTACATCCATTCCAGTTCGGCAATGATTCCCGGGACTACAGTTTCCACCGGGCCTGGCTGGTCGACCTATCTCGAAGCCGGTTTCACGCAACCATTGTTGCAAGGTAACGGCATCCAATTCAACCGCATCGCCGGTCCCGGCAGTCAGCCGGGCGCGTACAACGGCGTCGTTATTGCCCGGATCAACACCGATATGGCCATCGCCGACTTCGAAATGGCCGCAAGAAACCTCGTTGCCGATGTCGAAAAGGCGTACTGGAACCTGTTTTACGCCTACCACTACTTGGAATCGGTACGGTCGGGACGTGATTCCGCCTGGCAAACTTGGGCACAGACCAAGGCACTGGCCGACGTTGGCGCCCGAGGCGGGTCCGCTCAATACGAGGCTCAGTCACGAAATAACTACTATTCGTTCCGATCACAAACGGAAACCGCTCAAAGCAACCTGTTCAAAACGGAAAACACACTCCGGTACATTCTTGGACTTGCCGCGACGGACGGACGATTGATTCGACCGACCGATGAGCCGATTATCGCTCCGTTGAATCTTGATTTTCATGACATTCTCTGCGAGTCGCTGATTCGTTCGCCGGAACTGCGCAAGCAAAAATGGGATGTTAAGAGCAAGGAGATGCAACTGATTGCGGCGAAAAACTTCCTCTTGCCGCGACTTGATTTCAGCGCATCGTATCGCTGGAACGGGTCGGGACCGGATCTTATCAGCTATAATAAACCGTACAGTGCCACCAGTGCTTACGGCTCCATGACCGGCGGTGACTATCAGGGCTGGATGATGGGGTTGAACGCCACCATGCCGTTTGGCTGGCGAAAAGAACTTGCCGGAGTACGGAACGCCCAACTTACCCTGGCGAAATCCCGGGCGCTCCTCCAGGAACAGGAACTCGAAATGACGCACCAAATTACGGACGCCATTCGGGAACTTCACCAGACGTACCAGTCGAGCCGGTCACAACTCCAACGCCGCATTGCGGCCGAGGATGAAGTCAGTGCCGTCGAGGCGGCCTACAAGGCCGGGACCACAACACTCGACCAATTGCTTGACGCTCAACGCCGACTGGCTGAAGCGGAAACCGACTATTATCGCTCCGTCGTCGATTACAACCTCGGCATCATGACGTTGCACTATCGCAAAGGCTCGTTGCTTGAGTATAATAATGTTTGCCTTTCGGAAGGCCCGTGGCCGAACAAGGCGTATTTCGATGCCAAGCGCCGTGCTCGGGAGCGAGATTCCAGCAAACAGATTAACTACGCTTATACTCGACCGCGTATCGTTAGTCGGGGACACTATCACCAGTTCCAAAACGGTCAGATGTTTGGCGTCGAAAACGAACCGGGTATTGAGCAGGTCGTTCCGATGCCGGGAAGTGAACCGATTCAAGCCCCGCCGCCGCCGCCCGCTCCGACGATTGAAACGCAAACGGAGATTCCGCCGAGGAGCCTTGTTCCCAGTGTCGTTCCCGCCGTGGGGCATCCGGTGCCCGTCGTCCAACCGCTCCCGACCGGCAACACACAGGTGTCCTTTACGACGCCGATGGTTCCCAAGGCCGCGCCGGTTTTGGAAGCCCCGATGGCCGCTCGAAATAATCGGTATATCGAGTAAGGGGGAGAGAACAGGAAACAGGGAGCAGATTTTTTAGGAGAACATCCAATGGCAAAATGGCGTTTTTTTTCTGCTCCTTGTTTCCTGTTTCCTGTCTCTTTGCTCTTCTTTTTTTTCGTCTCGCCCTGTTTTTCGGCGGAGGAGCAGCCGACTCGCTTGACGTATGTTCCGCGCAATCAATCGAAGACGGGCGACTTCAAGGTTGTCACTGTTCCGGCCATTTCTCCGCGACAGGCGAAGATTGACGCCCAAACCTATCACATTGGCTGGGACGCCGTCGATTCCTGGATGGGACAGTCTTGCGTGATGTATAACGTTCTCTTGAAAAAGCGTCCGCCGCATGTTCCCGGCGTTCAGCCTATCCCGCGACCGATAAGAAAATAGGCATCAGAGCCGCAATCGTAAGATTGCGCAAGCAGAGCCCATCAGAGCTGCAATCGTAAGATTGCGCAAGCAGAGCCCATCAGAGCTGCAATCGTAAGATTGCGCAAGCGGAGCCCATCAGAGCCACAATCGTAAGATTGCGCAAGCAGAGCCCATCAGAGCTGCAATCGTAAGATTGCGAAAGCGGATCCCATCAGAGCTGCAATCGTAAGATTGCGCAAACGGAGCCCATCAGAGCTGCAATCGTAAGATTGCGCAAACGGAGCCCATCAGAGCTGCAATCGTAAGATTGCGCAAACGGAGTCCATCAGAGCTGCAATCGTAAGATTGCGCAAACGGAGCCCATCAGAGCTGCAATCGTAAGATTACGCAAACGGAGCCCATCAGAGCTGCAATCGTAAGATTACGCAAACGGAGCCCATCAGAGCTGCAATCGTAAGATTGCGCAAACGGAGCCCATCAGAGCTGCAATCGTAAGATTGCGCAAGCGGAGCCCATCAGAGCTGCAATCGTAAGATTGCGCAAGCAGAGCCCATCAGAGCTGCAATCGTAAGATTGCGCAAGCGGAGCCCGAAGCGTAAGCTGGGAATTACGCACATTGCCAGGCTTACGCGTCGGGCTCTGCGTCGAGTTCTGCGGCAAGGCTTGCCAAATGCCGTGCCGTAGCCTACAATGCACGGAACGGCGGTAATACGAATTTCCAATATTTATTAACGCAATGTCAGCACGCAACATTGGGGGGACGATTCTGCTTGCGGTTACGGTGTTTGTTTCCGGTTGCACACGGCAAAGCCGGGACGAAACGCCGCTGGAACCGATTCGGACAATCGCCCAATGGGAAGAATACCGGGCCAAAGGACTTGTTCCTTCTGAAATCGACCGGATTTACTGTAGCGGCGGAACCTTGCGTCTTGCCGTGTATCTCGATTGCGTCGATAAAGTCGTCGCCGTTGACAGCAACGAACGTAACGAACCGTTGCGCAACGGAATGAAAGCGTATCTGGCGGCTCATCCGGAACTTCGGGACCTGCCGCTCGGCGGAGAAACGAGCGGTCGGGACAATCCTGAACTGTTCCTCGGCTTGAAAACGCCGCCGCAACTGATCGTCAAAGCCGAAACGGGAGCCGGATACGATCCCGCCGAACTGACCCGGCGCACCGGAATTCCCGTCTTGCTCGTTCCAATGAGGGGAATCACGACAGGCCGACAGGAATTCGACGACGGACTGCGGCTCATGGGCAAAGCACTCGGCAAAGTCGAACGTGCCGAGCAGATCATTGCCTTTTTCGACCGAGAAATCGCCGAACTCAAAGAGCGCACGAAAAACGTTGAGGAACCGAAACCGCTCGTCTATGTCGGCGGCGTTTCCTACAACGGGTCGCATCGGTTCAATTCTTCGGAAGCCGGATATCCGCCGTTCGTGCTTGTCGGTGCCAACAGTCCGCTGACGGAAAACGCCGACGATCCGCTCCTCGGCAGTCGGCATACCATGCTTGCGAAGGAAAAGATTCTCGAATGGAATCCCGACGTTCTATTTCTCGATCTGGGAACGCTGACACTGGGTGCATCGAGTGGTTTGGAGGAACTTCGGACCGATGCGGCTTACCGTTCGCTCCGTGCCGTTCAGCGCGGGGATGTGTACACGCTGTTTCCGAACACATTTTATTTTGTCAATCACGATGCGGTGCTTGTCAATGCTTGGTTTGTCGGCAAAACGCTTTATCCCGACCGCTTTGCAGACATTGATCCGAAGACGAAAGCGGACGAAATTTTTACCTTCCTTGTCGGTCGTCCCGTATTCGATTCACTGAATGCGGCTTTGCAACACCCGGCCTTGGAGCGTTTGCGGCAGTAGTAGGACTTTGATCCCGCCGCGTAAGCAAGGCACAGAGCACCAAACAAAACACGAGTATCCCATGTCCAACGACCAATCTACGGAAATTCCCGTCGCAGAAACTACGCCGACGAAACGTACCCGCCGTCGCGGTTGTCTCGTTTGGTTCCTGATCTTTGCAGCCGTGTACTATTGGGTCGGTTGCCATTCGACGCCGCTCCGCGTCTCGAAGGAAACGACCTACGCTCTCGGACCAATGACTTCCGACGGCAAACGCATCGACTACTTCCGGGCAATAGAGGAACGCTACTATCCACCGGAAATGCAAACCGACGACAACGGATACCGACTCATCGTCAAAGCCTGCGGTGTTACGATCAGGCCGGAACGAACGCGGTATGATGCGAAGACCGGCGAACCTTATGCGGAAAAGATTGATCCCGAACCTTTCCGACTCCAAGTGTACGAAAAACTCGGTCTTGATCCGAACGAAAAGCCGACACTGAAGATTGAATCGCCTTACGGTGCCGATTATTTGGCCAAGTACGATAAAGAAAATCCGCCCACTGAAGAGAAACAAAAGCAACGGGATAAATTCTCGCTCCGGCAAACAACGATATGGACGCTCGATGAATACCCAATGCTCAAAGACTGGCTCGACGAAAACACGGTGGGAATCGACTTGCTCGGTGAAGCAGTACGAAAATCGGCGTTTCGGATTCCGTACACCCGTGAAAATGAATATACGCCGATTATTGATATGATTTGGAATGGGGCAGTTTTTGAAACAACACAATCGACCCGTGAGTGGGCGCGTGCTGCCGCCGCTCGTGCACAATATCGTATCGGAATCGGAGACATTGACGGTGCCATCGATGATATTGTAACGATTCATATTCTCGCTCGACACACCGGACGGCAGGGTTTTCTCGTTTCGGGATTGGTCGGCATTGCGATTGAAGGGGTTGCCAGAAGCATTGGCATTGGAGGCAATCCGGAGTTTCCGCCGACGAAGGAACAAATCGAACGCTTTGTAACAGAAATCAACGCCTTGCCGTTGCGTCCGACATTGAGCGAAGTCCTCGAATCGGAACGATATTTCGTTCTTGCGGGCCTTCAAGACAGATATTGGGGCAAAGAGTCCTATCCGTCTCCTACTGCTATGGGAATTCCTTTGCGTTGGGCCATCGACATTAACGTTTACTTGACAAGGGCGAACAAAATATACGATGTGATAACAGGCAAAAGTACGACCGTTGACGGCAAAGAATTGGAAGACATCCTCCAACCGTCGTGGAATCCATTACCGCTCCTTTTTGTACGTAGTCGTTCGAATCGGTTCATTGACACGGAAGCGTCGTTGTTCATTCCGGCGATGCAAGCGGCTCGTGAAGCGTGGCGGCGTTGTGAGTGCACGGAAAATATGCAACGTCTGACGCTCGCTCTTTTGTTGTACGAAAAAGATCACGGCCGACTGCCGGAAGGCGATTGGCGGGAAGCGGTCAAGCCGTACCTCGGCGACAATGCTGACCGGTATTTCCAATGTCCGACTCATGGCTTAGCGCAAGGCGAAACGACTTATGCTATGATCGGCAACGTACCGAATGCGGCGCCGTCGCCGAATCAGATTCTTCTCGTTGAAGTCTTTCAGTCGCAAAAACTCGGCGAAGGCGACGGACGCCTTCCGTTCGATAAAGCGAAGTTTTGGCGACAAAGCGATGGCCATCGTCCAGACGATTTCGATGGTCTCGGTAGTTACCATCCCGGCGGGATCAGCGCCGGTTTCCGTAGCGGCGCCGTTCGCTTCATTGCGGAATCGACGAATCCGGACGAGTTACAAAAACTCCTCGATGGCACGGCAGAAAAGTTGCCGTAAC
>JGI24702J35022_10002888_pt1 | contig 10401 bp, 11 predicted proteins | sample TergutTh196P4_FD_35022 | JGI IMG/M metagenome (IMG submission 35022)
AAATCCTCGCCGTCCGAACCGCTGCCGACGGCTGACACGGCGCCTTTCGATACGCTTGCCCTAACCGCGGCGCCGGCAACGTCCGTAGCGTCAGGGACATCTACAACGCTCGCCAAACCTGCAGCGCCTGTGGCGCCAGCCGTGTCTGCTGCAGCGCCAGCCGTGTCTGCTGCAGCGCCAGCGGTACCTGCCATGTTCGCTACATCTGCTGCGTCTGCCGAGCCTGCAGCGTCTGTTGAACCTACGGCGCCCGCCGTGCCTGCGGCGCCTACTTTGTCTGAGGCAGTTACAGCGCCAACACTGCCAAAACCCTTGTTAAACAGAATTTCCATAGAGAAATTGTATCATAATCATCTTGATTCGTCTATTAGAACATCAAGCGGCGTTAGGTCCTCGTCATAACCGGCGCGCCCTAAATCATCAATTTTAATCCTCCCAGCACGACCGTATTGAAAGAGCTGATCCAAAAACTCGACTGCAGCCCGTATTCTTGTGCGAAGTAACCTGCTTCTCTTTTCAACGATCGCATACACTTCCTTCATGTCAACATCGCAGTTCCAATCATATGCCCTAAAGTGGAACATACGCAATTTATCAAATACAGCTAAGACTTCATCCTGTGTAAGCGGCAAGAGCTGTTCTGCGTCCTTTATAGCGTTTAAGGCGTTCCTGATAGAGTTTCTACTCCCAATATCCATAAAACTTTCGTCCAAATTTACAAATTCCTGCTTCCCTTCTATGATGTCTTCAGCAAATGATGCGCCAAAAGTGAATATGCTGTATACCGACTCAAGTTTTCTATCAGGATTCAGGAACTTGTCCATGTTACCATACGCCTTAAGTCTGGTCTTCTTCCCAAACTTACCAATAAGTTCCGCTTCGTCAAACAAAATCACCCACCCCTTATACCCGAGTTTTAAAAAAAGGTGGCTCATATATTCAAAGTAATCAATAATATGCTTTGTTTTACTAAACGTAACAGAAGACTTTACTTTTTCATTAAATATCCTTTTATAAACTCTGTTTAAGACTTGTGCCGTCACAAAGTCGCCTTCAATATCGGCTAGCAACATGAATTTCTCGTCATAATCTTCCGTATTCAGGTAGGATTTGATTAGATAATATAGTTTGTTCGTCTCCGTTTTACTCAAGGAGTACTCGTTCATTTCAGCTACAAAAGGCGAGTTTGGGGTCATGTTCTCAAAAATATCATTGAACCCGGGCTGCATACGATCCGGCAAATAAGTATTATTTATCAGTTTTTGATAAACCAGGTACAGTTTGTCAAAGGGAGTTTCTTTACTAAGAGATACGAAGCTCACAACCATATTGTCTTTTTGAGCCATATTAAACACCGCGTTTAGAAGATGGGTTTTGCCTTCTCCATAGCTGCCTGAAACAATCAGCCCGCCCGACGCGCCATTTGTCCTTACATCGTAGAGTGAATTTGATATCATTTCCATTAGTTGAGGACGCGCCGACGAGAAATAACGTGAAGCAGCTCTTGACGACACGCCGGAGCGGAGAGCTTCTATTATTCGCCTTGCTTCAAAATCTATCATCGCCTTCACCCTCCAGTCCCATGCTAGTCACTACGTCACCATTTCCCGCCCCCAGACCGGTGATAGGCGCCACGTCATCGGCTTCCGCCTCCGGCATGTTGATAGGCGCCACGTCACCGGCTTCCGCCTCCGGCTTACTGATAGTTACTATGTCACCATTTCCCGCCTCCGGCGCGTTGATAGGCGCCACATCACCGGCCTCCGCCTCCGGCGTGATGATAGGCGCCGCGTCACCATTTCCCACCTCCGGACCGTTGATAGGCGCCACGTCACCGGCTTCCACCTCCGGACCGTTAATAGTTACTCTGTTTATCTGACGCGGTATAGAAGCATAATGTATCCTCGAAAGTATTTTACTCGCCTGATCATCACTTATGGGTTTCACGCTAAAATCCACATCTTCCAGGACTTTTGCAAGTCTTTTTGACATTTCTACGATAACGCCCGCATTGTATTCCTGCATGGCGAGTCTATCTAAATCAAGTATGTCGGTAAATTTATTCAGCTTCTCGCCCGTAACTTCATTTTGAATCCTCATCCAGAGCGCCCAATAGGATTTCAACCCCGCTGCCTCGTCGTCAATGAGTTTCCTGTCGAAGGCAAAAACAAACATAACATTTTTTAATGTGTCAATCTCGTCAATGAGTTCCCTGATGCTCTCATATGCATCTTCGCGCTTCTGTTTTGTATATCTGACTTCTTCCAGGCTCCCCGTGTTTACCAGTATATCCAGATTATCAATTGTTATAATAACGCCGGATTTTCCGGATATTTTAATTATTTCCACAAGAGATCTGAGCATGTGGCGCGCGTTGTATTTTGTAATTTTGCTTGGTGAAAGCCCCAACCTGCGTATTGCGGGAAGGGTAGCCTCCTTCTCACCCATCAGCCACGAAATCAGGAGGGCCTTATTGGGTTCCTCAAGAGTTGGATGTCCCAATATGCCGCCCGTTATTAAGCTGCAGGCCAACGCGAAATTATTGTCTACAAGCGGATTATGCAAAAACATCTTATTAAGTAAAAGCCGTATCTCTCTTTTTGTTATTGGGTCCATAAGCCCTTTGCCGGATAAATAATCAACAAAACTCAAGTCGTTGGGAATTTCAGATTCATCGTACCCGAGTTCCCGAATTATTATATGACTGCATTTTTTTAGACATGAGATTATATCTGACTGCTTTAAGGCTTCTATGTAAATGTTTTTGAAGTCGTGAACCCAGACTTGTTTTGCTGAAATAGATGTGCATATATATCCGCTGACGTCAGCCAGCGCCGATAATAACTCCAGGAAATGCGTCTTACCACTCCCGCTGTTACCTGTCACAAACTTTATCTTGCTGCCGCCTTCAAGGATATATTCATCCAAATATCTGTCTTTCCAGAAGTCTGAAATGAAGTTCACCCCGACTGACAATTCATTGATAAGTTCGTAGTTACCCGGCGATTTTCCATTTTTTAGTAGTTGAATAGCGGTTTTAATATCATTGAGCATACTGGAAATCACCCGTTATTTGTAGAATTTTATTACGGAGAAAAAATGCTCGTTACCTTCCGAGTCCAATATTCTTATTGATTTTTTAATGTCCCTGCCAGGGCTGAGCTGAAACAACCTTCCATCTGGCGACTGCCTAACCTCCGACGAATGAAGCCGGGCCAAATCAAACGCAAAGCTCTGCTGGTCGTAGTCCTTTCTGAACCTTCTCATCGGCGTGAGAAATCTGTATAAAGTCAAAAGAGAGCAGTCAGAATCAGGTTTATATGCTTTCCCCTTGCTCTGTTTTAGAAGGGCTAAATCATATGCGTCAGCCAGTTCGCCTACAAATCCCGCTGCGTTAAACGAAGCTTTGTTTAGCTTGTCCTGACTCTTTTTAATATCGTTGATCAGGCTTACAGGCCTGAAGCACTGCATCTTTTTGCGGTCTACATACACGTCGAGGTTTTCAATATCGATTCTCACTTTGAAGGGGAACATTTCGTAGGCAGCACCCTCCCCTATCGCATCCACGCCCGCCTTTTTGCAGTATTCCAGCATCTGTGACGCGAAATCCCCGCTTTCCATATACTCCCTACCGTCAAAATTTTCAATAAGGCTGCGTATTTTTGAAAGGCCCTCCTCAAAATCCCTATACAGGGTCTCAATAGGCGTCAAATCCTTTACGGCGCTCTTTAAGTCACCTTTTTCAAGGTTATTGCACAGGCTCTTGTAATGCCTGTGCTGAGCTTTTGTAATATCCGAAATTTCTTTCTCGTATTCAACAGCCTCTGTTACTAATTCCTCATAATTCATACGCCGCGCACCTCATGTTTTTATTTAAACTCCGTAAACCATGTCAATGATTTAGCTTGAAATTTAGTAAACAATTAACCAAATTTCTCAACGAAGATATCACAATAAAACCAATGTGTCAAATTTGGTGATTGTGTCAATGCGTCGATGTCAACAAAGAATTAAAAACAGGAAAGATGTGTGAGGATAGCCGTGAGGATAGATACGGCATGGAGGCATGGAGGCATGGAGGCATGTAGGTATGGCGCAGGTATTGCGCAGGGCGCACGTTTGCAGGTTTGCATGATCTTACGGGGTTTGATAGAATTCATAATATCATGAGAAAGAAACTCTACCGGTGGCAGGAAGAATGCCTGGATATATGGCGAAGAAATAGATGCAGAGGCATTGTGAACGTAACAACGGGCGCGGGTAAAACCATGTTAGCGCTGGCTGCGATTTCATTTCTTGAGAAAAATGACGAGAATACTTGCGGGGGCAGTGAAATCCGCTATAAGATTGTCGTGCCAAAGGTATTCTTAGTGAATCAGTGGAAGAATGCACTCATTGATGAACTCGGAATTCCCGATGAGCAAATAGGCTTTTATTACGGCGCTCGCAAGGACAAACCAGATAGAAAATTCATGATCTATGTTATAAATTCAGCCAGATACTCTATTTCCCGGCAAATACTGGCGGATTATCGTAGCGGTTATTCTGTTTTTCTGATAGCGGATGAATGCCATCACTATGGCAGTACTGAAAACGTCAAGATATTTGATTTCCTTCCTTTGATTGACGTTAAAAAACTGAATTATTACTCGCTTGGGCTATCGGCAACCCCGGAAACATCGGCGGATGGCAAACTCCTGATTAACGAATTGGGCGATGAGATATATAGATTTAGTGTTTCTGACGCACTTGAATCAGATATCATATGTGATTTTACCATATTCAATATTCAACTAAATTTCTCGGCGGACGAAAGATTCGAATATGAGGACCTCACTGATAAAATAAGTAAGCTTCGCGCGCAAATCATAGAGTTATACCCCTTCTTACAAAATCTGAGCAAAGAGCTTTTCTTCTCATGCCTGAGAAGCATTACGGCAAATAGCGACAACCCTGAAGTGACAGATATAATTGAAGCCTTTCTGTCATTATCATTCAAGAGAACTGAGTTAACGCACTTTGCCGTGTCGAAGAGAAGTTGCGCCCGTGAACTTGTAAAAACGCTTAGGAGCGACAGCAGAATAATTATCTTTGGAGAGCGGATCGATATTGCCGAGGGTATATATGAGGATCTGATCAGGTTATTCCCCGGGGAAGTAGGCAGATACCACAGCCTGATGAGCAACCCGGAGAAAAGAAACGCCTTGTTCCGGTATTACAACTCAGAAATACGCATTCTTGTTAGTTGCCGTGCTCTTGACGAGGGACTCAATGTTCCTGAAACCGACGTAGGTATAGTTGTTTCTTCCACACAGACGGATCGGCAACGCCGCCAGAGGTTAGGCCGGATTCTCAGGCGTAAAGGGGTGGGGCGCGCTGCAAGTTTATACTACTTATACATTCTGGATTCCTATGAATACAGGGAGTTCTTGAATCTGTCCTCTGGCGACGCAGAAAGAGTAAACACATATAATCTGTCGTTTGACGAATATAGCCTCACATTCTCCTTCCCCGAATATGAGAATTACAGTTCAAAGGCGCTCGATAGGCTTTCAAAAGAAACAAAAGACGCGATGGTTATCTCCGAGTTTATGAAGAATATTGAAAAAGGCATGGTAAATAGCGACTTTTTGTTGACAGAGGGGAATTGCATGGCAAGAGTAAAGTCCGCCACAACAACTGAAGAGCGGAATTATTTCATTACCATGCTCTATATCATAAGAGAACTAAGGCGGGCTAACGCCCGCAACCCCTTTATTACATAGATTTTTTGAACAATTCTAATATTTTATCGATTCTTTCCCTATCTTTTGAAAACTGACTGACGAGTGTGTCAAAAGCGATTAATAGCAGAATGCTATAGTTGTTTGCGAAAATAAAGTTACCAAGTTTTTCCCCTACTAATGTAGGGTAAAGTTCGATAATTTGCGAGGCGATTAAAATGAAAACATAAAACAAATGCAAATCTGTCTTGAAGGAAAAACTGTTATTCAAGCCCATTTGAAGCGAATTAAATTTTTCCCTTGGATCATTCTCGTCCTTCATTATTTGCGTAATATACTTTTCTGATTGAATCATTTTTAGCGTAAGCTCATCCATAGCCAAAACTATAATAATTAATGCAAGATTTCCTAAATATGCGAATAAACGAGAGTATTCGAATAGCCATGTAAATACGGAATATGAAACAAACCCATATATAGCAATATATATAAGACTAAACAAAAACGTGCGTATTTTTTTATTGTTTGACATCGAATTTTCCCCTGTTCTTATTTTCTGGTATTGTTTGCCTCAAGTTGCGGCAGTATATTTCTAAAAAAGCAAATCCCCTATAATCATTAATACAGCAATCAATCCTATTGTTTCAATGGCGCCACTCTCTTTTCCTCCTCGTTATGACGCCAGTTTCAATTATTTTTTGTGCGTTCCCTGATTTCGCTGATGCTGTGACCCACACACTTACAGGCACTTATAGCAACACGAATCAGCCATGCCCGATCGTGGGCATCGCTTTCAAAAGGGCGGTCATGGAGAATGAACTTCAATACATCAGCAGTATACACCATCATGAGCATGATAGCCTTCCCTGGTACAATTTTTAATATCGCAGTAGCTGTGGAAATCGTGACCATCGCTCGCAATATGCCCGAAGCAGCCCGAAGCAATACACCCCGTCATGGGAATGGTATCCTACTTTTGCACAGTTTTCAATGGTACAATACCCAACTTGCTTCATCGAACGTATCGACGGAGTCGCATAACAAAAACAGAAGAAACACCGACGAATACGATCAGCCGATAATCAGCAGTTTTGTAAAAGTTTTTCACGACCAGCTTGATGATTTCTTCTCCGGTTTATATGGCGCTTCCTTCAAGGGACAAGATTACCTGCACCGGGCACTGTTGACAGGGATACAGCGTGTTGTCAAGGAAAGAATCTTCTCGTAACTCAACAGCATATGCATATTCTCGGTGATAGAAGAGCGCTATTCGCACCATTTTTGGTTTACTGAAAATGATACGCGGGAGCTGCCATATCGATGTCGTAGCTCCACTCATACGATTCAAAGTGGAACTCACGCATTTTATCAAAAATAGCCAGGTCTTCATCCTGCCAAAGCGCCAAGAGCAGACGAGTCGCTGTGTTGCAGTGTCGCTATGTTGCTGTGGCGCTACGATGCTATGTTGCTGTGGCGCTACGATACAATGTTGCGGTGTTGCTGTGGCGCTCCGATGCTATGTTGCTGTGTCGCTCCGATGCAATGTTGCGGTGTTGCTGTGTCGCTCCGATGCTATGTTGCTGTGGCGCTCCGATGCAATGTTGCGGTGTTGCTGTGTCGCTCCGATGCAATGTTGCTGTGTCGCTATGTTGCTGTGTTGCAGTGGGTCGAAGTTACGGACATGATTTTTGCAAACGCGACTTAAATGCAGGGTGTAAACTCCTAAAATGGTCCTGAAATGCGCTGTTTCTTTTTTATGAATGTTTGTTGTTATGCAATGGTGAGTATGCTAAAATTAGTTTCAGACTCAGCAATGGTTAATCAACAATACAAAAGCGAGGTATCATTAAGGACACAAAAGCAGGGCGGTTCTAAATAATAAATAAGGTGTTGATAAAGATGAATTTTAAGCTTGAACGAATTACTTTTTCGCGCGATATCATGGGCGGACAATCGTGCATACGGTATACGCGAGTTCCGGTATCTTTAATTGTAAACATGATTGCAAATGGGGCTACATTTTCAGATGTGCTTCGTGATTATGCGTATCTCGAAGAAGAGGATATTCGGCAAGCACTCAAATATGCATCATGGGCGGCAAGTGATCAGGTTTTGGCTATATGAAACGAGGCTAAGCTAATGAAGTTTTTGGCAGATATGGGAGTATCGCCTAGATGTATTGAATGGTTACGCACTCAGGGATATGACGCGGTGCATTTGTGTGAGCAATAACTACATAGGTTGTCGGACAGCGATGTTTTGAGTAAAGCAATAACCGAAAACCGTATTCTTTTAACAGTAGATTTAGACTTTGCCCGGCTTGTTTCGGAAATGGGGACAGTGGATTTGCCTACAGTGGTTATATTCCGCTTAAGTGGATCAGCGCCCACAAAATATAAAAACCAAAATTGAAGCTATTTTACCAGTTTTAAGGCAGAATATTGAGCGAGGCAATGCTGTTCTATCTGTTAGCGATAATAGTATTCGTATTCGTAATCTACCAATAAATAAAGATGCGCCATAGCGCATAAAACTATGCATAATTAACCGGTTACTGGAACACAAAGGCCTCTGAACTTTTCAGCATGTACTTCGACTTACGAACGCATCCCTCGCAGTCTCCGTGAGAAATGAGCGCAATCCGCGCCGTAGCCATGGGGAATGCACTAACACCACGCCGTTGCCGCGGGAAATGAGCGCAATCCGCGCCGTAGCCATGGGGAATGCACTAACACCACGCCGTTGCCGAGGGAAATGAACGCATTCCACGCCGTTGCCGTGAGAAACCAACTCACTCCGGCGAAGCTAAAGTAGAATTGTTGAGGAGGAAGCTAAAATGTCATTGAGCATATTCGGAGAGAAAGCGGAAAAACCAACTGAGGACACTCTTCATATAGCCTTAGGTGAAAGCAAAACCCTATGGGACGAAATCAAGAATCTAGTTGAATCAGCTTGCGGCGATTATAACGATGAATGGAAGTATTACACTAAAAAAGCAGGATGGTCGTTTGTTGTCAGGAGCGGGAAGCGGACTATTCTATATTTAATACCGCAAGACAAGTTCTTCAAGGTTAATATTGTACTAGGTGACAAAGCTATTGCCGCTGCTCAAGACGCCAGCCTGCCGGAAGCTATCAACGCTCTGATTATGGGAGCGACGCCATACGTCGAGGGGCGAAGCATTATGTTTGACATTGGCTCTTTAGATGATGTGGATTCAGTGAGGAAATTAGTCAGAATAAAAGCGGAAAAATAAAGATAATTGTAGATAATTGAAGATAATTAAAGATAATTAAGATAATTGAAGATAAATACCTGTTTGTTAACATGGAGAACGCGCATGAGCGAAAAAACCAGATGCTTCGGCAACACCGATATATATATCGACTATCACGACAATGAATGGGGGCGTCCTGTCCACGATGATACCCGGCTTTTTGAAATGCTCATATTGGAAGGGGCTCAGGCAGGTCTTTCATGGATTACCGTCCTGAAAAAGCGAGAAGCATACAGGGAAGCATTTGACGGATTTGATCCTCGAAAGGTCGCCGCCTACACCGACGCAAAGGTCAAAGCGCTTATGGCGAACGTAGGAATCATCAGAAACAACTTGAAGATCAACGCGGCGATTATCAACGCAAAGTTGTTCTTGCAGATTATAGAGCAGCATGGCAGTTTCGACGATTTTATCTGGGGTTATGTGAATCACAAACCGATCGTCGGGCATTGGGATAAATTCGAGGATATGCCTTTGACTACGCCTGTCTCTGATAAAATAAGTAAGGATTTGAAGAAAATAGGCTTCAAATATGTTGGCTCGACCATCATCTACTCGTTCATGCAGGCGGTAGGCATGGTGAATGACCATCTAAAGTCGTGTTTTGTTTTTGATGAAATAGCAAATGAAAAGTAATCAGGTAATTTGCATTTCGCAATACTGCCAGGAATAAATTGCAAAAAAATTGCGAAGACTGGAAAATTGGTATAATATTTATTTAGTTACCTGTGTATACCGCTTTTGACAAATCGTTTACAATCGTTACGGCGTGATGTCATATAAAAGAAAAGAGGTTAATAAACTGGTGAATAAACAAGAACTAATTGAATACTGCCTATCGTTTTCCAACTCGTACGAGGATTTCCAATATGGTTCAGAATATGCAGCAATCAGATATAGTTCGAATCAGATAATATTTGCTTTGGTGTATGAATGCGACAATAGGCTTTGTGTGGAGCTAAGATGCGATGACACTGATATAATACGCCAGGCGTTTGATAGTGTCGAGCCAGGCAGACGAATGAAAACATTCTGCGTTGTGGTCGAATAGGAGGTGAATTATGAAATCATACCGAAAAGAACTGCATTACAGGATCAAGACCCGGCGAGCTTACGTTAATATCACGCCACAGGTCGAAGCCGCGCTTGCCGAGAGTGGAATCCGTGAGGGGCTGTGCCTTGTCAACGCTATGCACATCACGGCAAGCGTGTTCATAAATGACAACGAGAGCGGCTTGCACCGCGACTTTGAGCGCTGGCTTGAAAAACTCGCGCCGGAAAAACCACACAATCAATATGACCATAATGGCTATGAGGACAACGCCGATGCTCATCTGAAGCGCTCTGTCATGGGGCGCGAGGTTGTTGTCGCCGTCACTGGCGGCAAACTTGATTTCGGAA
>JGI24702J35022_10002889_pt1 | contig 10401 bp, 5 predicted proteins | sample TergutTh196P4_FD_35022 | JGI IMG/M metagenome (IMG submission 35022)
CCCGCCGTAGAGCGGTATCGCGGGAACTTGGCATCTGTCCGGTCGGGACGCCATGCTCGTTCGTACATCCATTTACTACCGGCATTATTTGTGCCTCCGCCCCAATAGGTCGTGCTACTTATCCAGAGGTCACGTTTGGCTACACCCTGAAAAAGAAAATTCAAATCGAAGCCTTTCCATGAACCGCCCAGATTGGCGCCGTATCTGTATCGTGGCGTGCTGTTGCCGATGACGCGCCGGTCGCCCGGATTATCTACGGTATTCGTACCTGTGCTTATGAGGCCGTCGCCGTTGAGGTCTCTATACCAGGGGTCGCCCGGATAATAGACTGCGTTCCTGTACGGACCATAGAATACGTAGCGGTTTGCTGCTTCGTCAAGGTACAAGTCTTCTCGCTGCAGGATACCGCCTGTCTCATATCCCCAGATGTCGTTTATCTTGCTTCCGTCATACAGTTGACCGATGATTTTCGTTGGGTTGGCAGGGAAAAACAATACCGTACTCATCGCATCACCCAATGTCAAGGCTATGTTATACCTTATTCCATTGCTTAGTCTGTCCTTCCATTCCAATACCATATCAAACCCTTTGGTTTCCATGATACCGGAGTTAACTAAGGGGGCGGAAGCGCCCAAGACTGTCGGATAGGCTTCAGAACCTTCAACCAGAATATCCCTTGTCTTGCGCTGAAAATACTCGAATGTATAGTTCAGTTTATTCCTCAACACGGCTATATCCAAGCCGAAGTTATTGGTACGTACTTTCTCGAATGTCAGACTGGGTGTTACTAACTGCGGCACCCTTACGGTCGAGACAACCTTATCATCGATAATAAAATTAGCAGAGTTCGAAGTCATGACAGCCTGATACGGGTAATAGTCGCTTGGCTGATTAAGCAATTCTCCCGAAGTGAATCTGAACTTGAGATTCGACAACCAGTCGATGTTTTTCATAAATGATTCTTCGGAGATTCTCCAGCCTACCGAAAAAGAAGGGCAAAAAACAAAACGTTGGTCTTTGGTAAACCGCGAACTCCCGTCATAACGGGCGTTAAACTCGAAGAGATATTTATTGTCGAAATTGTAATTAATCCTGCCGAATGCAGCTCGTCCGGTACGTTTTTGAGCGCCTGTTTCTATTGTATGCAACGTAACGTCTTCAGCTGCGCCCGGTTTAGTGATGTCGGGCGAAAACAATCCACGTAGGTTGGCCACCAATGATGTATAATCGACCTGTTCCTGATTGAAACCCACTATCGCAGATACCTCATGTTTTTTGGCAAACGTCTTGTTGAAATCGGCGAAAATATTTATCAGGTACGTATCCGTATTGGTTTTTTCCAATCTTGCCCGGTGGTCGCTGACTTCGTCAATCTCGCATACCGGATTCCATGTGAAGGTAATATAACTATGTTGGGGACTGCGTCGTTTTGCACTATAACCCTGTGGCGTATAGGAAATATCGGCTTTCACCTTCAACATATCAGGTACTACAATAAACTCCGGTGATATGGCCAGCACGGTGTTCCACCTGTCCGAATAGGTTCTTGCCCCATACGACAACCATGCAAGGTAGTTGTCCGTAAAGGTGTTTGGCGTTGGGTCGGAAGGCGCTGTCATGATGGGCATGTTAATATTTTTATCGGCGTCCTGTTTCAAAACCGACCATATATTCCCTTTATAACCTGCAACATAAGGCCCTTCAAATTGTGTGCGGTTATAGCTAATTTTAGCGTCCATATTAAACCAGCTTGTCACTTTTGCATTGATACGCAACATGATATTATACCTTTTCTGCTCATCTTCCCCTATTTTGTAGGCGCCTGCTTGGTCTTGATACCCTAATGAAGCATAATAGCTTACCTTGTCGGTGCCTCCCGAAATGTTAAGGTTGTGTTTCTGCAAGGGATACCAGTCGCGAACCGCCAATTTGTATGGGTTCATGTTGCCTACCCAGAGGATGTTATTACCATTCGTCATCCAATGATTCTCTGCTGTCGGATTGGCCATGTATTTTTGTATGGCAGCCAATTTATCCCTGTTCAGTTGGCTGACTGTCCCCAGAGTCCACTCGGCGTTTTCGATGACGAAAGTCTGGATTTGCTCGGCGTTCATGATGTCGGGAATGGCAGAGGGTGTGCTCCAGAGGATATCATAACCATATGAGATTCGACCTTTCTGGTTAAACTTGCCCGATTTCGTCGTTATCAGTATAACGCCGAAAGCTGCTTTCGTTCCATAAATGGCGGCTGCCGAAGCATCCTTGATTACACTCATGTTCTCAATGTCATTGGGATTCATTTGGTTGAGCATTGTCGTACTCACCTCGACGCCATCAACCAGAATCAGTGGTGCGTCGTTTGTAACCACCCAGTCACTACCGCTACGTGCAATAGTTGTACCCCCTCGGATATTGAATGAAGGGACTGTATTAGGCGCGCCATCGCTGACTGTGATATTGAGGTTGGGGACTACGCCTTGCAATGCTTGTCCGATATTGGCAACCGGACGGTTCTCGAAAGTTTCCGCACTCACCGAGTTAACCGCTCCAATCAGATTCACCTTTTTCTGTGTTCCGAATCCGACGACCACTACTTCTTCCAACCCTATCATATCTTCGGTTAATACAATTGTAAGGGTTGTTTGCCCCCTTACATCAATGGTTTGTGTTATAAACCCAATGTACGACGTTGTCAGCCGGCTGTTAGCCGGAACGGTGAGCGTAAACACACCGTCTACATTGGTGCTAGTTCCGTTTGTTGTACCTGTTTGAACAACATTGGCTCCAACAATCGGTTCGTTATCCTTCGATGAGATAACGGTTCCCTTGATTGTCACATTCTGTGCCATAAGGTTTACGGCGCAGAGCAACAAGCTAAAAATAAGTAAGATTTTACTTGTTTTAGAATACTTTTGCAATAGAAGTTTGTCCATAATAATTAGTGTTTTTTAGAAAAACTTCTGCAAAGGTGGGCTTATCGAATCATTTTTGTGTGTCTATATGTCTCAAAAGAGAGTACAGATGTCTCAATTTCATATAACCGCATTTTTAACATATATTTTTAACAATTTGCGTAATTTCGGTACGGTATTTTTGGTATTGTTAACGTTCAAAAAGTAATTTTTCGATAAAAAATGTCCGGTTTTTTGGGATGAATGGATTACTTGACTGAGTTTAAACAAAAAGTTTGCCCAAACTGAGGAGTTCCCGCCAAGACAAAAAAATAGACTGCCGAACTAATTTGGTCGTCACTAATAGCTGCTTACAAGAAAAAGCAATTGAAAGGTGGTAATTTTGAAAAGTTAGCGAAGACGCATAACGAAGAAAACCGATTAATAGCGATTTCTATTATAACCCCCACCGCCGCCACGGTTATAACCACCGCCGCCACGATTGAATCCTCCTCTGTCGTTTCTTTCCGTTTTAGGGCGGGCAATGTTTACATTGATTGTATTGCCTTCCAAGTCGGTTTCGTTAAGTTCGTCAATGGCTCTCTGACCTTCTGCGTCATCTGACATTTCGACAAAACCGAATCCGCGCGATCGTCCTGTATCTCTGTCAGTAATGATTTTAGCGGATGTTACTTCTCCGTACTCCGCGAATAACTGTTGTAAGCTATCAACATCTGTGTTGTGGCTTAAATTTGAAACGTAAATGTTCATTTTTTTTGATGTTTAATGTTAATTATTAAAAAAGTATGATATTCTATGTTGTAAGTATGATATTTACGGCAGTCATGCCTCTTTCGCCTCGTTCCAGTTCAAATGTGACTTTGTTTCCTTCGGCAATGTTTGCCGGAGCATTTCTGAAGTGAAAGAAATATTTTTCCAACCCGGACTGTTTCTTGATAAAACCATAGCCTTTGTCGGGATTATAATGTTCTACACGGCCGATCAATACCGTTTCTTCTTCCTTTTTTGGGGTAGAAACCATTATATCGTCCAAGTCTACTTTCATTTTCTTGTCAGGGTCGGGTGGCGTATTGGTTATCAGTCCGTTTTCATCCACATAAGCAATCATATCATCGAATGATTTGCTGCCATCGGCTTTACGCTCTTCCTTTCGACGTTGTTTTTCTTTCCTTTTCTGATCTTTTTTCTTGTCTAATTCTTTCTTTCTGAATGATGATGCCATTATTATGAGTTTTAATAATTTTTTTTTTAGTCCTTACAACAGTATGAAAAAAATGTGCCGTGACATTGTTTTGCACACTATCGCGACCGTTTATTCAAACAAAAAAGTTGATTTTGAGGTCGATTTTGACGTTGAAGGAAACCGCCATTAGAGGCGGAACAAAAAAGAATTCAATAAAAACTCAATTATTCAAGCCGCAAAGATAGGTAGAAATTTCAATAACTACAAATAAAATTATTTTTTCTCATTTCTCCGATAGTCGGAAGGGGAGACGCTGTATTCGGCCTTGAAAGTGCGAGCGAAGAATGAGCGGGTAGAGAAACCGGTCATTTGAGCTATCTCGGAAATGTTTTTGTCGGATTCTATTAGCAGTTTAGCGCCGGCATCTAAGCGGATGAATTTTACTAAATCGGTAGGGGATAACGGGGTTATTGCTTTTACCTTCCGGTAGAAATTGGCGCGACTGACGCCTATACCTTTGCAAATGTCGGGAACATTTAAATTTTGATTTGAAATATTGGCTTTTACAAAACTGATGTATTTGATTAGAAATCGGTTTTCGTAATGGACTTCTTCTATGCCGAGGTTTTTTAACAGATGAATATTTCCGTAAGTCGTTTTTATTTTCTCCCGGTTTTCGATGAGATTTTTAATGCGTACTTTCAGGAATCGGATGTCAAAAGGTTTGGTGATATAAGCATCGGCGCCGGTGTCAAAGCCTTCCATTTTCCGGATTTCATCGGAGCTGCCTGTTAACAGGATGACGGGTATGTGATAATAGTCCGGGTGGTTTTTCAGGTGTTGGCACAACTTTATCCCGCTCATCACCGGCATCATAATATCACTAATCACTATATCAGGCGTTTTTTTCTGAAGGATAGCTAATGCTTCTTTTCCGTTTTCGGCTTTTTGTATGAAGTAGGCGCCGGAGAGTTTTTCTTCTAAAAAAATAAGTATATCACGGTCATTTTCAACTAACAACACAGTTTTCCTGTCCTTTTTGAAAGATTGTTCAATTAAAGTTTGCGTTTCCTGATGCTTTCCGGACGATGAATTGAGAAGCGGCGCTGCACCGGTTATCAATTGTCTGTTTGTGTTTGTCACCGACTGTACGCCGGTTCCGGTTGTTGGTAGTATGTCAGTGTTTGTTACCGGTAGCATACCAGCGCCGGTTATTGCTTGCTTGTTTGTGTTTGTTACCGGCTGCACTCCCGATTCGGTTATCGGTTGCCCGTTAGTGTTTGTCATCGGTTGCGCTGTCGTACAGGTCACTGGTTGCACGGGCGCCGGTTGTGTTTCCGTATCGGGAAGCAGGACTGTGAAGGTGGCGCCTGCCTGTTCTTTGCTGTTGACTAATATGAATCCGTTGTGTTGCGTGACGATAGTACGAACTAAACTTAAGCCGATACCTGTTCCGGACATTTGACGGTGCAGGTCTTCGCCGAATTTATAAAACGGCTCAAAAATCATGTTTGCTTCTTCGTTTGAAAACCCTTTACCGGTGTCTGCTATTTGTATGGAAAGAAATGGAGCGTTATCTTGCCGGATACGCTGCACCGTTATCGTAACAGCGCCTTTTGAAGGTGTATACTTGAAAGCATTGGAGAGCAGGTTGAAAAAAACCTTTTCAATTTCCGTCTCATCGAGATATACCGAATAAGTTGGTTCTAATTCGTTGATTAACTGAAATGTAATATTTCGATGATGCGCCATTTGTTCGAATGAGCCATACACTTCTTCCATAAAAACGGAAAAATTGAATTGTTTTTTGTTAAGTATATTATTGCCGGCCAAATATTTTTGGATATCCATCAGATTGTTGACAAGCGACAACATTTTGTCTGTATTTTTCTCCATCTGATGCAACGACTGTTTTACCTCCGGTGAAAATGCAGGTCTCTGGGATAGCTCCTGCAAGGGATTCATTATTAGCGTTAGCGGTGTTTTCAACTCATGCGAAAATTGGGCATACATCCTCATACGTTCTTCATGCAACTCCTTAAGTTTTTCCTGCTCTATTTCTTTGATACGGATATCTTGTTCCAACTTACGTCTTTTATTCTGGTATTGTACGATAAGTACGACGGTAACAGATAGCAGTAAAATATAGATTGTATAGGCCGCTTCAGTTTTGTAAAATGGCGGTTTGACGCGTACGGATAGCGTTGTTTCTTCCGGATTCGGTATTCCATCATTGTTGGACGCTATCAGACGGAAAGTGTAGTGTCCGGGACGCAGATTGCTGTAATAGGCCTCACGACGGTTACCTACATTGTGCCACAGCTCGTCGACGTTTTCCATTCTGAAACTGTATTTATTTCCGTCCGAATGAATGAAATTTAACGTCGTATATTTGATTGTCAAATTGTTTTCGTTTGATTTTAAGGTGATTGAATAGTGTTTTGTTTTCCTGTTTTCATTTACTAATATTTTCATTTTTGGTGTGACGTCTTGATTATTTGATGTCAGCGACGTTATATAAACCGGCGGGATGACCGGATTAATCATAAGGTTTTGTGGATTAAAAGAAATAACCCCTTTATTTCCGGGAAAGTAAATGACACCGTTGGATGATGCGTAAGCGGAGCGTAGCGTCAATTCCTGAAAGAGGGGGCCTGTCGGGTTGATATTTGTAAATTTGTCGTTATCGCGGTTCAAGCGGAAAATATCATTTCCGGCGGCAACCCAGAGGTCGTTGTTTTTATCAATGACAAGTGAACTAATATAGCTGTCGGTGATCCCGTCTTCATACCCATATTGTTTCCTGAATTGCAGGTTGTTGTCGAATCGGAACAACCCCATTTTGGTAGTAGCGATATAGATGTCGGTAGTGTCTTTAACAATTGAAGCGATGCCTCCTGTTATTTCCTGTTCCCCCAAAGGTAACCTTTCGTGCATGTTTGCGGCGGTATGTTTGTTCATGTCGTACAAATAGATTCTTCCGGTAGATGAACCTAAGATAAAAACATTATCCTGATATTCTAAAATGGTTGTTATGGTTGGGAAAAACTGTTTTCTGTTGTTGTTCAAATAATAAACCGTATCGGTTTTGCCCGACTCGGAGATAGCTAAATAATGACTGCCGCTTGTAGGTATCCATAGTCGTTGTTGACTGTCGATTAAGAGGGTGAAGATACCATATCCGCTAAAGCGATGTAGTAGTTCATATTTTTTTTGAGCAATAGAAAATTTGTAAACCGTCCCTAAATGGGTTGCACAATAGATTGTATCGTTGTCGATCAACAGTGATTTGATGATGTTTATCTCATGATTTCCGGCGGATAACGGTTCAATCGGATAGAGTTTTTGTGCTTTTGTGACCGGATTGTAATAGAGTAAGCCGCCTCCTTCGGTTGCAAACCACATATTACCGTCTTTATCTTCCTGTCCTTTTCCGATAATCCCCGAAAATTCGTCCGACACAATGAATGAGATAGTTTTAAAATAAGGGCTGGAATAGCTTATGCCGGCTGCATAGGTTCCAATCCATAACGTCTGGTCCTTGTCTAATAACATGCTGTGAATGGAAAAATGTCCCAATCCTCCGTATCTATCCGAATCCAAATTGAGGGGCGATATGCTGTAATCCCTCTTATTCATCAGGTTAAGTCCTTCAAAAGTGCCAATCAGAATGGAATCGTTACTAAACAGAAGCGTCCGGACATAATTGTTACTCAACTGTGTATTGGTCTTATCGTACTGTGTGAATGTATGGTTTATGTAGTCGAAGAAATAAATCCCATGCTGAATTGTACCCATCCATATACCATCCTTGTCGGGCAAAAAACATAAGATTGTGCTTTGAGGAAAACCGGGATCGCCGAGTGCGTATCTTTGCTTCAAATCCCAGTTTTCGGAATAAATAAACAGGGTCGATGATGTGCTGATATAGATGTCACGGTTGTTATCCGGCTTAACTGCATAAGCGGCAGATGTTATTTCCTGTAGCTTTTTATATAACCTGACCGATTTGTCGGGATTACATTGTAAAAGCGTATTTCCGCACAAAACCAAAAGTGTGTCGTCGCGTTGACGGATAAAAAAAGAGACAGTGTTTGAAGTAATGGACGAATCGATTGCTTTCGGATAAAAACGCGTTATTTTTCCGGAAGCATAGTCTATGCAGTTTAATCCGTTGCTTGTGCCTACCCAAATATTCCTGTTAATATCTTCATTGACGTCCTGAATAAAACCGTCGCTTAACGATTCCGGATTGTTTGCTTCATTTTTGTAGGTCTTAAACTCGTAGCCGTCGTACTTGTTGACGCCATTTTGCGTGCCGAACCACAGATATCCGTCGGAATCCTGAAATATGTTATAAACAGTACTTTGCGACAATCCGTGTTCTACGCCGAGATGCTGAAAATGATAATACGCATCGGTAACGGCCATGCTAAATGGTGTAACAGTAAGTAACAGAATAATAATGTTAGTCCGCTTGCTCATGTTGTCGTTGTTTGGAAAACGATTTTTTCCGTCATTGCGAGGAATGAAGCAATCCATGAAAACGAGTTCACTGTCAAATGCTTGGCGTCTGACAGTGAACTCGTTGAAAGTAAGCAATTAATGATTGTGTTCCGCTTCTTCTGCTTCTTCCGCTTCTTCAAATGTTTTGTGAATCGTACTATGCGGGTGATGTACAGGTGCGTAAATAGAATACAGTTTCAACGGTTTTTTACCGGTGTTGATGATGTTATGCCATTTGCCCGCCGGGACAATGATAGCAAAATCCGCTTCTGCCTCTTTGACAAAGGTAAGCGATTCTTTGCTGTCGCCCATCATTACTTTGGCTTGCCCATCCTCGATGCGTAAAAACTGGTCGGTATCGGGATGTATTTCCAATCCGACTTCGCCGCCAACGCGAATTGACATCAACGTAACCTGAAGATACGTTCCTGTCCATAATGCTGTCCTGAAATTCTCATTCGTCACGGTATAAGCGTCAATATCGAGCACGGTAGGCTCGGCGCCATAATCTTTCAGCACTACTTCAACTTTTTTAGGTGCGGCGCTTTCTTCCGCACAGCAACTGCTTTGTGTATTTTGTTTACACGACATACTGCTCCCTAAGAGCAACAAACTTGAGAAAAATAAAACAAATCCGGTTTTCATAATCTAATAGTATTTAAAAATTCTTAATACCGGCTTTCTACTACTTTCCAGTCAACGATATTCCAGAGACTGTTCAGGTGGGCAGGGCGACGGTTTTGAAAGTCGAGATAGTATGCGTGTTCCCATACGTCAAAAGTGAGCAGCGGTTTCAGTCCTTTGGTGACAGGATTCCCTGCATTAACTTCTTTGACAATAGACAGTTTTCCGTCTTTGTCGGCTGCCAGCCAGACCCAACCGGAGCCAAATAAGGTAGCGCCACCGGTCTCAAATTCTTTTTGGAAATTTTCAAACGATCCCCACTCGGCGTCAATTGCTTTAGCCAAATTACCGGACGGTTTCCCGCCTCCTGTCGGGGAGAATTGTGTAAAATAGAGATTGTGATTCAATATCTGCCCGGCATTATTGAAGATAGCTCCGTCCGATTCCTTAACGATAGTTTCGAGTTCGGCGGTTTCAAACTTTGTTCCCTGAATCAATTTGTTCAGGTTGTCTACATACGCTTGTAGATGTTTACCGTGGTGAAATTCAATTGTTTGCTTGCTAATCACCGGTTCAAGCGCGTCTGTTGCATACGGCAACTTAATCAATTCATACTTCATAACGTTTTGACTTTTAATTAGTACGTTGTTAAATAATAATAATAAAAAAAGAATTACAGTTGTTTTTTTCATATCAATTTCATTTATTTGTTTATAAAAATTTCAAATTTTATTACGCCCAACATGCTTTTATATTAAACTCAATTGCATATCATCAAAATATTTGTGAACATACAGGCTCAAGGTATCCGAGTTTTTATCTCCGCTCGTTTTAATCTTATCACAAACTTTTCTTCGCGGCTATGGAATAGGTTTTATATCCGCCGGAAAGATTTTTAACATTCGTAAAGCCGCGTTGTAATAATATCTGAGATGCTAAATATCCGCGCAGTCCGACGCCGCAATAGATGTAAACGGGTTTGTTCGAGGGGATTTCGTTCAGGCGTGCGCGCAGTTCATCTAACGGGATATTCAACGAACCCGGGATGACTTTACCTCCCGCCGTTTCATGGAGGGTGCGGACGTCTAATATAGTTACTTCTTCGGGGTTGGACGCTTGCACCTCCCGCCAGTGGACGACAGGCATTTTTTTGGTTACGATATTGCCCGCCACATA
>JGI24702J35022_10002890_pt1 | contig 10398 bp, 6 predicted proteins | sample TergutTh196P4_FD_35022 | JGI IMG/M metagenome (IMG submission 35022)
CATGCCAGCTTCGCCAGCTCTTCCAGGCGTTCTTCAATAATATCCGCATATTTATAAATAATATCTATTCTTTCGAACAAGGGGATGGCCGACCACTCTTTATACCCCAAAACCGCATTTTCTATAGCTCTGTCAACATCCTCTTTCGTGGCAGATGGGACCTTATCGATCACCTGCTGTGTTGCAGGATTTATAACATCCATCTCCGCGCCATTTGCTGCACCTACAGCCTTGCCCCCAATAAGCATTTTCATAATAAACTCTCTCCATCAATATAATAGTATCCATTAATAACAAGGCAATGCCTTGTTATTACCTGACAATCCGGCCGGAAGTTTTCCCCTTCATTAGGGCAATAACCTCTTCCCTGCCTGAAAAATTAAAATCCCCTCTAATAGAGTGGCAAAGACAGGATGCCGCCGCCGCAAAACCAACTGCGGTTTCGTTCTGTTTTCCAAGCTCGCCATCATTTAGGGCATAGATCAGAGCTGCACCAAAAGAATCTCCTCCGCCTATGCGATCGACAATGTCCCTGATCTGATAAGGACTGTACCCACTTTCATCCATTGGGGCAAAAAACGCCGTATCGGAAACAGTATCGTACAATAATCCTCCCCAATTATTATGGGTGGCTGAAATACTCTCTCGCAGGGTAAAGGCGATTTTTTTTAGATTGGGAAACTGTGCCTTAACTTTTCTAGCGACATCCGGGTATTTTTTTACATCAAGGCTTCCGGTAGAGGTATCCACCGCGTCACTGGAAATGCCCAGTACGTCCTGGACATCTTCTTCGTTGGCTATAAGCAGGTCCACAAAGGGCAGAATTCCGCCCATAACCCTGGCGGATAACGCATGGGAATCCGTGCCGCTTTCCCAGTGCCACAGTTTCTTTCTGAAGTTTAAGTCGCAGGACACCGTAAGTCCCTCCTGCTTTGCCGCCTTAACCGCTTCCAGGGAAATGTCCGCCGCATTTTTGGACAGGGACGGAGTAATGCCCGTTGTATGGAACCACGAAGCCCCTGCAAAAATCCGTTTCCAGTCATAACTGCCCGGCGGTTCCATGGAAACCGAAGAATAATCCCGGTCATAAATCACATTGCTTGGCCGCTGATTTGCCCCTGCTTCCACAAAATAAATCCCCAGCCTGCCCTTGTCGGTTCGAATAATCGAAGAAACGTCAACGCCAAGACCACGCAAGGTACCGACACAGGCGTCCGCGATGCTGTGTTTGGGAATGGCGGTTACAAAGGCCGAGGTTCCTCCCAACAATGCGATTGACACGGCAACATTGGATTCGGCGCCTGCAAAGGTTACATCAAAGGAACCCGGCAACGCCTGCCTGAAACGAAGATAATCAGGCATATGCATGCGGACCATTATTTCCCCAAAGGTGACTACTTTACCCATGGCTTTTCCTTATTGATAGAACCGTTTCCGTAGCTTTTTCACAGTTCCGGCTTATTTCATCCCAGGATTTTTCCTGGATGAGTTTCCTGGGAGCCAGCCATGAACCGCCAACACCCAAAACCACAGGGCATTCAAGGTATGCATCCAGATTGCTTTGGGAGATACCACCCAAAGGAATGTATTCAATACCCAAATGCGCATAAGGCGCATTGATGTTTTTGAGATATTCAAGCCCGCCGGCTGGTTCTGAGGGAAAAAGTTTCATAACCTTGCAACCCATGCTATAGGCGGTTTCAATTTCCGAAGGAGTCATTACTCCCGGCGCAAAGGGCAAGCCAAGATCTTTCGCCGCCTTTACCACTGCCCCGTTCAATCCGGGAGCAACGCCAAAAGCCGCTCCTCGCATCTTTACTGCCTGTATTTGCTCAGTATCCAGAATAGTCCCGATCCCTGCGAGTATTTCTGGTACTTCAGAGTGGATATACTCCAGCGCTTCAAGAGCAGCAGGAGTACGAAGAGTCAATTCTGTTATGGAAATCCCGCCTCTCAGCAATGCTTTTGCCAGAGGTACCGCATCATTTGCATTATCTATCACCAGTACGGCTATGATGGGGGATTTACGAATCTTATGTATCAATTCATCAGGAAACACGCTATCCATAAATCTCACCCCACGTTTATTGAAACACCGTTTCAGTTATGTCATTATATTCACCTTTTTTAAAATTGTCAACACTAAATTTTCATTACACATAATTTTCTTTTCATTAATTTCAACAATTTTTCATTAAAATCAGACATTGACATTATTAAAGCACAGGAATTAGGTTACCAAAAATGCATCTTGCGCCTCTTAAAAAGGGATCAGGCGGCTTTCCCTGGGTCATTTCGAAAGGTTTCTACATATAATACTCCTTCCAAGAGCTTTCGTGTCGCAAACGAGCAAATGTTTTCGCCTGGGTACTTATCCCCCCTACCCAGCCTTATTGTGGTTTATTGTGTTACAAACATACCGGTAAATTAAGATTTCCCAACGTGGGGGAAGATAATTTTGCATATTTCCACTTTCATTTAACAGCCTGAAATGCAAAAACGCTTCTTCCCCATTCAAGAGCATAAATTGTCGGCCTGTTTTTCACATGATTAGCCGTATAGTACTCAGGCGAATGGGGGCGGGTCTGTTCTGGCTTATGTCCGACCGAACCGAAGGTAGGCTGCAGTGAGGGACTCCGACCGTTCAGAATGAATGGGCGGAGGTCCCGGCTAAGAACCGAAGGTAGCAGCCTGACTAACAGAGATGACCGGCCCCATTCGCCTGGCATAAACAACCAACCATGTGAACAACAGTTCGATAAATTATGGTTTAAAATGGTAATCTTGCTTATATACCCTTATTTGAATATTATGAATGAACTACAAGGAGGAGCAGTAATGGATATTTCTGCTTTACAGAATGACAGATACGGTTATAAACCCAAACTCCCGGCCAGCCTTATGGGAGAGGTTACAGATATTTCTGTTGAATTTGGCGGCGCAACAGAATCCATAGCTGACAGAGAGGCTTTAAAAGAGATTTTCAAGTATAGCTATGGTAAGCCGGCAGCGGTTTTTGTCAGAGGGAAAAACCCAAAAATCAGCATTGAGCTAAAAGTAGGCGTCATCCTTTCCGGCGGTCAGGCGCCGGGGGGACATAATGTTATTGCCGGCCTCTTTGATGGCCTGAAAAACGGCAACCCCTCTTCAAAATTATATGGATTTCTGGGAGGCCCCAGCGGGCTTATTGAAAATAAAGTAATTGAATTGACAGATAAAATAATAAACGAGTACCGTAATACAGGCGGTTTTGACATAATAGGTTCAGGCAGGACCAAAATAGAAACTCCGGAGCAATTTACCGCTTCCCTGAGAACAGCAATAAATCTTGAGCTCAACGCAATTGTAATTATAGGCGGAGATGATTCCAATACCAATGCGGCTCTCCTTGCGGAATACTTTCTGGAAAAGGGAACATCCATCCAGGTAATTGGCTGTCCCAAGACCATAGACGGGGATCTAAAAAACGATCATATAGAAACATCTTTCGGTTTTGATACAGCATGTAAAACCTACAGCGAACTGATCGGAAACATAGAAAGAGATGCGAACAGTGCGAAAAAGTACTGGCATTTTATAAAGCTTATGGGCCGTTCCGCAAGCCATATTGCCCTGGAATGCGCCCTCCAGTGCCAGCCCAATATCTGTTTGATATCCGAGGAAGTGGAGGAGAAAAAAATCTCCCTTAACCAGGTGGTAGAACAGATCTGCGCCTCAATAATAAAAAGGTCGGAAAACAGGGAAAATTTCGGGGTTATCCTTATACCAGAAGGGCTTGTGGAATTTATTCCGGAAATGAAAAAATTGATAAATGAGCTGAACGATATAATGGCGTCAAGCGCGGGAGAATTTTCCAAAATCAGTTCTTTTATCGATCAGATCTACTGGTTGGGCCGGGTCTTGACTCTGGAATCAGCTAAAATTCTTCAGACCCTGCCGCCTGAAATCGCGCGGCAGCTCCTTATGGACAGGGATCCACACGGGAATGTGCAGGTTTCACGAATTGATACTGAATACCTTCTCATTGGAATGGTAGAAAAACGCCTAGAAAAACTCAAGGCAGAGGGAATATACAAGGGAAAATTTTCTCCTCTCGGGCATTTTTTCGGGTACGAAGGCCGCTGCGCCTTCCCTTCGAATTTCGATGCTGATTATTGTTATTCCCTTGGTTATAGCGCCTTTGTATTAATAGCATCTGGACTTACCGGATATATTTCAAGCGTTAAAAATCTGGTCGCGCCGGCAAAAGAATGGATCGCCGGGGGAATTCCCCTTACGATGATGATGAATCTGGAACAGAGACACGGTTCCAAAAAACCAGTTATTAAAAAGGCTCTTGTGGATCTGAAAGGCGCCCCATTTAAGGCCTTTGACAATGCCCGTGACTGCTGGGCAGTAAAAACCTGTTTCCATTACCCCGGAGCTATTCAGTACTACGGGCCTTCCGAAGTCTGCGATCAGCCTACAAAAACAATAAAGCTGGAACATCAGGACTAGAAATGAGGGCTTGATATGGAGGGTCTGATTTTTGTATTTATACTGATCATTGGCGCCTTCCTTTTCTCTTTAATTGGTGTAATATACCTGTTGGCAAAAACAGGCAGGCAGGAAGAAAGTATCCGTGAAATCCGCCTGAGGCTCGACGAACTTGGAGCCATAAACCGGGCGCCTTTACTTCCTGCTGCAGCGGAACCAGTTTCGCCTAAGATCACGCCTGACATTTTAACTGGCGTCATGTCTGATACCGGCCTTGCGCCTGACGCTAACCTTGTACCTGACGCTAGCCTTGCACCGGATACCGTCATCGCACCCTGCATTGCGCCTGACACTAACATTGCGCCTGACACTAACATTGCGCCTGACACTAGCCTTGCGCCTGACGCTGATATGCAGCCGTCCTATGGTTCGCAGTCTGATGAAATCATCGATAAAGTTCTGCCCGGTTTCCCCGCAGAAAATGCAGGGCCGAAAAACCAAAAAAGATTCCAAAACACATTCCTCTTGTTTGTTAAAAGCGGAAACCTTTGGGCTGCGGGAGGGGTAATTCTTCTTACAGCCGGATTCGGGATGCTTATTGCGTATCTGGGGAGACGGGGTTTTTTTACCGTAGAGATGGGCATTGCAGCCGCCGCTGCCGCAGGATTAATCATGATACTTTTGGGCTGGCGCTTAAGGCGGAAAAGGCCCATGTATTTTCTCATACTCCAGGGCGGCGGCATTGGTATTTTATATTTATCAATTTTTGCTTCCTATAAGTTCACCCCCCATCTGGGGCCAATACCTTGTCTCATTCTTATGAGCATCCTTATTCCCCCTGCAATTATTTTGGCCCTGTTCCAGAATTCCCAGGGTCTGGCAATCTTTGGTTTTCTTGGAGGATTCGCCGCTCCGCTGCTCCTTTCTTCCGGCGGGGGAAATCATCTTTTTCTTTTTTCCTATTATCTGGTTCTAAATGCCGGCGTCCTAGCCATTGGATTCTTCCGTTCCTGGAAAGGCCTTAATCTCCTGGCTTTTCTCCTTACTTTTATCCCTTCAATTTACTGGGCAATGACGAAGTATACTCAGGCTTTTTTTGCGAGTTCCGAGCCGTTTTTCATTGCGTACATAATTCTCTTTACGGTTATGGGCCTGGAAAGCTTAAAGACAAAAAATATTCGTTTAAAACCGGCAAGAACATCAAATTACAGCGACACGATCCTGATTATTGGGACTCCGGCTGCTGCGGCAGCCCTTCAGTGGAAGATCTTTTCCTTTTATGAACATGGTTTTGCAATTATTGCAATTATTTTTTCCGCATTCTACCTGGTACTTACCATAATTATCCTGAAAAAAGGTAATGTAGCCATGAGAAGTTATGCGGAAGGTTACCTGGCACTGGGAACCCTTCTTGCGAATCTCGTGATTCCCCTTGAACTTTCTCCCGGACTTAGCGGTTCGCTCTGGGCGGCGGAAGGTGCGCTTGTTTTCTTCCTGGGTCTAAGGGCAGTGTCGCGGAACTGGAAAGGTGAACCTTTAAGTACATCCTCCCAATCCGATCATTTGCAGGCCGGAAAAAGCCGCGGAGATCCCCGGATTATAACAGCGGGGATTGCAATTCATATAGCCTCGGCGATTGCCTTTGTCCGGGACATATCCCTTACGAATTATAAAAGACAGTTCACTTTTATGATGGAACCTTCATCCTGGCGAAGTCCTGCCTTTACAGGCGCCTTGATCATCGCAGTCTCGGCGCTGAGCATGGCGATAATGGCGGAAAAGCTGTCACCAGGAAAAAAAGAAAAACAAAAAATTCTTCCCCTGTCTGCCCTCTTATGGGGTCTTGCATTCTGGTTTGGCGGCTGGTATTACGAATTCCGGAGGATACTGCCGTCGCCAAGTGATGCATTTCTCATCCTTGCATCGGCGACCGCCCTGGTTTCATGGCTGGCTGCCTCTGTTTTTGCCTTAAGGTTTCTTCTGGCTGCCATGATCCCCGCATCATTGGCCGGCTTTTTTTCTGTAATTGGGGTTTTTTCTTCAGGAATATATGATTACTTTTACTATGGAATAAAACCTGTCATCGCTCATGATTTTTTCGATTCCTTCAACCGACGCGGTTGGATCGCTTTTTTTCTGGCACAGGGGCTGACAATTTTCCTTTTAAGACCTGCTCCATCCCTTCCCGATTCCGGTCTTAAGAGCCCAACAGGAAAGAAACTTCGGACAGCCGAACCTGAATGGTTCCGGGAGATACGAATATTTCTTGCAATATTGACAACTCTGGGAGTATTGAGCGCATGGGGACGTTATATTACAAGTGAGATTGGCCTCTCGGTATCCTGGACCAGCCTTGCAGGGCTGTTTCCGCTTTTTTTGGCCCTTATCATCTTTCCATTTTGCAGCAAAAATGCTGTTCCATGGAAAAAATTACTCAAGCCGGTACTCCCATTAATACTCTCGGGAATACTTGGGCTCTGGTTTACGGTTACTCTGTTCCTTCCCGGAGACCCCTCCCCTCTTCCATTCTATGTTCCAGTCCTAAATCCCCTGGATCTTCTGGAAGGTTTATGCATCGCTTCCATTTTATTTTGGCAGTTCAAGGCATATACGGGAGCTGCTCCAGAAGGGAAAATGCCGTTTCCTGGGCGGGCAGGACTCATTGTTATTGGAGACATTCTTGTTTTCTTCTGGATAACCGCAATTCTTGCAAGAAACGTACACTATTTCTCGCCCATATACTGGCGCATGGTTGGCGCTTCCAGCATTTTTCAGCTCTGCCTTTTTGTTTTTTGGGCTCTCTACGGGATACTTCACATTATCCTAGGACACCGTGCCAAAAAACGAATTCCCTGGATAGCCGGCGCGGTTCTTGTATCCGTGGACATTGCCAAACTAATACTTCTGGACATGAAGGACTTTGGCGCGATCCCAAGGATACTATCTTTCTTTACAGCAGGTCTTGTCCTCCTTTTTATTGGATGGGCCGCACCCCTGCCTCCATCAGTCACAGGGCAGATCCAGGAAAAAAAAACAATCAATAAGGAAGAAGGCGCGAAATGAAACGCTTAATGATTGCCGCATTCTTGATCGCTGTTCTTGTAAAGGGACAAGTCCCGGTTTTGGTGGCGGATGAATTACAGTTAAATGATTTTGCAGGGGCCATGGTTTACTCCGGGAAAGAGGGCAGTCTATTGTCACTTGAAATTCCGCCGGAAGTTTACCAGAACTCAAGGCAAAGGGATTTCGGAGATCTGAGAATTTTCGACGCGTCCCAAAAACCGGTACCTTTTGCCTTCAGGGACATCCCCAATGAATATTTTACTCCGCCGCCTGAGGAAGTACCGTTCTTTATCTGGAACGGCGGAAAAGAAAATAATTTCCCTGCAAATACTGACATAGAAATAAATACCTCCGGGGGAGTAGTACGAATAAAAAACCAGAGCGGCATTACTGACAGCCCATATCAATATCTTGTTGATCTTTCTACCCTGGAATACGCTCCTTCATCCCTGCAAATAAAAACCGAAAACGTGGGGAGAAATTTCAATGCCGCAGTTTCATTTTATCACAGCGGGGATCTCTCGGACTGGATCCCGTTTAATAAAAGGCAGGTACTCGCTTCTTTTGGAGGCAATGTCCAGGATACTCTGGAGCTTCCCGGTACAGGAAAATACCTCCTTGTCGGCTTTGACAGGGAAATTCCCACTCCGGAAAGCATGATCGTCTACTTCAGCTCCAGAGAGAATACCGGAACTTACCATGAAGCGTCTTTTCCGGGCCTAAAGAGTCCTGACGGGAAGAAGGTAAATTACAACCTTAAAGGTTATTATCCTGCCGAAACAATTGATTTTGTACTTCCGGAAGCAGATTCCATTCCTGTACTTATCAAGAACCGCTATTCCGAAAATGACGAATGGAATGTCCAGGCCAGGGAAATCATTTTCCGTTATAATTCTGCGGGAAGTATTGCCAAAAACCTTCCTTTTAAAATTCCGTCCCAGGCGCCGTATTGGGAACTTGAAGCGGCAGGAGAACTGCTATTTAGCTCCGCTCCTTTATGCATAGTACGCTGGAAACCAAGGGAGCTTGTCTTTCCAGCCAGAGGTGAAGGACCTTGGACCCTGGCTTTCGGCAATGCCGCCTGCCGCCCTCTTGATTCCGCGGATCTCCTGCCTCTTACGGGCCGGGAAGAAACAGAACCTGCCGTATTCACAGGAGAACAGCGGTTTACGGAGACGGAGCTTTCGGATCCGGTAAAACATAACTACCCTGTAATAATACTCTGGGGGGTTTTGGGCGCCGCTGTAATTATTCTTTTCATCCTGGCCTTTAGCATAGCAAAAGCAATGAGAAAGTAATATCATTACCTAAATTTAGCTTAAGGAAAAATTATGAAAACCGTGAAACCTTGTTTTTATCTATTGATTTGTCTTTGTCTGCCTCTTTTTTCTCTTTATCCCCAGGCAGCCCGGGAGAATATACGTGAGCCGTCCATGGGAACGGAAACTGCAATGGCTGCATCCATCGAACTGCCCTTAAAACGCATTGCCATTTTATCGTCAGGAGTGGGCTATTATGAACACCGGGGCAATGTTTCAGGCCCGGCGGATATTCCGCTTTCCTTTGACTCACTTTCAATAAATGACGCGCTCAAATCCCTGGTAGTAAACGATCCTTCTTCTTCATCTCCATCGGTGCATTATGCTGCACAAAATACCCTGGAGCTCACCCTAAAAAGCCTGAAAATTGACATAAGCGGTTTGCGCGGAATAGGAGATATCCTGGACAGCCTAAAAGGAGCAGAACTGATAGTTTCCTCTCCGAATCCCATACGGGGAAGGATAATCGGTGTGGAATACCGCCGTTCAGGCGGAGGGATTCTCGTGGAACCGTATGGTTATCCTCCTTCTCAATCCGGCGAAGAAGCATGGCTTTCCATTTATACCGTGCAGGGAATCAGAACAATAGCGGTAAAGGATATTTCTACTTTCCGGTTTGTGGATGAAAGCATAAATGACGACCTTAACCGCGCCCTGGATCTTATCATGGCTTCACGGGACAGGGATGCCCGTAATCTGCTTGTAACCCTGAACGGCAGCGGAAGCCGGACAGTTTCATTGAGTTATGTGATCCCTACGCCGGTATGGAAAGTTTCCTACCGTCTGGATCTTTCGGGAAGGGAACCATTGCTTCAGGGATGGGCCATAGTAGACAACGACAGTGATGTTGACTGGAAGGGAGTTGAACTCTCCCTTGTAACAGGAAAGCCGGTCTCCTTTATTCAGAATCTTTATCCGCCCTATAGGCTTTCCCGGCCTGTGGTACCTCTGGCCATTGCCGGCATCGCCGAGAGCAGAACCTATGAGTCAGGTTACGGTTATGCGGATTCAGCTGTTTTGGGTACAGCGGCAAAAGAGTTCAGCGCCGAAATGGATATGGTGAATGAACGCATGGCATTACAGCGCGCACCCATGCCCCAGGCGATGCCAAGTGCGCCGCCTGCCGTTACCGGTGGCGTTGTAGAAACCGCTTCCGGAAGATCAGCCGGTGATCAGTTCGAGTTCACCCTGAAAAATGCCGTGTATCTGGAAAGGCGTCAAAGCGCCATGCTGCCCCTGGTTGAAGGCAATGTCAGGGCTGAAAAAACCCTGGTACTGCCCCAGATCTCGCAGGGCATGACATTTAATCCGTATATCAGCGTGGAATTAACCAATAGCTCCGGAATGAAACTGCCTGCCGGGCCCATTACGGTTTACGACGGCGGGACATACTCGGGAGACGCTTTAATAGAATTCTTTCCCGAAAACGAAAAACGCCTTATTTCCTATGGGCAGGATCTTTCGGTAACGGGAAACATGACTTCTTCCGGATCAAGGTACGTTACCGGAGTTAATGTTTCCGGCGGCGTTATGGTAATCT
>JGI24702J35022_10002891_pt1 | contig 10397 bp, 7 predicted proteins | sample TergutTh196P4_FD_35022 | JGI IMG/M metagenome (IMG submission 35022)
CACGATATACTGTAGATTAGAGGATATCCCAAGCCATTGAAGAGATACCGAAATGATCTGCAAAAGGATAACACCGGTGATGATTCCGCTGATTTTACCCGTACCGCCTGTGAAAGACACCCCGCCGATGACACAGGCGGCTATGGCGTCCAGCTCCGCGTTGACGCCTGTCGTAGCGCTGTTTGACCCGGTACGCGCAGCTTCCACAAAACCACCAAGGCCATAGAGTAACCCGGCGATCATAAAAATAAGGATAGTCGTAGCCAGCACAGAGACGCCGGAGACATTCGCTGCCTCCGGGTTCGCGCCTACGGCATACATGTTCTTTCCGAGGGTCGTCTTGTTCCAGATAAACCACATGATCGCCGCCGCCGCGATCGCGTAAAAAACATAATAGGGAACAGCCGTGCCGGCGACGTCGATTGTCCCCTTTACGACGTCCTTATAGGACTCTGTCAACCCGGAGATAGGGCCGCCGCCGTTTCTGCCAAGCTGCACATAGCTGAGTACCGCGCCATACAACATGAGCTGTACCGCGAGGGTTACGATGAATGGGTGCAGCTTGAATTTTGCCACGCAGAATCCATTGACAATGCCGACTATGCCGCCGATGATCATGGATAACAGTAATACCACGACGATAGGCGGCGCTGTCAAATCGGGGAACATTTTTGAGCTGTATTCCGCCAGAGGCATTTGCAGCAACGACGCGCAGACACAGGCGGTCAGTCCCATGATGCGGCCGGCGGACAGGTCCGTGCCTGTCAGTACGATAATGCCTCCGACGCCAAGTGCAAGAAACAGATTCGCGCCGCCGCGCTTGACGATATCGATGATGGCAGGGAAGGAGAGGAAGCTGTTGGAGGAGCCCTTTCGGATACTGTCGATTTGCGTATAGATGACCAGAAGGACGATCACGATATAGATGGCGTTGCGTACGAGAAAGTCGACCCACCAACGCAGCTTTTCTTCTCTGCTAAGCGCCATGTATCTATCGCGGAGGAGTCCGGCGCCGCTTTTTATGTCTTTTTTTGCCATAACCTTGTCTATCCCCCTCCGCTATACATATTTTGCCGCGAGGGACATGATTTCTTCCTGACTTGTGCTCCGGGGATCCACTTCACCGGCGAGACGCCCCCCGGACATGACAAGGATCCTGTCACTGACGCCAAGTAACTCTTCCATCTCGCTCGAAACCATGATGATCGCCTTACCTTGCCGGGCCAGATCGATCATAATCTGGTGAATCTCATACTTTGCGCCCACATCGATACCGCGCGTAGGCTCATCCAGCAGGAGTATATCAGGCGCTGTCAAAAGCCAGCGCCCCAGAATTACTTTCTGCTGGTTACCGCCTGACAGGGAGAGAATACGGGCCTTTTGCCCCGGCGTTTTTATTCTGAACGTATCGATTGCCCAGTCCGTGTCCGAGATCATTTTGCGATTGCCGAGGTACAGGCGGAATTTCAGATAGTTTGCCAGATTGGCGATGGTGGTGTTTTCGCGTATGTTCAACACACCGAAAATACCCGTAACACGGCGCTCTTCCGTTAGCAGCGCGAAGCCGTTTCGCTTTGCTGTTCGCGGATTTCTGTTGCGCAGCGGCTTACCGCCCTTGACGATTCTGCAGCTCTTTACGGTAGTGAGGCCGAATAGGCTCTCCAGTATCTCCGTACGTCCGGCGCCGACCAGCCCCGCGACGCCCAAAATCTCTCCAAAGCGCAGCGCAAAGCTGACGTCGCGCAGATTCTTATACATGGTAGTCAGCCCTTCGACACGCAGGAGCATTTCACCGGGTGCATTGACCTTTGGCGGAAAGACGTTATCAAGAGAGCGCCCGACCATCTGGGTGATGATTTTTGCTGTAGTCAGATCGGACGCCGGAGAGGTCGCGACGAGTTTCCCGTCGCGCATGACGGTCACCTCGTCCGATATACGCAGGATTTCGCTCATGCGGTGGGAAATATAGATGATCCCGCAACCGTGGTCGCGTAGATTGAAGATTATTTCAAATAAGTGTGCGACTTCATCCTCCGTGAGCGAGGAGGTAGGCTCGTCAAAGATGATAACCTTACTGTTATGGGACACGGCTTTGGCAATCTCCACCATCTGCCGCTGTGAGACGGAGAGCGTGCTGATGATCGCCTTGGGGTTAATCGGAATGTTCAGCTCGTCAAAGATCGCTTGCGTCGCCGCAGCCATTTTCTTATGGTCAATGCCGGTGACGCCGACTGGGAACCTGCCCAGCCAAATGTTCTCCATGACACTTCTGGTATGTACCTGGTTGAGTTCCTGATGGACCATCGAGACGCCGTTGTCCATTGCCTGCCGGGCGTTTTGAAAACTGACTTTTTTCCCTTCCAGGATGAATTCGCCGCTGTCCGGTCGATATATGCCAAAGAGGCATTTCATCAAGGTGGACTTTCCAGCGCCGTTTTCACCCATCAGGGAGTGGATGGTCCCGCGTCTTACGTTCAGGCTGACGTCGTCAAGCGCCTTAACGCCCGGGAAGGCTTTGCTGACATGTTTGATTTCCAACAAATAGTTCATATACGGATTCAACTTAATTATTTTACGATCGCGTAGGGGATGCGGATTTTGGCTGCGCTTGCGTCAATGTTTGTAAACGCACCGGTATTCGACATCAGATCCTTGCCATCCGCGATATTCGACGCAAGCAATACGATGCATTTTGCCATACCCGCGGCATCCTGCAGAACAGTACCCGTCATCTTGCCGGCGGAAATAGCCTCCTGGGCGACAGCGGTAGCATCAACGCCGAAAACGGGGATATAGCCCGCCCCGGAAGCGCCCGTGTTGTAGCCTGCCTCGTTCATTGCTTCGATAGCGCCGAGGGCCTGGTCGTCATTATTCGCGATGATAAGCTCGATCGAGCCGTCATCCAGCTTATACTGGGACAGAGCCGTGCGCATGAGATTCGCGGCTTCACTGGCAGACCAGTTGCCATATAGGAAGAAGTTGCTGATGCCATCGTTGTCATACTGTGTGCTCGTTGCATTTGCCTTTGAGGGAACAAGCTTGTACCCGTCTGCCGCAAGGAGGCGGTTTGCTTCCTGAACGGAGTACTTTGTGCGGCCAAACGCTTCCGCATTGCCATGCTCACCGCGGAACATGAGGTAGGAGATCTCCTTATTNCCGTCCAGATCATACTTGGAGAGGTTATCCCCGGACTGCAGGAATTCCGCGACTGCCTGGCCTTCCATATATCCGGCCTCATCCGCGTCGGTGCCGACGAAGCTGCACTTGTCGTAGGAGTTGACCACTGCATCGCTGACCTCACGGTTGAAGAATATAATCGGTACGTCCTTCGCTTTTGCGAGGTCGCAGATATTCTGGGCGGCTTCTTCGGAGTCGGTCGTGACAATATTGACAATCAGAAGGTCGGTACCCTGGGTGAGCGCTGTCTCGATCATCTGGGTCTCTTTTGCCTGGTCGTTCTCGCAGTCGAACATAGCGTACTGAATGCCGGATACATTGTCGAGTTCGGCTGACATGGCGTTGCGGACACTTGTCAGGTAGGTGTCGCTGTAAGTGTACCAGAAAATGTCCACCTTAATGGAGGAGCCGGCGGGTGAACTGGGCGCCGGGTTACTGTTGCAGGCCGCGAGGCTGCATACCATCATCAGTGCAACTAAGATCGCGCAGATTTTTTTCATTGTTCTTTCCCCCTAATGATTTTTGTGGTTTTACGCCACGTATACACGCTAATCGTAGCACGCGCACAGGAAGAAAAAAATGTAATATTATATGGAGAACCTATAATATTCTCTGATTCCTATTCCGCGATTTTTGTGTATTCCGCTAAGTTCTCCTTCGTTATAATGTCGCCGTCAATATAGACATAGTGATTATTGGTGATCTCAAACGGAAATTCGTTCATATCCCGGTTATAAATGATACTATCCAGCAAAGCTAAGATCGCCTCGCCCTGATTTGCCGAGTCGTTGTTGACCGTTCCGTAGAGCAAGCCTTCCCCGATGGCCTCAAGACCGACCTCAGTCCCGTCCACGCCCACTATCGGGAATGGCTGCACGCCGCTGGGGCCGCGCTTAAAAACGTTGACGCTCAGCAGATAGTCAATCGCGCCCAGAGCCATATCATCGTTATTTGCAAAAACCAGTTCTATGCGCTCGCCAAACAGCGTATAAAGACGATCCATCGCTTCATACGCCTCCTGCCGCCGCCAATTGGCGGACTCAACAGCGAGCACATCAACTGAAAAACCAAGGGCTTTCAGGCGACTCACACAGTTATCGGTGCGCTTTTCCGCGTCCTGGTGGCCCTGCTCGCCTTTGAGAATAACGGCTTGTACTACATTATCGCCGTTTTTGTCATAGGGGGAATGGGAAAAATCGTTGCCGAACAGAGCTGCCGCCATGTCCGCCTGCTTTTTGCCCAAGCTATCCGCCGCCGCCCCTACATAAAACGCATTGCTGCCGGTCAGGGCGTCCGCCAGAGGTTCCCGGTTGAAAAAGACAACAGGGACGCCTTCCTTCTGGCATTTCTCGACGATGGAGCTGCAAGCCAGCCGATCGACGGCGTTGATAATGAACAAATCATAAGATTTGCCGATAAGCTCAACGATCTGCTGATTCTGCACAGCCTGTGAATTACCGGCGTCACGCACGACGAAGCTGATATCCGGAGGGATACGCGCTGTGATGTCTTCCATCATTTCGGAGATGAACGTATCACTGCCGTCGTAAACGAAAAAAGCGACCATCGGACTGACTTTAGAGCAGCCGGTCTGGATCGCCGCAGCCAGACAGACAGCAAGAAACAGGCCGATCACCCACAATTCTTTTATCCTTGGTTGAATCCTCATCCTAACGGCTCCCTCAATGTGATTGTTGTCCCTTCGTCCGGCTCGCTTTCAATGATCATCCGGGCTTTCCTGCCGTAGTAGATCATCACACGCTGGTAGATATTTTTCAAACCAACGCTGTTGCTGACCACGCCATCCTCAAATGAAGCATATAATCCGTCTATGGTCTCCCGCCGCATACCGTAACCATTGTCCGAGACTTGGAGTACAAGCGAATCCTCTTCGACACGCGCGCTTACGCGGATATGCCCCCTGTCGATCTGATTCTTGAGACCATGATAGATGCAGTTTTCGACAATGGGCTGGAGTACCAGTTTCATGGTTGGGACGTCCAGCGCAGCCGGATCGACGTCAAAGGAATAATCGAAAGAATCCGCATAGCGGATGCTTTGGATCAGAAGATAGTTTCTGACATGCTCGATCTCACTTTGCACGGGGATAAGCTCGCTGTCGTTTGATATGCCTATACGAAACAGGGAAGACAGCGCGATTACCATCTCCTCAGCTTTGTCGTTTCTTTCATTTTCGATCAGCCACAGGAGAGAATCAAACGTGTTGTATAGAAAATGCGGGTTTATCTGATTCTGCAAGGCTTTGAGTTCGCTTTTGCGCTGGGCGTCCTGTTCGGCGACCACGCGCTCCACCAGCTCGCTGATCTTTAGCATCATGTGGTTAAAACGGCGGATCAACGCTTCAACTTCCCGGGGAGCGGCTATGTCTACCTCTTCCAGGCGGAAATAGTCGGATTCTTCCACCCTTCTCATAGCCAGTTCAAGCCGTTTCAAAGGCGAGGTAATGATACGCGCCGCAGCCGTTGTAAGGATTATGCCGACAATCAGGACAATGCCGGAAACGATCGCCGCCGTAATCGTGAAACTGCGCTCGATTTCCGTTAGCCTGTCAATGTTGATAAACACGCAGATTCGCCATTTGGTGTTCGATAGCGTATCCACGTTCACCGCCATGGTCGAACCGCCCAGCCGCGCGCTCCCTGTACCCAGAATGATTTCCCTCACAAAGGATATCTCTTCCCTTGCCTGTGCAGGCGCAGGCAAAGAGGTATATACGATTTCGTAGTCAGGATCGATGATGGTGATATGACCGCCCTCGCCCAGATTGGATTTTTTCACAAGCTCGATATAATTCCTGAAACTGACCTCTATCTTCAACACGCCGGAGACGTCCCCGTGCTGGAACTTTATTAGCTTGCTTACATTGACCTTGTAACTCTCACCGCTGGTATCGGCGTATGGCACGGAGAAAACATGCACGGTCGGATCATTGAAAGCCTCATAAAACCAGCCATCGTCACCTGAGAGGTTCACAGAAATCTCCGCGTCGTCGCTGGAAGCCAGGCACAAGCGTGAATCATAGTCATACAACGAGATTTTGATGATATCCTCCCTCAGGTGCACGATCTCCTTCAGATAACCGGAAAACAGCATGCGGTTATCCGGCGCGCCGAGATCGTAAAGATTGACGTCTTCCTGAACGAAATTTGACGTTGCGATGATACTGCTCACATAGTTTTCATAATTATATACGATTTGCGTGCTGAGTTCCCCGGTCTGTGTGTTAATCGCCTCGCTGATGCCGGTCCTGAAACTGAAGGACGTCACCAGAAACAGCGATAAAACAAGAGCCAGCACGATGAGCACGCTGGCCGCTATGACGATAAATCCGACTGACCTGGATTTTGCCAGGCGTTTGCTTATGCTCATCTTTTTCTGAATTCCTTCGGTGAGACGCCAAAATACCGTTTAAAGCAATGGCTGAAATAGTAGGAATCGTTATAACCCAGTTGCTCGGCTATATCGATGATTTTCAGGTTCGGATCGGACAAAAGCTCCCTGGACTTTTCCATGCGCATCGCCGTCAGCATTTTTACAAAAGAAGTATTCTGGTATTTTTTGAGAAGCGCGCTGATATAACTCACGGAAAAATTCACCGCCCGCGCTAGCGTTTCAAAGCTGATATCGGGGTCGCAGAAATGCTCCCGCATATAATGAAGGACCTTGCGCAATCCCATCTCCGCGTTGTCCGCGATGGCGCTGTCATAAATGAAGACCTTGCCCCCGCCAACCGCTTTGCGATACTCCAGCGCTTGCGCAGCTTCTTTCGTCATGGCGCCAAAGTCGCGATTGTCGTCAAAAACGCTGCTGATCCCCGCGCTCACGGGCATGTCGGAATAACGCGCCATACGCTGAACTATCCCCTCGACGCACCGCTCCAGCGCCCGGATATCGGGAGGGTCATTGAACTTGAGCAGCAGACCCATGGTTTCATACCGGCTGAATATCTCATATTGGTACATATTTCCCAACGCTGGTCCGATTGCATTGCGAATAGCGGTCAGGGCCGGATCATTGCGCTCCGCCTCACGCCCCGGCGCCCGATCAGGGTCGAACACGCACATGATGAAATAGCGGAACTTCAGGTCGATGCCGCTGCCCGCAAGCTTTGTCTCAAATTCCGGGCTGAGTTCCGACATAGTTGACAATTGGTAGAGATCATGCTCCCGAATGATAGGGATGCTGCTCTCGTAAAATGCCGATAGTTCGATAAGGCTTTTTGCGGTCAGAAATTCGTGGTTCAGGCTATCTTCCGCCTTTTTCAACAACGCATCGAGAGCCTCGAATGTTATCGGCTTATTGATAAAGCCCTGCACATCGAGATTTGCCGCAGCCACAGCGTAGTCAAGCTCATTATATCCCGTGATGATGCCGACCTTGACAAGCGGATGTACCTCGCGTACTTTCTTAATCAGTTCAATGCCGTCGATATAGGGTATTTTTATATCTGTGAGGATCATGTCCGGGCACTCGGCAACGATACCCTCAAAGGCGTCAATGCCTGTCTCGTATTCCGCCGCCAGTTCAAAACTGCGGCCGGAGCGGGTTACCATGCTAATCAGTCGTTTGCGCACATCGCGCTCGTCTTCAACAATGACCAGTTTATACATATCGATTTCTATGTCCTGCATACGGTTATCTCAAATTATAGTATACACAAAACATCATACCTACACAAGGCATGGTTAAGTACCGTGCTGAAACTTAAATATCGCCAAAAATATCGCCTTCTGTGCGACTAACTGCATTTTTTAGTTGATTGTCTGTGAAATATAAGTTTACGAGAAAATACTAAATATGGATTACTTTCGGCTTCATGTTCCATTCCGATAGTTCAGGAGCCCAGTAGCCCACCCATTCTTTAGTTTCGGTATATTCGGGATGTGTAGGGTCGAGTATAATGTTTCGAAAATCAATAAATCCGCCAACACCTCCGACGTCTTCAGGCGGAGTTTGTCCGGCAGCTTCAAGCAAATAGGGCGACTCTTCGTTGTGTTCCTCCATTACTCTAACGAGTTCTATGTTGTGTTCCCAAGTGTCTCCCATATCGTAAGTGTACAGAATGTGCTTATATTTCGGGAAATAATCCGACAATTGGCAATCCTCCTCCAGTACTGCATCGTTGTCGAATTCAATGCTCTCCTTGACCGCCACAATTCGCGCAACAGCTCTGTTGTTTGAACCATCAAACACCTCAAACTCATGTAAGTGGCAGTCCTTCCAATCGAATACCCGTTGTAAAAGTTTGTGCAGTCTTGAAAAGCGAATAGAAGCAGGAACGATCAGCCGGCGTATTGCTTTGTAAATCTCAAGATCAAGAGAGACAAGCAACTCGAATGCACAGTATTGATATGCCGGTTTTCCCGTTAGGGCGCTCAGCGCTTTTGNCATTTCTTCCGCAGGAATATAACTGTCGGAATAGCTATTACTNTAATTGACAGGCGCAAGGCTAAGAATACGGCCCATTGTGTCGTCATACTTTATAGTTTCCTCAGAGAAATTAACAGCGCGTCCAACTACAGCAGCAGCATTCAATCCTTGCCGGTTTACCCGAGCGGTTTGCTTTCGATCATGGTTAGAACAAAATGCGATATCCCCGGCTTGCCGCAGATACGCATCCACCATTTCGCGGTTCAGATTCATCGCGAGGAGCGTATTGCGGATCGCGGCAATCATTTTAGTTTGAATGTCATGAAACTGCCTGCTTTTCACGCCATAGAGGATAACCGTGAATTGGGTGGCGTTGTTCACCAGCACAACCATATCTTCCTTATGCCGGTCAAAGGTATTCGTCCAGTTTGCTGTCCATGAAAACAAGGGATCCGCTTTGTCAGAAGCGGGAGAAGGCTTAATTCCCATTGCTGCGGAAAGCTTTTTGGTCAAGGCAATTTGCATGATCTTTTCCTCCCAAAATTTATAAGAAGTTAATATCCCAAGTCTACCAGCAGTTGTGCGGCACTCTGTACCAGATCTACGCATCGTGTTGTAAACAAGTTTTCTTCGATCGCTTTTTCCCTGCCGGCAGGTGTTGCAATGTCACATTCCAGGAGATCGCGGCAGATCACACTGCCGTGTTTCTCCCTGAAATGATGCATGTATTCCAGCGTTTTTGCATTGCCTGTCTCCCTTACGCCGCCGTGCTTCAAACCAATCANCAATACAGCGCCGCTGACCGCGCCGCAGACCTCGGCGCATCGGAACCCGCTGTTGAGTCCAAACGATATCCTTTGGGCTATTTCCTTGTCTAAACCATATTTTTCGCAAAAGGCGCTGAGTATCGCTTGAGAGCAATACAATCCGCCGCAATAAGAATCCGTCGCCTGCTTAACAACGTCCTCCATAATACATCCTCCATATTACATCCTTCATTGTACAAATTTAGCAGCATGAACCGGAAGCGCATTCCTCAGTATCATCGCCGCTGTCCGTTCCGCAGCCCGCAAACGCGCCGAAATGGATCGACCGGTCGCCGATCACTTTAAATGCCTTGCCATAGCGGGTGTTCGACAGCATCGACGCTGTGTTTCCGCAGACCAGCATGGGCTTATTCGTAAAAAAGCGGTGATGGTCGTCCAGGTCGAAATAATGCGGATATCCCGTTATGCTTCCGTCATATATCGCGATCTGGCCGTAATCCTCGCATATATCTTCCAGGTCTCCCAGTTTGAAGGCCCTAATCGTGCGCGACGAGAAGGATACGAATCCAATTTTTTCAAAAATATCCCCTTCATCCAGTGTGATCCCGCAGTTGCTTGTGTATCGGAAATCAGCCCAGCCGGTCTTTGCCATGAGCCTGCGGAAATCCTCGATATACATCGCGCCGCTCAGGCACTCCCCGCGCAGCACGGGGTCGGCAGCCAGTGTCTCCGCTATGCGCCTGTCGGCAAATACATCAGAAAAGTAAAGCTCGCCGCCCGGTTTGAGCACGCGATAGATTTCCTTGAAAACCTGCTCCTTTGCGGGAGATAGGTTGATCACACAATTTGAAATGACGACGTCCACGCTATTGTCTTCCATGCCGAGGGATTTTAAATCCTCGATATAGCCCTGTATGAACTTCACATTGGAAGCTTTGAATCCAAAGCGTTCACGCTGCTCTTCCTGATATTTCGCGGCAGTTTCGATTTGTTCCTTCGTCATATCGACGCCAATGGCGAAGCCGGTTTCCCCGACAAGTTTCGACGCGAGATAGACGTCGC
>JGI24702J35022_10002892_pt1 | contig 10395 bp, 9 predicted proteins | sample TergutTh196P4_FD_35022 | JGI IMG/M metagenome (IMG submission 35022)
CGGAGCGCGGGACATGGGAGCGCAGGCGTCCTCGCCTGCGGAATGCAGCGGAAGACACAATATTTGTTAAGAGTACAATGCGGGAAGAGAGATATGTCAGGTTTTGCGGAAATATGAAACATGGACGGTATACGCTGCATTCCGCAGGCGGGGACGCCTGTGCTCCCATGTCAGGCGAGCCGCCCGCGCGCGTGAAACAAGCGCAACGCAATTACGAATTACGCATTAAGCATTACGAATTAGAATGTGTTATGAATCGGACGTTTGGCAAAGAAATTCCGTAACGCGGTCGCCAAGCTCGCGGAGGGAAAGCGAAGCTTTAACCAAATATCCGGCCGCGCCAAGGGTTTCCGCGCTTTGAATACCCTCTTCGCTTGAGGAATTGGAGAGTATAACAACGGGGATAGCCCGCGTTTTTTCGTTTTGCTTTAGCGCGGCGAGCGTTTCGGCGCCCGTCATTTTCGGCATCCGCATATCAAGCAAAATAAGATCCGGCAGCAGTTCCTTAGCCTGCCGGATTCCTTCCGCGCCATTTGAAGCCGTCAGAATGACAAAACCCCGTTTGACAAGGCTCGTCTCGCAGGCTTTACGCAAAATCCTGTCGTCTTCAATCAGCAGAATTCGCTTGTTCATCGCTCAAACCTCATTTGGAACCTGTGTGGCATCGGCAGACTGAGAAACGGCGGGAAGAGTAAATACGAATTTTGATCCTATGCTTTCTTCGGATTCATACCAGACGCGGCCGCCGAACAGCTCAACAATCAGACGCACCAGATATAGCCCTAAACCGGTTCCTTCAGTTTCAACCGACAGAACATTTTCGGCGCGATAGAATTTCTCAAACAGTTTCCCGCGATCCTCTTTTGGAACACCTATTCCCGTGTCTCTGATTTCCCAGCGCGCGTTATTAAGTTCGGACGAGATACAAATATCAATCTTCCCCTCCGCTGGCGTGTATTTAATCGAATTGGAAAGCAGGTTCATTATGACCTGCCGTATTAGCAGCCTGTCGGCATTTGCCCGAGGCGGGTCGTTGAGGATTTCTACCGTAAGCGTCTGCTTCATTTCAAGCAGCGCCGGATTCATTTCGGCTACAACGTCACGCGTCAGTTTTTCGATATCTACCGGCTGCGGCGCAACTTTCCGTTTGCCCTGTTCAAGACGCGAAGCATCCAGCAAATCGTTGACAAGACGGATGAGTCTTTCCGTAGACAGGCGGGCATCCGCGATAAATGACTGCATTTCATTCGGATTGTCTTTTGCGTCCATGGCCAGTTCCAGCATCCATTTTACGCCGGACAGCGGAGTGCGTAATTGATGCGTCACAAAGGAAATAAAATCGGATTTCAATTGTTCGGCGCGTTTGCGATCAGTTATATCATTCGAGGAACCAACCAGTCGTATGGGTTTTCCAGCCTGGCTGCGGATGGCGACAGCCCGGTCGGAGATGGTTATGTAATTACCTCTTTTGTCCGAAATACGGTATTCCTCTGAAAATGGCGCGCCGGTTTTCAAATGGTTTTCAAGAGCCGCCCAGACATGCTCCCTGTCTTTCGGATGAATGGAATCTCGGAATTCTTCCATGGTATAAGACAGTTGCGGACTTGTCGCCCGCGGACCGAAAAAGCGGGCAGTGTCCGCTACAAGATCACGTTCGTAGGCAAGGTCGCTTGCGCATTCCGACGCTATCCTGAAACGTTCTTCAGAGCGCCGCAATTCCTCCATCAACTGCGCGTTATGGACGGCGCCCGCGGCGTTGTCGGCAAAAAGCGATAGAAGACGGGCGTCGGCGTCGGTGAACATTCTGTGTCTGTCGGTTACTTCGTGCGCGCCAAGCACGCCAATCAGTTCACCATACCGAATCATGGGTACGCAGACGGTGGCTCGGATGGGCAATCCTCCGAGGCTTTTTGACCGGTTTTCCCAATGTTGGTAATCATTGACAATCACCGGCGCGCGGGTTTTTTCGACCTGTCCGCCCAGCCCTTCGTTCAAAGGCAGGTGTGTGCCTATCGGCATTCCCACGCCTCTTTCCGCCGCGATCTGAAAATCGTCGTGTTCGGCGTCATAGAGAAATATTGCGCCGCCTGGGACGGCAAGCAGGCTTGTCACGCGATCCAGAATCGTCTCAAGAAGCGGCGTCAGTTCGCGGCTCTCCGATACGTCCCGCGTCGTATCGTACAGAGCCGCTATTTCAAGCGTTCTCTGCCTGGCGTCTTCGAGCGCTTTCTCGTTTCGCAATGCGTCCCGGCTCGCCTGCCTTACTATACGGAATCCGTAATAAATCACTCCGACTAGAATCAGCAGACCAAGCGCAGTTCTGAAACAAACGCTGAAAACATCCGTATTCAGTGAAAGAAGGAGTAAAAAGATTATCGCGGCGCCGACAATCAGCGCCGTATATTGCCGGCAAAGGCGTATTATTAGCGGTTCCGCCGGTTTTCGCCCCTCGTCCGACAAAGAGGCGTTTTGCCTGCGATTATCTTTACTCCCCTCAAGCTTCGCTTTCATCATCAAACGCCGCGCAGTCCATAAGCAGTTTGCCTTTAGGCAGCCTCCGAAAAACCCGTTTTTTCCGGGAGCGCGTCCGAAGCGCCCGCGCTCCCAGAGGTTTTCGGAGTTTACCCTTATTCAATACTCGAATATTTTGACGGCTTGTATTCCGATTTGGGGCAAGAGAACTGTTTCTCGATTTTTGCGCGGAACGCCGGGCCGGAATTATAGGTACAGAACGGATAAATCATGCCATTCGGCGCCGAGTAGTTTATAACGCAGCGCTTGACTCGCTCCACGTCGTAGTTGTACGAATCCATGAAGTGCATCCCCGCCACCATAAGCGTTTTGTAGGTATAGGTGCCGTCGTTTTCGCCTCGACCGGCTTTTTTGTCAAGCAAGCCTTCGATGGTTTGCCCCAGCTTTTTCAGCGTCAAGCCTTCCGGCGCTTTGCTTTCGTCGAAATTTGCCAAGGCTTTTGTAAACAGGTTAGCCTTGCTCAGGTTGGTAAAGAGCGATTTAAATATCGTTCTGTTTTTGATCTTTTCGGCTTCCTTGCGTATGTCTTCAAAAAAGCCTTCAATATTAAGAAAGCGCGTAACCGGCGTCGGCTTTTTGTTCTTGTCAACAAAGAAATACGTCCCTATGCCGCAGAGCGGATGGCAGGAAACCATGACGTTCGGCTCGTTGCGCAAAGCCTGGATTAATTCGGTGATGGGCGTCGTGCATGAGAGCGGAAACCAGTCTTCTTTCGTGGTGTAGCCAAGTTCGTTGACGCTGTTAGCCAGATCGGACAATGTAAAGCGCATTTTCTCGCGTTCCGCTTCATCAATACGACCGGTTATAGCCACCGGCTGAAAGCTTATGCCGGAACATACGTCGATAGTGTCCAGAGCGAACTGCACAATTTTAGGCACCTGGTCTTCATTCAACCCGCCGACAATGGTAGGCACATAAACGATTTTAAGCCCCGCTTTGCGGACGTTTTCAATAGCCTGCATTTTTATGTCAAGAAGACCTTCGCGTCCCCGGATTTTTTCATACAGCGCCGGGTCAAGACCGTCAAACTGGAGATACAGGGTATGCAGACCGGCCTCGCGCGATTTTTCCGCGAAATCAGGGTCCTGCGCAAATTTGATGCCGTTAGTAGCGCATTGTATTTGAGAGAACCCCATCTCGCCCGCTTTTTTAAGAATGCGGAACCAGTCGGGGTGCAATGTCGGCTCGCCGCCGGCAAACTGCACGACGCGGCCTGATACGGGGCGGGAGTCGCGCAGTGTCTGGAGCATGGCGACGAGTTCCTCGTAAGTAGGTTCGTATATATAGTCCTGAACATTCGCGTTTGCGAAACAGATAGGACAGGAGAGATTGCAGCGGTTGGTCAGATCCACATTTGCCAATACGGTATGACTGACGTGCAAATTGCAAAGGCCGCAATCATCCGGACATGATTTGGCGTCTGAAATGGCGGGATTGGAAACACCGCAGCCAATGTCGCGGTTCCAGGACATCATGCGATTAAAATAGTATGAGTCCGACAGCAGAACATCCCTGAAAAAACCATGCTGCGGGCAGGTTTTTTCCATGTAGATTTTCCCGTCTTTTTCGAGCACGGCCGCTTCAATCTTTGTCCCGCATTCCGGACAAAGAGAAGTAGTCGCAAAAGGCGCGCCGCTCGGGAGCGTTGTGATGGGCGCGCCGGTCAGGGTTGTTTTTACAGACGATTTCTCAGTAGACATTTATTATTTCCTCTTTAACTCTTTAACTCTTACAGCAAGCTCCGAAAACCCCTGGGAACGCGGGCGGCTCGCCCGCATCTTCTTGAAAAATGCGGGCATGATGCCCGTGCTCCCAGCAAAAAACGAGGTTTTCGGAGCTTGCCTTTCATGTTCAGCCGCCGGACAATTCCAAGGCATTTAAAAACAAAAGCATATTTTACCGCTAAACCGGATGATGTAAACAAGTTATTCCGATGCCGGCAAGACAAAGTCAAATTTTCCGTAAAATTTGCCGAGCGACTTCCTCTATCGTAAGCGATGATGTGTCGATGGTCATATCCGCCCGCGCGTAAAAAGGGGCGCGCTCAAGCAGCAACGAACGAATCCGCTCTTGCCGGTCTGCCGTCTGAAGCAGCGGACGGCCGTCACCGGAACCGGCTCGACGCAGGATAGTTGGGATATCCGCCGTCAGCGCGACGACAAATCCGCATTTTTTCAGGTTTTCCAGGTTGCGCGGATTTACGACCGTTCCTCCGCCCGTGGAAACAACCAGCCCCGTCCGTTTCATAACCCTCTCAACCATGCGTGATTCAAGTTCACGGAAAGCCGGTTCGCCGCGTTCGGCGAAGATTTGCGAGATAGTGACGCCTTCCTCCGCTTCGACAGCCGCATCCAGATCTACAAATTCATAATTAAGAAGTTCGGCGAGTTTTTTCCCGACGGAAGATTTGCCGGTCGCCATAAATCCGCATAGAACAACATTCGTTTTCTTTTCCATCTTGCATATTCTATACTCCCGAATAGCATAAACGGAACCCGCTTTTCTTACCTTGAGCCAAAAATCCTCGCAAATCCACTGCCATTTTCAGACGTGAAGCTGTATATTATCATTTTTGGAATTTTGAGGGAGCATGTTTCAGATAGCTATTGTTGGGCGTCCGAATGTCGGGAAAAGCACCTTGTTTAACCGGTTTTGCGGGACGCGAAAATCCATTGTGGGCGACGAGCCGGGAATTACCCGAGATCGTATTTACGGCAAGATTCGTCATGGACGCAAGACTATCTCGGTTCTTGACACTGGCGGAATGATTCCTGAAACGCGGGAAGTCATTCCGGAAAACATTCTCCGCCAGGTTGAAACCGCCGTTAATGAATCGCAGTTGTTGCTGTTGGTTGTTGACGGACGCGCCGGCGTCACTCAACTGGACGAACAACTATTGCCGATGATGAGGCGGACAGGGAAGCCGATTTTTACAGTAGTAAACAAAATCGACACGCCCGAACTGGAAGTACACTCCGCGTCCTTTTATGAATTGGGCGCGGAACAGGTTTTTGGCGTTTCAGCGGAACATAACCGCGGCATTGGCGATCTCATGGAAGCGATCATCGAAAAAGCGAAGGATTTTCCAAATGAGCCGGAAGAATCTGAATATCAGGAAGCATCGGAAGAGCCGTTTATCGGCGGTGAAATAAAAGTGGCTGTCGTAGGCCGTCCCAATGTCGGCAAATCTTCCCTTGTAAACCGCCTGCTGGGTTTTGAACGCTCGATAGTTACCGACATTGCGGGAACCACACGCGACGCGGTTGATACGCTGCTTGAGCGTGAAGGAACTCGTTATCGCATAATTGACACTGCCGGCATCCGGCGCAAGGGAAAAACCGATGGATTTACCGAGAAAATCAGCGTCATCATGGCGCAAAAGAGCATGAGAAGGGCGGACGTGGCAATCCTTTTACTGGATGCGGAAGAAGGCGTCACAAAACTCGACTCGGCTATTGGAGGGTATGCGGTTGAGTTGGGCTGCTCGGTCATTATCGTACTCAATAAATGGGATCTGGTGGAAAAAGACGAACATACGCTGGAGAAGTTTCAAGACTCCGTATACCGCCGGATGAAATATCTTTCTTTCGCGCCGATTCTGAGCGTGTCCGCCCTGACGGGACAGCGCGTATCCAAAATATTCGATCTTATACATAAAGCTTATAAAGCGCGCCATGTTAGGATACCCACCGGAACCCTCAACAATATTTTCGCGCCGGATTTGAGGGAACAGTTTTCACAGCAGAGTCCGCATCAAAAATTGGGCATTCGTTATATTACGCAGGTCGGCTGTACGCCGCCGACTTTTGTGGTTTTCGTTTCGGGCAGGGAGAAGCTTCATTTTTCAATGGAACGTTATCTCGTCAACCAGTTGAGAGAAGAATTTGGTTTCTTTGCGGCGCCGATTCGTATTCAGCAGAAATTGAAAGGGGGCGGGCATTCCCGGAAAATACGGGAATGTTCGGACAAAATTCAATAAAAAGAAAATGAACAAGAGCGATATAAGTAAAAAAATCCATGAAGCTCATGGAGGATTGTCCCACGTTGAAAGCGGTGAGATTTTAAACTTCATTCTTGAAACTATAAAATACCGCCTGTCATGCGGGGAAAAAGTTTGCCTCGGCGGCTTCGGCAGTTTCCGCGTCGCCTCAAGGAAAACCAAACGCGGCGTGAATCCGCAGACGGGGAAACCTTTGGTTATTAATGAACGCAATTTTGTGAAATTTATACCTTCAAAATATCTTAAAACGATCTGAGGCTTATGAAATTCGTCCCAACGAAACTGTATTACAAAATCCGCGAAGTCAGCGAAATCGCCGGCGTGGAGGCGCATGTCCTGCGTTTCTGGGAAACGGAATTTTCCGCGCTTAATCCGCCGAAAAACCGAAACGGTCAGCGTACATACCGGCCAAAGGATATTAACCTGATTCTTGAAATACGGAAACTGCTTTACGAGGACGGCTACACGATTGCCGGCGCGCGCAAACGTATGGGGATGCAAGCGCCGGCGCCGGCGCCGAAAAAAAACGCGGCTAAAAAGAAAGCAACGGTTTATGCGGGCGCGGCGAAACCTGTGAAGCCGACCGGTCGGAAATCCGCGCAATCCATTGACGCGGCGAGCGGCGTTTCTGCTGAAGCCGAAACAAACGACGGTTGTCTGGATTTCGACGATGATTTTGTGGACGATTTCTATGACGATTTCAGCGATGACTTAGGAGAAAACGGCGCCGTTGACAGACGAGAGTTTGTCGAATTGCGGGAACCGTCCAAGCCGGACGTTCTGGGGCATTTGCGTGATAGTACCGCGCCCGCAAAACCCGCCCGAGCGCGGCGGCAGACAGTGGACGACAAACTTCCAACTTCGGAACGACTTAAAAGAGTGCAATCAGAGCTTGAGAACATATTGACTTTACTGGATCGCGAGTGATACACTTAAATCTTATTTCGGGACGTAGCGCAGCCTGGTAGCGCACACGCTTGGGGTGCGTGTGGTCGGTGGTTCAAATCCACTCGTCCCGACCAAAATTCTCAGTAACCGACATGCCGAATAATTTGAAATCCATATTACTGACCAATGATGACGGAATCGAAGCGGATGGCTTGAAAATCCTCAGGGATGAACTTCGACGCATCGCGAATGTTATTGTCGTCGCGCCGAACCGGGAACGAAGCGCGGTCAGCCACGGGCGGACGTTCCACTCCCCACTCCTGAAACTGGAAGAAATCGAACAGGACTGCTTTTCACTTAACGGACTTCCGGCAGATTGCGTTTTTTACGCTCTGGATGAGCTGTTTATTACGCCTCCCGATATGGTAATTTCGGGTATCAATCACGGCTCGAACCTGGGTGACGACGTTATGTATTCTGGAACAGTTGCCGCCGCGCGCGAAGCGGCGAGGTTTGGAATTCCCTCGATTGCGGTATCACAGAAATACGAAGACGGAAAAAAAATCCAATTCAAAGATGGAGTCAAATTCACGCGGAATATGGTGCGCGCCATATTGGAAAACGGCATCGGCGGCGAGCTTTTGCTCAATGTAAACATTCCGATGATGAAAATTAAAGGAGCAAAGTTTACGCGCCAGGGTTACACCGAAAACCCGCGGCATTTCCCTATTTCAAAAGACGCTTGGAATTTGCCGTCATCCAATTTGATTGGTTCTTTGAAAGACGAACTCATTAGGGACATAGACGCAGTTAATGATGGTTATGTATCCATCACGCCCTTGCAGCGCGATCAGACTGATTACCACGCGGCGCAGGCACTGGTTGGAATCGGCGAAAATTTTTTCGTAAAACAATCTAAAAACCGCTAACCGCGCAACCAATACCTTGGGCAAGCTCCGAAAACCCCTGGGAGCGCGGGCGTCTCGCCCGCATCTTGTTGAAAAATGCGGGCAAGATGCCCGCTCACCCAGCAAAAAACGAGGTTTTCGGAGCTTGCCCTTGATCTTGCGGACAAGATAAGTTATAATATTTCTTTTTCGGGGCGTAGCGCAGTTTGGTAGCGCGTACGGTTCGGGACCGTAAGGTCGGAGGTTCGAATCCTCTCGCCCCGACCACATTTCCTTACAAAATGGCATATTAGGCAAGCTCTGAATGGCATATTATTGCCAACCTCCGAAAACCCCTGGGAACGCGGGCGGCTCGCCCGCATCTTCTTGAAAAATGCGGGCATGATGCCCGCGGCGCTCCCAGCAAAAAACGAGGTTTTCGGAGCTTGCCTATTGCCAAGCGTTTATAACGGTACGCCTGGCTAAGGCGCGTCCTACAAGATGCCCGAATGTAATGCTTCGCCCATGGCTTGTCCCCGGAAGCGTAACAGGATAAGAATTGGCAAAAAAGTCCCCCTGAACATTCCCAACGGCAAAAAGCCCGCCAATAGGTTCGTCGTCTTCGGTCAGAACCTGTGAATTGTGGTCAACGTGTAATCCATGCGGGAGGCTCAGCAGCCAAGCGGAAATCCTGGACGCGTAAAAAGGTCTTTTTCTGACAGGACTGAGGAACCTCTCCGGCACGCCAAAATCATCGTCGCGTCCGAGTTCGCACCAGCGGTTATATTTGTCAATGGTTCTTTGCAGCGCATCCGCCGGCACGCCGATTTTGCCGGCAAGTTCCCGCAGCGTATCCGCCTTGGTATATTCGCCCGATTCAACAGCTTTACTAAAGCCTTCATCAATGCCGGCTAAAAGTTTTTCCGCTTTGAGCGGTTCCTGTTTTATCAAATGGTCTTTATAATCGCTGTCCCAGATAGCGTACATCACATTGCCGGGAGCATTCAGCCGCGCGTTCGTGACTATCGGTTCCCATGCCATTTCAGAGGAAAATCGCCGTCCGTATCTGTTTACTGTCAGCCAGCTTGTATTCATCCCCGGGCTGAGAACTGAAAGATTTACCGGATGGATTATAGGCGCCGGATTGCATCGCGTTATCGCCGCGCCGGCCCACACGCCCATGACGATACCGTCTCCCATATTACCGCCGACGGGATAATTCTCAAAAAAATCCGAGCGTAAAGCCGCGGGACACCAAAGGCTCATCATCTCCTTGTTGTCGGATATCCCTCCGGTTGCCATAATAACGCCATTTCGAGCGATCAATTTTTTATAGCCGTCATTGTCTTTTACGATCACGCCCGTAACGGAGCCGTTTTCAGTCATCAGCCTTTCAGCGCTTGTATTGAAACGAAAATCAACGCCCTGTGATTTTGCCCGGTCATATACCATTTCTACAAAATACCCGGCGCTCCATTTTCTCTCCTTATAATGACATCTGTCCGTTAGTTCAAACACATGCGCGCTTTGATACTGCTTATACCTGTCATCAAGATTATTCCAGTCAGCGCGGGCGGTCATCTCGTCGTTCAACCTTACGGTTAATCCGACATCCCTGGCCATGTCAATGTAATAATCCAGAACCTCGCCGCTTCTTTCCGTATAAGTCCTGATCAAAAAATAATTGGCCTGATGTTGGCCCCATTCATGAATCAGCCGGGCAGCCAGAGCCTTGTCGATTTCAACACCGTTTTCTTTATGAACCTTAGTCCCGACAGAGCCAATATCAATACCATGCGCCGAAAATGTCGAAAATTTTTCGCAGCACACAACTGAGGCGCCCTCGCTTGAGGCGGCCTCCGCCGCCGTGCAGCCTGCCGCCCCCGCCCCCAGTATTACAATGTCAAAAGCTTCTTCCGATACTATGTCTGTGATAGGTTCCGGCTTTGCAAGCCATTTATAAGCAGCGAGTCTTGTTTCCATAGGCAACCTCCAAAAACCTCGTTTTTTGCTGGGAGTGCGGGCATCATGCCCGCATTTTTCAAGAAGATGCGGGCGAGCCGCCCGCGTTCCCAGGGGTTTTCGGAG
>JGI24702J35022_10002893_pt1 | contig 10393 bp, 4 predicted proteins | sample TergutTh196P4_FD_35022 | JGI IMG/M metagenome (IMG submission 35022)
CCGCCACCGATATAGATTTGATGCGGATTGAGCAGATTGGCGGCATACGACAAAGCGCGGCCAATGTATTTTCCGGCTGTATGGAATACTTCCATTGCCGTTGGATTACCCTCATAAGCCAGCAGGGAGCATGTCTTCGCATCGGCAGTCAGGTTTTTTGACAGTAGTATTTCAGATAACGCATTATTGCTACTGACTTTTTCTGCAAACATTCGGGTAATTGCAGTGCCCGATCCATGCGCTTCGGCGCATCCCATTTGTCCGCAACTGCATTGGGCGGGATACTCATATTCCACTTTCACATGGCCTATTTCGCCGGCACATGAATTACTTCCATACACTAATTTCCTGTTGATGATAATGGCTCCTCCGATTCCGGTACTTACCGTTACCCACAAAAAATCATCTCCGGCATTTCCGAAAACCAATTCTCCTAAAGCGCAGGAATTGACATCGTTTTCAACATAAATATAGTCTGTGTGGCACTTGTTGCAAAAATAACCCTTTACATCAATGTCAACCCATCCTGCAAACGGAGCTTGCAGTAAGATGCCTGTAGTTGCATCAACCATGCCGGGCATATTGATTCCAATCCCCTCCAATTCAATTAATGTAAGTGTTAGTTCATCGAGACATGCCGCTAAATTGCTCAAACACACCTCAAAATGCGTATAACACTCGGCTGTCAAGGTGGCAAAATGTCGTTTGGTTAGTATCCGGCCATCTCCACTTACAATCCCGACCATCGTTTTTGTGCCGCCAATATCAATGGCTCCCAGGTATTTCATGTGTTATTAGTTCTCTTACCGTACATATTATGGCGTGCGCATACAACAAATGCATATCTTCGATTTGCTCCATCGATGCGGTGGGAGCGATAAGCAGTAAGTCGCACAAGTCTTTCATTTTTCCGCCATCCCGTCCTGAGAATCCTATCGTCTCAACACCTATCTCCCGGGCTGTTTTTAAAGCCGAGATGATATTGGGGGAATTGCCGCTTCCGCTAAAGACAATCAAAACATCACCTTTTACAGCGTAAGTCTTGAGTTGGATGGAAAAAATATCTTCGTAGCTGAAGTCATTCGCTATGCAAGTAATAATAGCGTTCGAATCGGCTAAGCAAACTGCCCGGATACCTTCATTCCCGTTCACCCGGCACCCTTTCAATAAATCATTACATAAATGAGAGGCGGTAGCAGCCGAACCACCATTACCGGCTGTATAAACAGTTTTTCCGTCGGTTTTCACCTGCACGATACGCCTTACAATAGCGGCCAGCGTATCAAAATTGCTTTGAACAACACGCTGCGCCACATCTATTGTATAATCTTTTAATCGCTGTTGTATATCCATCTTCTTACGGTCTTTTCTGTTGCCGGATAAACATCATACCAAACACAACAGCCAAGCATACCGGAATAACGATAATATACTGTATAGTAGCAGCTCCTGCGACTAAAGGATCACTGTGTTGTTGTAATTGATGGTCAAATATTCCTCCGATAACAGGCTGGATCATTGCGCCACCCAGCGTTCCCATTCCGCCCATAATAGCCAAACCCAAGGCTCCACTCATAGGTCTGCGATCAGCAACCAATCCCAACATATTCGGCCAAAAGTAGGCCACCCCGAAAGCAAAGATGGTGGCTGCGAGAAAGATTGTCCATCCGCCGGTAATACTCATTAAATAAATTCCAATCCCTGCAAACAAAACAGACAGAAACAATACGCCAACAGGAGTGAATTTACGGACTATAGGTGCTGCAAACAAACGTGCAAGCGCCATCGCCAAAGAAATCCACACCAAAATAAGCACCGATCCGAAAGCGCTTTCTCCAAACAGGTGGGTTACTGTATTTTCAAATAGGGATGGTATCCATTGATTGGCTCCAAATTCGACCGATGAGGTAAGAATCATCAAAAATGCAAGGAAGAGGAATAATGGCGATACGATCGCATTCAACATATCCTTATAACTTCCGCCAAGTAAAGCACGCTCTGTGGCGGGGAATTTTTGCCTGAAGAACATAATCCCGTACAGAATTGTTGGGATGATGAGAATTGCGATTTGAATCCGCCAGCCTATGCCAATCCGGTTGCAAATAAAAACCATCACTCCTCCGGTAGCGATACCGATGGCATTCCACATATGGAAGAGATTGAGACGAACCGTTTTCTCGTTCGGAAACAGGGCGGTAACCATCGGATTACAAGCTGCGTTAAGGCTGCCATTGGCAACACCAATAAACAGGGTGGCCATAAACAAGCTCCAGAAACCGGTAGCAAAGACAGTCAATAAAATACCTGCCATCTGGGCAATGAAAAACACGACAACTACTTTTGCCGTTCCCCATGTCTCAACCAACAGCCCGAACAATAAAGCAGATATAGTCGCCCCCCAAAGGAAAGCGCTGGCAATCCAACCAACCTCTGCTGCTGTGAGTCCAAATTCATTCATCCAGGGGATCAAATGCCCACTCCTGGCACCAAAAGCCACAGCCGTAACAAACAAAGACAAGGCACTGGCAATAAAAAGTCTGTTTTTGTTATCCATAATCACTGACAATAAATTTTACAATATGGCTAAATCATTCAATTAGTTTGCAAAGGTAAGTTTTTTCCTGAAAATTTGTCAGCCGCAAAAAAAATTAATCAATTTTTTTAAAAAAAAACATTTTTTAAAAACAAATCATTATATTTGCAAGCAAAAAGGATGATATGTGAATTGCTTCGGCATCACACATGTTTTTGCGTTGATTATTTTTTTATTCACTAATACCTTATTTTTATATGAAAAAAAATTTTTTTAACAAAAGAAGGCAGAAAAAAGGTTTGACTTTTCTTCTCAGTTTGCTCTTGTTGTTGCTTTCTGCAACTGCTTTTTCGCAAACAATGACTGTATCCGGTGTTATTACCGATCAAACTGGAGAGACAATGCCAGGCGTAAATGTGCAGGTGAAAGGAACCGGCACCGGTGTTGTAGCTGACCTCAACGGGGCTTACAGGATTAATGTTCCCAATCAAAATGCAGTGTTGGTGTTTTCGTATATCGGATACACTTCTGAAGAAATTCCGGTTGGAAACAGAACGACAATTAATGTTGTATTATCTGAAGACTCCCAATTAATCGAGGAAGTAGTGGTAATCGGATATGGTGTGGTTCGCAAATCCGATTTAACAGGCTCGGTTGCTTCCGTGTCTGACAAACAATTTCAGGATCAACCCATGGCCCGATTAGATGAGGCAATCAACGGACGTGTACCGGGTGTTATTGTTACGCTGAACTCCGGCGCTCCGGATCAAAACATTACAGTGCGAATCCGTGGCGCCAATTCAATCTATGGCGGCAATAGCCCTTTGTATGTGGTAGATGGAATTCCTAATACCAATTTGTTTAACAACCTCGACGCCAACGATATTCAGTCAATTGAAATATTGAAGGACGCATCGGCAACCGCTATTTACGGTTCTCGTGGCGCCAATGGTGTTGTATTGGTAACTACCAAGCGTGGCAGTGAAGGCAAAGCCAGGATAACGTTTGAAACACAACAATCGTTCTCGAAAATTAACAAGAAATTGGATTTATTGGATCCTTACAATTATGCCCTACAAATCAACGCTATGTTTGGGGGAAACGAATATAATGATGCCGAATTGGCTGCTTTTAAAGCAGGCACTGCAGGAACCGATTGGCAGGATTTGATATTCCAGACCTCACACAGCCAAACTTACCGGCTCAATGTTTCCGGCGGAAACAATAGAACCCGTTATGTCGTTTCAGGAAATTACATGGATACACAAGGGATTCTTATTTTATCGCAAATGCAACGCTATGGTTTGCGGTCGAATATTTCTGCTGATGCAACAGATTGGTTAAAATTGGATCTGGACATCAATGCCAACAGACGCCACACAAGTAAAAACGTCCGCGGTGGCGGTATCGGCAATATCTTTGGCGATGCTTATACCACAAGCCCCACTATGGAACTTAAAGATGCCGACGGAAATTGGCTGAAAGATAAGTACAGCAGCTATCAAATCAATCCTTATGGACGGCATATGCAAGATCTGGATGACTCTTGGAATAATGACCTGAGTGCTAATCTAAAACTAACCTTTAAATTGCCGGTCAAAGGATTAACCTTTGATGTGCAGGGTTCTACGAGCTATCGTTCTGGTACAAGTTTCTCGATGACTTCCATTGCCAACGACCTTCGCCAAAGCGCCAGCCAAAGTGGCGTAAGTAATTCCAGAAACGACGCTTTCAGCTGGATTAATATCAATCAGTTGAACTATTCCAATCAATTTGGCGATCACAGGATCAACGCAATAGCTGTAGCCGAATTTACCAAAAGCGAGAGTGGTTCTTTGTCCGCCAGTGTACATACTTTATTAACCGAAGGCGCCGGATATTGGAACTTTTTGGGCACGGCAAATAACCCGAGCAATTCTTACAGTGGATCATCATTAGCTTCTTTTATCGGACGCGCTTTTTATTCCTATAAAGATCGCTATTTAATAACCGGAACCATTCGCCAGGATGGTTCATCTGCATTTCAATCCGGTAATAAATGGGGCACTTTCCCTTCATTGGGATTATCGTGGATCGCTTCGCAGGAAGATTTTATAAAAAATCTGAATGTATTCGATGTGTTGAAAGTTCGTGCAACCTGGGGAATTACCGGTAATCAATCCATTGGTAGTTATGCAACGCTCGGTTTGTTATCTGGCGCGAATGATCCCTGGGGAACCATTACTAACATTTCCGGATATCGCGTGGGTAATCCGCCGGCTAAAAATCTGACTTGGGAAAAAACACGTCAAATCGACTTTGGCTTAGATTTTGGGTTTTTCAAAAACCGATTAACAGCAACGATTGATATCTATCAGAAGAATACTTACGATTTGCTGTTACGTAACCCAATCCCTTATTATAATGGATCAGGTGATGAGTTAATGAATCAAGGTGAAATACGTAACAGGGGTATAGACTTCGCATTGACTGCCATAATTTTCCAACAAAAGGACTTGCGTTGGGAAAGCATGTTCAATATTAGTTATATTAAAAATGAGGTGCTTAATTTGGGTATCGATACAGCAACCGGAGAACCATTACAACAATTAAATACGGGAGGACGTACAAATCAGATGGATATAGACCCTGCCATTCTCAAGGTAGGAGAACCTATGGGCGCCATGCAGGGATGGACCTGGCTGGGACTTTGGAGAACTGATGAAGCCGCAGAAGCTGCCAAATGGGGACAAAGTCCCGGAGATAACCACTTTAAGAGTTTCTCGGGTTATACTACATCAAGTGGTATAATTCAACGCACCAACGATGACCTTCGTATTATTGGAAAAGCGTTTCCCGATGTAACCCTTGGATGGAACAACACATTTACCTATAAAAATTTTGATGTGAATCTTTTTTTGTCAGGTTCTTTTGGCCACGACCGTATCAATTTGGCCCGTTGGTTTTTGAACGAACAGCATAGCGACGCAAAGATGATAACAGGCCGTGAAGGCTGGCTAAACAGATGGACACCTGAGAACCAGGACACCAAGGTGCCCAATCCTTTTAGCGCCACCATCCAAAGTAGTGTCACTTCACATCAGTATTTAGAATCCGGTGATTATGTGAGAATAAGGAATCTCTCTATCTCATACACGATCCCCAGATCGTTGACTAAGTTAGTAGGTGATATCAGAGTGACTATAAGCGGCCAAAACCTGTATACATTTACCAAATACACCGGTTTGGACCCGGAAGTAACAATGAGTACCGGTTCGGCAGATACCAATGCAGGAGTTGACGGGTTTAATTATCCGCTCCCACGTACCTTTACTGCCGGCTTAAGGCTTATGTTTTAATAGTTAATATATTGATTTTAATTACAATAATCCAAAACTAAAGAAAATGAAAAAATTAATATTTTATTTGATGATCGCTGGTTTTGCATTTGCAATGACATCATGCGAAAGTTTTCTGACAGAAGAACCCAAGGGTAGAATGACATCCGATGTGTTATTCAAAGATGCCAACGGATTGGATATGGCTATTACAGGCTTGTATACACAATTCAGGGATAGCTGGCGTTATATTAAAACGCAAATGCATGTTTATTGTGGCGACGATGTTACTGCAAAAAACATTGCTAATAAAGCCCGTTTTGCTGAATTCGACAGATTCTATTACAATAATTTAAACGTTGAAATGATAGAAATATGGAGATTTCATTATAACGCAATTAAAGCTGCCAATAACATCATTAACAATGCCGAATCAATGACATTAGACCGTTCATTCTTAGAGGCCCGCATTGGACAGGCTTATATCATTCGGGCATACCATTATTTTAATTTGGTAAGAATTTTTGGACGCGTTCCATTGGTAACCGAAGTGGAGATAGATTACACTACACCCAGGGCATCGATAGAAGATATTTATGCGCTGATTGAAGAAGATTTGGCAAAGGCTGAATCCTATTTGCCTATCAATCACTCGGTTGCTCCCTACTTTAACAATGGCATCAATATAGCGCCCGGTAAAGGGGCTGCCAAAGCCATGATCGCTTCCGTATGGATGACAGAAGCCGGATGGCCTTTGAAGAAGGGAACAGCCTATTATGACCGGGCAGCCGCCAAATACAAGGAAATCATTGACAATGAATCTGCTTACGGCTATGAGTTAGAACCTGATATTTGGACATTAACCAAACATCCCGATGGTAATTTTATCAAAGAAATTGTATGGGGAGGCTTTTCTAACCAAAACAATGGGTTGGCTGCCGCTTATTGCGAACTACCTGAAGAATCCGGAGGATGGGGCGATTTATTACCGGAACTTGATTTCTATAATAATTTTCCGGAGGGACCGCGCAAAAACGCTTTCTTTTTAACAAAAGTCTTTATTGGCAGTGGAGCGAATGGTACTTTAGTAGATTGGTGGGATTCTGCTGCCAGGGAATATCATCCGTATTTCAAAAAGAATCTTTGGAGAACACAATGGACTTCGTATGATCCTGAAACCGACGAATATACTGCAGCGGGTTTTGGCGACCATGGTAAAACGCGATATCTTTTCCGTTATGCAGATATTCTGCTGTTGTATGCCGAAGCTGTAGCGTTCGGAAGTGGAAATATTGATGATTTTGTTGTGCAATGTGTGCGAAGAGTACAAGACAGGGCAGGAATAGCTGAAGACTTGAAAGTAACATCCGGTATGTCAAGAGAAGCATTTCAGCAAGCTGTTTTGACAGAGCGTAAATGGGAAACATGCGGTATGGAAATGAGTATAATGGGACGATTCTTTACCATGCAGCGACATGAAATATTGCATTTACAAGCTTCTCACAGAATTTGGGATCCAAACGACCCGACAAGAACTGCCATTTATATTGAGGGACAAGTACCTGCTAATCCTATATATGATACCAGTTTAAATCCGAATCTGACCTTAAGTGAAGAATTTTATTATCTTCCGATTCCTGCGTTAGAATTGCAAATAGTGCCAGATTTAATAGATCGATAACGAATACATTATAAATCAAACTTAAAAGAAAATGAAAAGAATTATTTGTGCATTTTTAGTATTTATCTGTTTATGTTTAAACGGATATGCTCAGTCTGGTGTGACCTTGACTGAAAAACAAATTCTCAGGCCTACTTATCTCGTAGCTCCTAATGATAAAAATCCTGTGTTTTACAGAAATGAAAACCATCAGGGAGCGGAAAGGCATGTTTATCCATTGAAATTGAATAATCAATACACGAATGAAAGAGTCATGCAGGAATGGAAGACTGTTGTGCTTGAAAATGAGTATATTGAATTGGGAGTNACACCAGATATTGGTGGCAAATTATATTATGCTACGGATAAGTCCAACAATTATAACTTTATTTATAAGAATGAAGTAGTTAGACCCGGTAACATCGGGATGGCAGGCGCCTGGGTATCAGGAGGGATAGAATGGTGTTATCTACATCACCACAGGGCTTCAACCTTTCAACCCTTTGATTATACCACTACAGAAAATGCTGACGGTAGCAAGACGATCTGGGTAGCAGAGCATGAACCACGTCATGGTATGAGATGGACGGTAGGAGTAACCATATTTCCGGGAAAATCATATTTTAAAGCTGAGTCGCGGATACTCAATTCCACTCCTTTCACACACACTTTCTTAGTTTGGGCTAATGTAGCAGTGCATGTGAATAAAGATTACCAGACTATTTTTCCCCCAAGCGCGCAGGTTGTCAAATTTCATTCTGTAACAGATATTACACAATGGCCTAATTCATATAATGTATACAGGCGTGAGAATTTTGACGGCATGGATATCAGCTGGTGGAAAAACATCTTGACATCTAACTCATTTTTCATTCACGATTTGCAAGAAAATTTCATGGGTGGATATGATCATGGGAAAAATTCAGGTACCATACATTTCGGCAATCATCACATCACGAAAGGAGCTAAATTATGGGAATGGGGGTCAGGTCCCAGCGGACAAGCTACTGAAGGGGTACTTACTGAAAATTCAGGCCCTTATGCCGAATTAATGGTAGGTACTTGGAGCACCAACCAACCCGATTATAGTTGGATCAGGCCTTATGAAGTGAAACAATGGGAGCAGTACTGGTATCCTATTAAAGATATTGAAGGCTTTAAGAATGCCAATTTAAATGGAGCGGTTAATCTGGAACCCAGAAATGAAAGAAACAGATTTAACGTTTTCATCGGTTACAACACAACTTCGAAAGTAGACAATGCAAAAGTTATCCTTAAAAACAAAGACAATGTCGTTTTTGAAAAAGACATTTCAATTGCTCCCGATAAACCATTTGTCGAAACCGTCAGGCTAACCGGTGCCTATAATTTAACAGACTTGTATACACAGTTAATCAATACCGCCACCGGTGAAATAATTATTGATTACCAACCTGTTGAACGTCCTGTGATTGCAAACGAAGACCTTCCGGAACCCTGGGGCGGCTATCCTGCGGTCGATAAACTCGAAACAATCGAAGAGTTGTATTTAACCGGCAGGAGGATCGAACAGTTTTATGCGCCGAGGAATAATGCGATGGACTATTACGATGCTGTTTTAGCCAAAGACCCCGGCGATATTCGAACCAATACTGCGGTTGGGAATATCCACCTGAAAAATGGTGAATATGAGTTAGCCAGGAAATACCTGGGCAAAGCGATTGAAAGATTAACCAACGATTTCACCGTGCCATCCACCCATGAGGCACTGTATTTACAGGGATTGGCATTGAGAGGTTTAGGGCTTTATAAAGAGGCGGTAGATACACTCTACAAAGCTACATGGGACGATGCGTATCATTCGGCAGCCTATTTTCAATTAGCAGAACTTTCGTGTGCGAAAAATGACTTTACTACAGCGCTTAATCAAATCGTCGAATCACTTTGGACAAACGGAAGAAATAATAGCGCAATTGCGCTAAAGGCGTCTATTCAAAGAAAAATGAAGGATTACAGTGGGGCTTTGGCTACATTAGGAACGATTGCAGGAGCCGACCCGCTTGATTTCAGACTTCAAAACGAGTATTATCTGATTGCCAAAGAATCGGGTGATAGTCAAAAAGCAAACACCCTGCTTGCCAAGATCAATAAGGAAATGAGAGATTTCGATGATAACTATCTTGATGTTGCGGTAGGATATATCAACAACGGATTGTTTGCAGAAGCCGAAGATATACTCAAACGTTTTAAAGGCCAAAATCCTTTTATCGATTATTACTTAGGATATATTTCTGATATATACGGCAACAGCGCCCAGGCAACACAATACTTCAAATCAGCTGCCGGACAATCTGTTGATTACGTATTCCCTTACCGGTTAGAATCAGTGAATGTATTGAATACCGCGTTAAAGTATAATCCTTCGGATGGGAAGGCTTATTATTATTTGGGAAACATTTTATTTGAAAAACAACCTGATGTTGCAATAAAACATTGGGAAAGTGCGGTAAAACTCAATCCCGACCTTGCCATAGCATACAGGAATCTTGGATGGGGCTATTACAACCACTTGAATGATGTACCGAAAGCTATTACTAATTACGAAAAGGCATTGTCGCTCAATAAAAGTGAACCCTTATACTTTACTGAAATAAGCGAACTCTACGAAAGAAGTAACACCCCTATTGCAACAAGNGTAAAAATCTTTGAAGGCAGCCAGGATGTAGTGAAAGGTCGTGATGATGCNTATATGTATTATATTGAAAATCTTGTGCTGGCAGGACAGGCTGAAAAAGCAGCTGAGGCTTTGGCAGGATCAAAGTTTGCTTATACGGAAGGATCCTCCAGATCCAGAAATGTCACAATCAATGCAAACCTTGTATTAGGTAAATATTATTATGACAA
>JGI24702J35022_10002894_pt1 | contig 10391 bp, 3 predicted proteins | sample TergutTh196P4_FD_35022 | JGI IMG/M metagenome (IMG submission 35022)
TGTTTTAGCAACGATGATTTTCCTACTTGTCTTGCACCATAAATAATAATTGCTTTTCCTTTGAAAAGTTTGTTTTCTATTTGTTTTTCTAATAGGCGACTAATCATTTTTTTTTGCTGCAAAAATAAAAAAATATTCTAATCCCCGAATTTTACAATTTTTAGTGATTCTATTCCTCGAATTTTACAATTTTTGGGGAATATCTTCTTTCTTCATTATTTTTTGTGTAATCCATTCTATCGCTGAATTAAATCCCAGACCTGCTGCAACTACCATTGAGGGATAGGCAAACAGAGTGTGCCGCCAGCCGTGATAGACATGTGCTCCAGAATAAACAACCCAAAAAACAGGAAAGAAAAACGTGAAAAAAATGATGAAATAGTAAAAATAGTTCTTTTTGTCTTTCCAAATAAAAGTAAAAAATAGAATTAATCCTAAAAGAATTACAATTGGAATTGTCATTAAAATATACTTTGGTGTATAATACCAAGGCAGGTTGTCTGACCACTGTAGCGAACTTTCAAATAATTGTCGAATTGAAATAGAAAATTTTGACATTTCATTAAATGCTTCTAACGGATTTTTTATAGGTGCTTGCAGCGCGTATGGCCAAAGTAACAGACCAAGGAAATAGGATATGATAGCTACGCTCAAACCATAAAGGAGCATTTTTGAGGTTATTGATAGCATAGTAGGGGCAAGGCGCATCTTATTCTTACTTCTCCTCATTTGCCAATAAGTCATAATTAAATAAATAAGTCCGAACAATCCAAAATAGGCATATAATAAAATGCCACCAATACGAACACTATTTGCAAATGCGATGAACAATATTAAAAACAATAGAGTATAAATTTTAACTTTTGGGAATTGTTTGAAAAACAGAGTCATAAAATAGATTGCAGCCATTATTCCTGCGGCAAAAGGTGTATCCTTTGTATTATTAAAAGAATGTCCCAAAAAACGAGGCGACAAAAAAAGTAGTAGCAATGTCAATACGCTGGCACGCCAACCACCTATTAAATAAGCAATTAGTCCGGCGAAAAGTATTGCAATCCACCCATATAACGCATTAAAAATATGTCGTGACTTACTAATATTCTCTACATTAAAAGCACGATTCCAATACTCTGCAATAGCATCAGGGGAAGACCCATAATATTTCAGATTTTTAAAAGTCAAACAAGTAGTGTCTGTTCCATGTGTTTTAAAATAGTTCACTATATTTTTCCCTTGCGGAATTTGAAAAGGATCTTCATCACCTGAATTTCCAGCGTTTATACTCATTAGAGGCATTATAATTAAAGTGCTCGCAATAAAAATAAAAAATACCCAAAACCAAGGATTATTTTTGTTTTGCTTTAAAAATTGTTTCATAATTTACTGTTTTATGTTAGTTCTGTTTCAAAAATTTTATTTTTCAAATATCGTCATAACTTTGATGTGTCGTTCTATTTTTGCTTTTCAGTTTGTTTAAATAGTTTTTTTGGTGCAAAAGTATATAAAAATTTGATGTTTCTTTGCAACCTTAAAAATGTAATGTTATGAAGAAATTATTATGTTGTTTATTAATCATTTTCGTTTGGTTAAATGTAAGTTTTAGTCAAAATCCAAATTCAAAAACACCCCAAATGGGTGAGACTTTTGCAAGTTTTATGAAACTGCCTCATCAGCAACTGTATGATACTGCCATCTACTATCATAAAAACAACATTTTGGATACCGCATTAATCCTTTATGGTATCATTATTAATGCTCCTGAAAGTTCCGATTCCTTACAGATGTTGTTAACTGTCGGATCGCTAAGTATGGCAGGTGTTATATATTTGACTTATAGCGATTTTCGAAACGCTTACAGATATATGACTGATGCTTTGATACTTGCTGAAAAATACAATTTTGAATCTGAACTGCAAATAATATATAACAATCTTGGTATGATTTATTTCCATTTTGCAGAATATGATATAGCAAAAACATATTATTTAAAGGCTTTGAATCTTACAGATGATAAACCAAAGTATTTTGGCGTGTTAACTAATATTGCAAGCATAGAAAGAGAAAAAGGAAATATGGACAGTGCCTTTATTTATTATGATAAAGCATTGACATTTAGCAAATCCCAAAATTCAGTTTACTTGCCAGCGATTCTTTATGATATATCTTTATTTTATAAAAAAACAAATCAAATTGATTCAACGCTTTATTATTGTAAGTATTCTGTTAATGAAGCAAAAAAGAAAAATGATACACGAAGTTTAATTGAAAGTTATCATGAAATAGGTAATATTTTTTTTGAAAAAAACCAATTTGACTCGGCTGTGTTTTATCTTAATTTATCTAATTCGATTGCAGTAGTAGAGAAACAATCTATTACGGTAATGCCGAAAAATTACCTTACCCTGTCAAAAATTGAGGAATCAAAAGGAAATATTAGAAAAGCATTCGATTATTATAAAAAATATTCAAGTTTAAAAGATTCAATTTATAATAATAATATTTTGGGCGATATTAATCAAATACAACGCCAATATGAAGTTTCAAAAACAAATCGGCAAATTGAACAATTTCTTATAGAACAACAAATTAAAGAACGAACGATTCATTATCAAAAAATTATTGGAATGATCACAATAGGGGTTTTATTACTGATGATTTTTGTACTGTTTGTTATTATTTTGCAAAGAAGAAAATTAATACGGGCTTATAAAGTTCTGGTTGAAAAGAATGTTGAAATTATTAAGTTTCAACAAAAAGTTCCTATATCGGAAACATTTCAAAAAGAGTTATTACACAGAATTGTTACCTTAATGGAAACCAACCCCATTATTTATGATGTAGAGTTTTCATTAGAAGAATTGTCTAAATTAGTTCAGTCGAATCAAAACTATGTATCACGAGTTATTAAAAATCATTTTCATAAAAACTTCCGTTCTTTTATAAACAGTTATCGCATTAGAGAAGCGCAACAATTGTTTTCGGAACCGGACGCTGTAAAATACAGCATTGAATATGTGGCAAATAGAGTTGGTTTTAAATCCAGAAATGCTTTTCATGATGCTTTTAAGGAGATAACGGGAGTAAGTCCAAGTTTTTATGTGAAATCAATTCATGCAACGAGTTCTGAATACCAAGAGACATGTAACGAGTTATAGTCACTAATTAAAACACTTTGTAAAAAAACTTAACCAACAAAATTTTTAAATTTTTTGCGCAAATTCTGAAATTTGGGCAAAATAAAACTTTTTTCCATCCCTCTTTTATGGAGATACATCTATTTTTGCCATTATAAATTATTGTACGGGCGTTGCGCGCATTTGATTGTACGGGCGTTGCGCGCATTTGATTGTACGGGCGTTGCGCGCAACGCCCCTAACTGATAACTATTAACATTAAATTATATTTTTATGAAAAAACTTTTTACTTTATTTCTGTTAGCGTTCCTTTTTTTACAAACAGGATTCGCACAACTTAATCCTTTAGATGAAAACTGGAACGCAGGCGCCCCCGCAGGATGGACTTATTCCAATTTTTCAAGACAAACAAGCGGAGGCGTTGATAATACTCCTTGTATTAGAGCGGGGCTTGTTGCGTTAACAGGTACATCGGGAAATGCAGTAACGCCTGATGTATTTTTGGGAGACAATCCGATTATGACTTTCGAACTCAAAGCAACGACTAACACAGCTGGTACTACTGCAGCAGCGGCTAATACTTTCAACTATAGAGTTGAAGTTAGACCTGTTGGCAGCAGTACGTGGACTAACATCTGGGATGTGCCTCAAAATGCACACTCTCCTGTATCTGCAAATTTTGAAACTAAAACGGTGAACGTGAGCGCTTATGCTAACCAAACCTGCCAGTTTAGATTTGCTTTTAACAGGAATTCCGGCACTACATACGTGTTTATTGACGACGTTTGGATAGGCACAAAACCTGATTATCAGGACTTAACGGCTGTTTCTGTTACGGGTAACAAGATACCTGCAGTAAATACATCTGAAAATTACACCGTTAAGGTAAAAAACTCAAGTTATACAAACACAGAGGCTGCCGATTATACGGTGAAACTTAAAAAAGTGGCAGACCCTGTGGATATTGAAATAGGAAGTTTACCCGGCGTTTTTATTGAACCTTCCGAAACCGAAGATTTTGTGTTTACCTGGACACCAACCACAGCAGGCGTTGAAAATATTTACGGCGAAGTAATATTGGAAACCGACCCTGACTTTAATCCGGCTGATAACCAAACAGCACCTCTGCAAGTTGTTGTTCTGGGCGAAGATCCCGTTATTTCGGTAACGCCGCAATCTGTTAATTTTGGAACAGTTTTTAACAACCAACCATCTACAAATGTAGTAGTTCAAACTATTACAAATGCAGGAGCAGCGCCTTTAAACGTAACGGGTTACACTTCAACAGACCCGCGAATTACGATTACAGGATTGCCTGCGACAGTTTTAGCGGGAACGCCACTGAATATACAAATAACTTTAGACGCCATCGGACTTCCAAAAGGTGAATTTACGGCGCAATTGACTATTAATTCAAACTGTTCGGAAAATCCGGCATTGACCATTAATGTTACCGCAAATATCGATAGCAAAGTTTTCTTTTTATATGAAGACTGGGATGCAGGTTCAAATACGTGGACCTATACCCGATTTTCAAGAGTAACAAGTGGTGGCGTTAATGGTTCACCTTTTGTTAGGGCAAATATTTACAGTTCAGGAGCCACAGCGACGGCAACGATAATTACGCCAGCCGTAGAGGTGGGAAGCGACCCTACATTGTCGTTTGCTTTCAAGGCAACAAATTATAATGACGGGACGGCGGCGGCGGCTAACGCTTTGAATTATAATGTTGCCGTTAGTACTAATAACGGTTCTTCATGGACTACTCTGCTTACCGTCGGCACAGGACAACACTCTCCCGTTACAGAAGATTGGATGACTAAAACGGCGAATATCAGTTCTTATGTAAACCAAACATGTATGGTTAGATTTACATTCAATTGTGTAATATCATCAAGCGACCTAAACGTATCAGTTGACAACGTGATGGTAGGTACAAAACCCATTTTTGACGACTTGATGGCGGTATCTATTGAAGGTAATAAGTTGCCGGAATTAAACACAACTGAAAATTATACCGTTAAGGTAAGAAATTTAAGTTTTACTAACACAATGACCGCTACCGATTATACGGTTAAATTTATGAAAGTTGCCGACCCAGTGGACATTGAGTTAGGAAGTTTGCCCGGCGTTGAAATTGCCCCTTTTGAAACTAAAGATTTTGTATTTGCTTGGACGCCAACCTCTGTTGGGTTTGAACAAATTTATGGCGAAATAATATTGCCGACAGACCAAAATCAGGCAGACAACAAAACTGAAATTATGCAAGTTTTCGTTAAAAACGAAGCGTTTTTGCCTGTTTCCATTGGAGATGGCACTCAAAATCAAAGATTACCTTTTGATTTCCTTTTTCGTAAAAGTATTTCGCAATCTATCTATTTTCCGGAAGAAATAGGAACAAATGGCGGATTGATAGCAGCCGTTAGTTATTACACAAATATAACGTCAAACGTAAACGCTCCCATTAAGATTTGGATGGGAGAAGTTGATGTGGAAAATCTAAACGATTTTGTACCTTATACAAACTTTACGGAAGTATTTAGCGGAAACATATTTTTACCTCCGGGTCAGTATGAAGCGCCTGTAGTTTTTAACGTTCCCTATCAATACAATGGCGGAACTTTGATAATATATGCGCAAAGATTTGATACTCAGACTTACACTTCGACAGAGTATTTTAGATGTACCTCAACGCCCGGTAACGTCCGCTCTATACGCAGATATAAAGACGAAGCTACAGGGGTGGATTACGACTGGCAAGACCCAACTGCAGGAGCAGGTTCTTTAGCCACTTTTGAAGGATTTCCAAATATTACCTTATCTTTTGATATGGACGGAATGGGTATATTAACAGGCGTTGTAGATAGCGACGAGGACGGTTTATTGGAAGGCGCTAAAGTGCAAATAGTTGGCTCAGAACTCTATACATTGACAGATGAAAATGGAGTTTATTCGTTTTATTTAACGCCCGGCAATTACAGCATGGAATACAGTTTTTTGGGACATTTCTCTGATACTTTACCAATTACTGTAACAGCAGACAATACGACAACGCAAAACGTTACGCTGATAAAATTCCCTATGGTTTCGATAAGTGGAACTGTTACCAATTACAGTTCAATTCCGCTTGAAGGCGTTGAAATAACATTTGGGGGATTAGATACTTATGGACCCGTATATACAGATGAAACAGGTTTCTATTCTATACAGAGTATATTTAGTAATGAAACTTATAACATAACCGCTCATAAAGCGACGTATCAAATATATACCAATCAAGTTGTTGTGGAATTAACTGATAAAACGTTTGATTTTCAAATGTATGATATGCCATATAAACCTGTAAATATTGTAACAGACGATATTATTGACGACCCTAATGTTGTTATATCATTCGAGATGCGAAATCCTGATTTATACAAACTTTATATTTTAGACGACGGTTCCGCTGAATCAGGACACTCATCCATAGGTCTCTTGCCTGAAATGCGGGGTAATAAATTTTCAGTTAATGAAGATGGCGTTATAGTAAGCGTTGATATTTATGGTATGCCAAATCCAAGCGCGGATCCGGAAAAAACAGTTAACATTTTAATTTACAACGCCGCCGTGACTTTAGTTGCAACAATCGACCCGTTTTATATATCCGCTGACGGATGGTTTAATGTACCAATAAATAATATTCCCTATTCGGATGAATTTTATGTAATGGTTTACTGGCCTCCTTATGATTTAAAGCAAACTAATTTTATTGGATGTGATGCAAACGGACCAAATGTTGGTAGTGTTGGTTATGATTTGTTGTATATGAATGTTTTAGATTTTACTCCAATGATTAGAGTTAATGCAATAACAACAGGCGGTAAATCGGCGACTTATGGTACAGGTAACGAAACCCGTGCGGCAGAAAACTACAAAATTTACAGATTACCCGTAGGCGAAGAAACAAACGAAGCGGCTTGGGAAACCCTCTCTGAAAACGTGTCGGGACTTACCTATACCGATAATACATTTTCAAGCGTGTCAACAGGTGAATATAGATGGGCTGTAAAAGCGGAATATACAGGAGGTTTCTTGTCGGAAGCAACTATCAGTAACCCGCCAATACATTCGGCAGATTTGAAAGCGAATGTTACCGTATTGGTTTCAGATGAAGAAAAAAATCCCGTAGTAGGCGCTGCGATTACTTTAAAAAATCAAAACACTGCCCCGCTATTTTCTTATACTGTAAAAACCAATAGTGATGGTATTTATCTGTTTCCAAAAATTTTAAAAGGAACTTACGATATTTCAGTTACAAAAGTTGGTTATCTAAATTATGCCGATACAAACATTGAAATTGATGAGGATTTTACCCTTGATATTGAGTTAATCGATATTATTAAAACTCCTTTTGAACTCTCTGTTGAAGTGGATAGATGCGACGCCCTGTTTACATGGAATACATTTTATACAACATCTTATATTTTAGACGACGGCGGACCCGAAGACGCTTTTTCGCTGCTGCCAGGTTCGGATCCATATATCTGGTGTGGAAATGAGTTTCCTGTCGAAGAAATGGGTTTTATTACAAGTGTCGAAGTTGGAGGAATCGGAGATGGCACTGCAAATAGAACAGTTACGATTGATATTTTTAACAAAGACAGAGAAATGGTAGGCTCAAGCGCGCCGTTTTATTTGCCTGAAAATGGATGGATTACTGTGCCGTTAGACAATGTACCCTATTCCGGAACATTCTATGCATTGGTCAGGTGGCCCTCTGTAACAGGATCGCAAGAAACCAATTATCTTCCAAGTGATTTAGACGGACCAAACGCGACTTTCAATCTTGACTGGGTCAGAGAATATGATGGAACATGGACTTTATATCATCATATTTGGACAGACTTTGGCGGTTCGAGAGCATTTTTGATTAGAGCAAATGTAACCGTAACGGGAGAAGCAGAGGGAGGTAAGTCGGCTACTTACGGTTATGATAGCGAAGTTTCAAACTCAAGAATGTTAGAAGGATATACTATCTATATTAACGATATGGACATTGTTACCAACTATCCAAACAAAGAGTTTATGTTTTCAGGACTTCCAAACGGTACTTACACAGCGGGAGTTCAGGCGGTATTTTCTTCGGGCTCTTCTCCAATTTATTACAGCGACCCGTTTGAAATAACGTGCGAACATACTGTTACTTTTATAGTTAAAGATGTAAATAACGTATTAATTAATGATGCAGTTATTGTGTTTGGCGGTGAAACGTTAAGCGGTTATACGGCTTTAAAACCAAATGGTACATATCCATACACCGTTTCAAAAGCCGGTTATGCTAATGCAACAGGAACCGTAACAATATTTGATGAAGATGAAGAAGTGGAAGTAACGCTGATGTCAACCTACACCGTAACATACCAGACGCCGGTCAATGGCTCTTTACTTGTTACCGCAGACGGAGTTACCATTAACAGCGGAGACGAAGTAGTTGCAGGAACGGTATTAATAATTACCGCTATTCCAGATGAAGGTTATAACATTGGAACACTGACGGTAAACGGCGTCGCGCACACAAGCGGGCAACCTTATACTGTTACGCAAGACATAACGATTGCCGCAACTTTTAATATTCAGATGTTTGCCGTAACTTACACCGCAACCGGTCAAGGTACGTTAAGCGTAACCAAAACCGCCACCGGAGCAGTTATCGCCAATAACGAACAAGTGGAATGGAATACGGGAATTACCGTAAGCGCAGCACCGGAATTTGGTCATTATGTATCTGTATTTACAATAAACGGCACTACTGTATTACCAAATCTTGAAGTTCAACACACCGTTATCGCTGCAACCGCTATCAACTGTATATTTACGGAAGAAGGTAAATTTAATCTCACTCTTGAGGTAAATCCTGCTAATTCGGGTACTCCAACAGGCGCCGGCGATTATTATGAAGATGAACAAGTGCCCGTAGATGTTGAAGTTGCCGATAACTATGAATTTGTTGAATGGTTGGACGGAGCGGTTCAAGTTTCGCAAACTGCAAGTTTCACCTACACCATGCCCGCCGCAACAAAAGTATTAACAGCAAAAATGCAAGGTATTGTAATAAATATCAGCGCAACGGTTGAGCCGGCAGGTGGTGGTGAAGTAACAGGTGCTTCCTCAGACCAGATTGTATATCGTTATGGCGATATTGCCGAATTAACAGCAATTCCAAATGAGGCAGACGGTTATGAATTTGTTTATTGGAAAGAGGGTGAAACAATCATAGAAGACGCACCTGCAACATATTCATTTACAGTAGAAACACCAAGAAGTTTAACGGCAGTATTTGAACAGAAACAGTACAAAGTAACTTACGAAACGCCCACAAACGGTACATTAACCGTAACCGCTCCCAACATTGGAAATATCCCAAGCGGAACAGATGTTGAACATGGTACAATACTGACAATTACCGCAATTCCAAACGCAAATTATGAATTAGTTTTGTTAAAAGTTAACGGTGAAGATTTTGAAAGCGGATCTACCTTTACAGTTTTGTCGGAAACCGTTATAGAGTGCGGGTTCTTGGTTGGCATCAAAGAAAATATTTTATCAAATGTAGTGCTCTACCCCAATCCGTTTACCAACGAAATCAACATCAGTAATGGCGAATTGATAAAGAGCGTTCAAATAACAAATGTAGTTGGGCAAAAGGTAAGCGAAGTAATATTTAACGGAAAATCAATAAATACGGCAAATCTCGGTAGCGGCATTTATTTTATAACGTTAGAAAGTTTTACAGGCGAAAAATTAGTACATAAAATGATAAAGAAATAGAAAATATGAAACAAATTCTTATTTTTAAAATTATTCTGCTTGTTATAATTTCATTTTTGCAAATAAATTATGTGTCAAGCCAAACCACCAAACCCAGATACGCGTTGCTGGAAGTTTTTACTGCTGTAACTTGTGGTCCCTGCTATGACGGTAATGTTACTTTACATAATGTTTTACAACAAAATAGCAGTAAAAGATATACGGTAATAAAATATCAGACATACTACCCCGGCGTAGGAGACCCCTATTTCACTGCAGAAGTAGGCGATAAAATGAGTGAATATTATTTTACCGGAGTCCCCACATTATTTGGTAACGGTTATGAGAATGTAACGAATCCTATTTATTTTACCAACTCACAACTTAACAGTTTGCAAAATGTTCCTGCCTACATGGAGATAAATGTGGACTTTTATGTGGTTGGACATACTGTTTATGCAAAAGCAA
>JGI24702J35022_10002895_pt1 | contig 10391 bp, 12 predicted proteins | sample TergutTh196P4_FD_35022 | JGI IMG/M metagenome (IMG submission 35022)
TGGGTGATGACGTACAGAATGAGGCTCATCAACTCAGACTACCAGCCGATCAAGAAGGTAAACTTCGGGACGGGTTCCGAATTCGTCCACGAGAACGAGGAGCAGAAGTACGACACGTCCTCCGAGCTGATGAGGAACTGGGAGGCGATGAAACAGAAGATATTCGATGCCGCGACCGACACGGACGTGAAGAGGTCCCAGGCCGGGATCTGCGCTTACCTCATGATGGTCACCGGTCAAAGGATCGGCGGTGAGGGGGCCAAGAATGAAGCGGGCACCGTCGGGATGAGCACGATACGGACCGAGCACCTGAAACTGTCCGCCTCGAACGGAAAGTACTTCGCATCGTTCGACTATCTTGGGAAGGACTCCGTGAACTACAAGAACACGGTGGAGGTCGAGAAGTTCGTGTACGACGCCCTGACGTTCTTCACGAAGGGAAAGAAACCCGGACAGAAGGTCTTCGATCAGATGGGCGGCGGTGACGTCGGCGCCCTGATGAAGGAAGTCATGCCGGGGGTATCACCGAAGTCATTCAGGACCGCGAACGCGGCCCTGGAACTCGTCCAGTACCTCAGGGAGAATCCCGTGGATCCGAACTGGTCCGACGCGAAGAAGAAGCAGGTCCTCGTGATGGGGAACGCCAAGGTGGCGAGGAAGCTCAATCACCAGAAGAACGTCGGGAAGAACCAGGGTGACCAGGAGGCGAAGGCCCAGGAGAGGATAGCGGCCGCCGAGAAGACTCTTCAGGTACGGAAGGAGAAGGGGAAGGAGAGGCTGATCCAGATCAGGAAACAGATGGAGACCGCGAAGGGCCTGTGGTCGGGACAGAAGCTGAAGGACAAGCTCACCCAGCTGAAGGATCAGGAGCAGAAGGTGAAGGATCTCGTGGTCAAGGCCGAGGAGTCTGTCGAAAGGGCCTCCGCCAACCTGGACATCAAGAAGGGCACCGCGGACATCGCCCTCGGCACCTCCCTCGGCGCGTACATCTCGCCGAAGATCATATTCTCATGGTGCAAGGACGTCGGCCTGGATCCCAACAAGATATACTCGAAGTCACTCATGCAAAGACAGGTCTGGGCGGAGGACACCGATGAGGAATACTGGAAGAACGTCGGAACCTGACGTCGGGGACCTCGTGGAACTGTGGAGGGAGTACTCCACCGAATTCGGCGAGGGGATAATCTCCGAATACTCCAGAACGAAGATTTACGACACGTCCGTGTGCCCGGGTCCGTGGTGGGGCGACCTCACCGGAGCGAGGGTGTACTTCCTGTTCCTCAATCCGACCACGGAATGGGTGAAGTGGGACGGTGCCCCGAAGGGCGTCATCGATAACCTCCTCCTCGAGGATCGCAGATTTCCACAGCTCCTCGATCCATCCCTTCCCGGTCACAGGAGGTGGACGACGTTCCTCAGGCCCCTTGGTTTGACGAATGATTTCCTCGCAGAGAAGGTCTGCGTGGTCAACCTCCTCCCGTGGGCGTCGGATCACTTCGTGGACCACGTCGGGGTGTTCGACAACCCGGTGACGGAAAAGGTCCGGAGGATCGTGGGGTCCCTCGTGTCCGATAAATCCAAATTCTTCGTGGTGTGCAGGAGGCCGGAGGTATGGGGGGTGGATCCCTACTCCAACGTGTTCGTGTTCCCGCCGATCATGAGGAGGGGAGTCCACATCAGACAGAGGGGACTGGACCTCGTCCCCACCCTCCTAGAATACCTCAAGTGAAGGACCTCGACGACGACGTCAACATCACGTTCGGAACGTACCTCCCGATTCACGAATACCCCGACACCGTCGACTTAAATATGAAGGTCCACGAATTCAAGGTCCGCCCCCAGAAGCTGAATGTCAGGTGGTCGTCCGAGCCCGCGGAAGTCTACATGTTCCACAAGGAGTGGACTGACGAATTCGCCGAGTCCAACGGTTTCTCGGATTTCGAGGAAATGGAAAGGATCGAGGGCCTCTCCAAGCACGTGAGAAACTGAAGATCCTCCCCAACGTTCTTATATATCTTTCATGAAGAACCTGTGGAACAAGATCAAAGAAGACAAATACCGAATAATCCTGATCGCTTCATTCCTGGCGGGGTGCGTCCTCGCCTTCGTGACGCCCACCGACGTGTGGAGGGCGATCTGGGTGGTGGCGTGGTGCACGGGAGCATTCGTGTACTTCACGATCAGGACGTTCAGGACGGGGAGGAAGTAAATGAGAGTCGAATCGAAATACAGCGACGTCGAGAGCGGCGGGATCGAGTCATCGTCCTTCAGGATGGAGCTCAGCGCCCACGCGGTCGAGATCCTGACCAAAAAAGTCTACACCGACATACCCAGGGCCATCGTGAGGGAGCTCGTGTTCAACGGGGTCGACGCCTGCGTGAAGGCGAGGACGAAGGATCCCGTGGAGATCTACCTCCCGACCGAAAACAACCCGTCACTCGTGATCGAGGACTTCGGTTGCGGAATGAGCCCGAGGGAGATCGAGGAAGTCTACAAGGTGTTCTTCAAATCGTCCAAGCAGAATAACGACCGGGAGGTCGGGATGCTCGGACTCGGGGCCAAGACCCCGTTCGCCTACACGGACCAGTACACCGTCACGACCAGCAAGTCGGGACGGAGGACGACATACCTCGTATTCCTGAACGAGAGGGGGATACCCGACATCTCCAAGGTGGCGGAGGAGCTCTCCGACAGGTCTGGCACCCGGGTGGAACTCCCGGTAAAACGAGAAAACTTCGACGAATTCTACCGGGCCACCCTGAAGACTATGATCTTCATGAGGAACCTCCCGGTGATCAAGCGGGGCGAGGAGGACTTTTATTCCCTGTACGGACGATATCACAACATCAGGGACGGAAATCCGAAGGACGCGTTCCTCCGTGAAAACGCCGCCTGGAAATCGGACCTGGTGTGGGGCGGGATGAAGGGGACCCCGGTGAACGAGACGATGAGCATGTTCGGTCAGACGTCCTACGGGGTGATCATGGGAGACATCTACTACGTGGTGGATCCGACCATCCTGAACGACGGGATGAAAGCCCGGATGATGTACCCGACATTCCACAAGAACTGGCGGGAGGAGAAGGTCGTAAGGATTGACATCGGCGACGTCGACATCCAGACTTCCAGGGAAGCCCTCAACTACACGGAAAAGACGAAGACTTTCCTCAGAAAAAAATTCATGGAGGCGTACGAGAAGGACCTGAAAAAATTCTCATCCCTCACGAAATCGAACTACAACGAAGTGGTCGGGTCGATGAAGAGCGTCCGGAGCTTCCTGGAAATAAGCGAGGACGACGCGAAGGCGAAGCTCGGATTGATCGGCGACGACATCCGGAGTTCGTTTCCCGGAGTCAGCGTTTGGACGTCCAAAAGGGCCGAGAAGCCCCAGTACCTCCAGACTTACCAGTGGGCAATCGACTCCATCGCGAGGAAGGACGGACGGTTGGACTCCGCGGTGACTTCCCTGATGACGAACGTATTCTTCGAATCCGATGACCCCGTCAACGTGATCATCATGGACCAGAGGGAGATCGACAAGCTGTCAAACAGGAAATCCGACAAGGTCCCACCGACCATGGTGGACCGACTCAATCTCACGGGAACCACCGGCAACTTCATCCTGACCAACGGGATCGGAGCCACGATGATCAAAAAATACGTTCCAAACTCGATCCAGCACGACTACGAGTCCCTGAGGGTTCCGAAGGAAAAGACCCAGAGGATGACGGCCACCAGGAGCGGCGTCACGAGTCACGCCGGAGAGGACGACTTCGTGTTCGTCGGTGACACGGACCAGACCATCTCGTACGACGAGGTCATCTCGAAGGTGAGATCCGGCGAGTACGACGGAGTCGTGTACGAGGTGTACACGGGCGCCAACGTGAAGCTGGCGAGCGGGACATGCTGGAACGAAGTGGTCGACGTCAACGCCCTGAAAGCGGGAAAGACCAAGAAGGCCGAAGTGGACAAGGTCGTGGAAACGAACCGGGGATGGAGATCGATGATCCAGGCCCGGAGGTACGATCTCAATTCGGTCCTCAAAAAACTGAATATCGAAATGGAGAAGCCCAACTTCCTGGAACTGGGAGTGAGGTTCAGTCAATACATGAAACTCCGGCTGTGGGAGGACAAGAGGTTCATCCAGTACACCGAAGTCTTCAAGCCCCTATTCGTCGACGCCGTGTCGACCATCAAGGACGTGGACTGGAAGACCAACATCAGGGGGAACCACTACTTCCCGAAGGAATACGCCGACAGGATCGTGGGCTACTCCTTCGTGCAGGGGTCCAACAAGTTCAGACAGACAGGACTCTACGCCAAGATCGAGGCCTCCGCGAACGACAACGGTACGAGGAACGCCGGGGAACTCCGGAACGACCTGTCCAGAGTCTGTGACATCGTCGACAAGTTCAGGAGGATCTGGGGAAAGGATGACCCGGACCACTCAGTGATCGTCGACACGATCGAAGCGGCCAAGATATCCATCAGGGACGTCCAAAAGGAATACGACACCACGGAATCCATAGAGCCTGACCTGGAGAAGTTCCCGATGCTCAAGAGGATCGGATCCCTCCAGTCATCGGACATCGGACTCTGGCGGGACATCGTCGACTACGTGGAGGTCCTGTGATGAAGTATCTGAAGACGAAGGACGCGGTCACCCTGATCCTGAATTCGAAGATGGCGACCATCGGGATAGATGACCCGAGATACGAATTGGCCCTCAAGATCATCGAGGGCGAGGAGCCCCTCGAGTCGCTCGGGGCGGACGGCTCCCAGACCCACGACCTCGGCGACTTCAATCTCGAGGTCGACTGGACCTGCGAATCCGTCGAGGTCTACTCCAGGGGCAAGTACTCCGTCCTGCCGAAGACCACTTCCAAGTGGGTGATGGATCGGATCACCAAGCACGGGATCACCCCAGTGTCGAAACTGATACGGGCCATCGTCAGATCGGACCTGGGGACGAACTGGTGGGACGAGAAGATCGATGCGATACACAATTTCACGGCGGACGGAAGACTCATATTCGAAAAGAACGACGAGGACGAACTGGACGGGGTGACCCTCGACAGGATCAAGGCCGTGAGGCCCGTGACCAACAGGGCCGACTCGAACATCAGACTCGTGATCGTCTCACCGGACGACGTGACGGAAGCCTACGCGACGGACGATTGCCTCTGGGTATTCGTGACCAAAAGATATTCGACGATGGAGTGATGGATATGGAAAAGAAAAGGGAGCACTTCTTCAGCCTGTCGAAGGACGCCGGGGATTTTGTGGTCGAGCCCGTGAAGAGGTCCTCGGGCAAGGGCGGACAGAAGGCCAACAAGACGAGCAGCGGCTGCAGGATATATCATCCGAAGAGCGGGGCCCAGGCCCTCTGCTACGAGGAGAGGAGCTTCACCGTGAACCGGGGCAGGGCGTTCAAGAGGCTGTGCGAGAGCAAACAGTTCCAGAACTGGCTGAGGCTGGAGATATCCAGACGTCAGGGCGACCTGATAGACATAGAGACCAAGGTGGAACGGGCTATGGCCCAGGTGAGGATAGACGTGAAGGACAGGGACGGGAGGTGGGTCGAGGCCCACGACGTCGACTTCACGGAGGGGGAGGAATCATGAAGAGGATAATCGAGAGCTTACTCGACACGGACAACTACAAACTGTCCATGCAGAGGATTTACTTCTACAGGTTCTCCGACGTGGTCGGGGAATACTCCTTCAGGTGCCGGGGGGACGAAACGTTCACTCCGGACATGGTGGAGGAGATCAGGAGACAGATAGACCTCCTCGGTGACCTCAGGTTCACGGAGGAGGAGATCGAATACGTGAAGTCCATGTGGTACCACTCTGACGCCGTCGGCTTTCACGAGTTCCTCCGGTTCTTCAGATTGAACCCCGACTTCGTGACGGTGGACTCGTCCGGACCGAACGGACTCACAATCAGGGCCAGGGGTCCCCTGTGGGCGGTCAGCCCGTTCGAGATCCACGTCCTCTCAATTGTCAACGAAGTGTACTTCACGATGAAGTACGACATGGCCTCCCTGATCTCGGATTCGATGTCCAGGTTCACCGAGAAGATGAAAAAATTTCGAGAGAGGCCGTTCAGCGTCACCGAATTCGGAACGAGGCGGCGGCTGTCGGTCATGAACCAGGACATAATCCTCAGGGGACTGATGCACGGGGCGAAGGGGTTCCTCGCGGGGACCTCGAACGTTCATCTGGCCCGAAAGTACGGGATCAAAGCGATGGGGACGTTCGCTCACGAGTACGTGTGCGTTCCTCAGGGACTCAACGACTGCTCCCTGAGGAACTCCCAGAGGTACGCGTGGGACCAGTGGTGCAGGGAATATCGTGGGGCCCTCGGGATCTGCCTTACCGACACCCTCGGACAGGACAAGTTCGAGATGGACTTCGACAGGTACTGGGCCAACATGTTCACTGGTCTGAGGCATGACAGCGGCGATCCGATCGAGTGGGGCGAGAGGGCGATAGACCTGTACCGGAAATACGACATAGACCCCGGGACCAAGACCCTGATGTTCTCCGATTCCCTGGACTTCAACGGGTGCTGGAAACTGGAGGACCGGTTCGCCGGCAGGGTGAGGACGGCCTACGGGATCGGGACCTGGCTCACGAACGACACGGGTAAAAAGCCACTGAACATAGTCTTCAAGCTCGTCGGGGTGAACGGGCGACCCGTCGCTAAGCTGAGCAACGTCGACGGGAAGACCATGTGCGAGGACGACGGGTTCGTGAAGAGACTGAGGGAAGACATAAGGAGCTGATGATGCCGAGGAAGAGGATAAGCTGGAAGTCCGTCGACGACGATGACATGATGAACTCCCTGATGAGGACGTGGGGGATATTCAGGATCCACGGATCGGACCCGTTCATCGAACACGGGATCAACGACATCGTGAGGAACATCACGAAGCACGCGGGGGAGAGGAACATGTTCGAGACGAAGAAGGCCGAGGGGATCCTGAGGGTCGACGTCCACCACGTAGTCGAGGTCAAGGACCTCACTGAGGAGTGGTGGAGGATCCTGGACTCCGGCGGGGAATTCCTCGAGTCCGACGCCAGGAGATGGCTGGACTCCGCCAGGAGTCTCCGGTGCACGCCCGAGGAGCACGTCGAGATCCACGGGAAGGAATTCAAGAAACTCCTGAACCTCAACGTCGGTGTGGACTTCTTCGACGTCCTGACCTATTACGGTATCGAACACCATCCGATGCGTTAATTTAAATTCACGGTCCATTCGAAGATTGCGACTTTATAGCCGAAATGTGATTCTGAATTACGGGAATGGATTGTCGGGGAACGGGAAGGCGACCGTTCCCCACTTCTTTTTAAGCGTTAATATGTAAGCGGAGACCGGAGAAGCTCGCCGGTCTATCTCAAAAGAACGGGATCGAATGTCCCGAGGAGCGACCATGTACGAATTTCCGAAGAGGCCCGTGACCCCCAGACTTATCAGGATCACGGACGGAAACGACGAGATCCCAGGAGGTCTCAAGAACTATAGCCTCTACTCCCTCGATTGGAAACCGAAGGAGGAGAGGGTCAGGAAGGACCACAACGACAGGTCCAGACGTGGAAACGGTCCGATCATATCCGGACGGCCCCCGACCGACGTATTCCCTGAGGACTTCATATCGAAACTGTATGACCTCAGGTTCTGGATGGACGTCGGATACGTGAAGGAGATAGCCTATCAGGCGAAGAGGGGACAGGAGGAGTGGTCCAGGACTTTTCCGGATAATCACATCTGCTCCATGGACACCGCCGTGCGGGAGCACATGCTGGGCGCAGCGGTGACCCATTTCGAGTCAGCCTTCTACCTCCTCTCCGACTGCTCCGTCGATGGATCCCTGAAGAGATTGAACCGGGAGTCGTTCTTTCACAAGGTGATGATGCTGATGTACTTCTGGGACGGACAGACCGGCTCGGGGCTGATCGAGGGCGACGAGCACTCCGGTGGTTTCCACAAGCTGAAGGGACTATACGTGGATCCGAACGACAAGTGGGGGGAGAATCTCCCCCTATCCGACGAAGTTCAAAATTTCAGGACTTCTGTTCAAGGGAAGATGGCCCGACTGCATCGGATATCCGACGATGGGAATCAAAGTTAATTTTTTAAATTAGGAGGAAGAATGGACTACGAAAAGGCCGAACAGATAAATGACACTTACAGGAATATACAGGGTTCCATTTTTACAAACGAATTTATGGAAATGTTAAATGCGGGCCTTCCACAGGATCATACTTTCGAAGACGGTAAGAAAATTTCGAAAGAAGAATACATGGATCGGTTTACAAAGATCCTCAAAAGATTTACTTCGCCCCCTTCCGTCACCGAAAAAAGCACCAAGTCCCTTTTGACCCGGGCCTACGAAGATAATCTTATACTCAAAAATGAGTTTCTGCCCCTGTTCGACAATAAGGTCGATCCGGAACTCTTGAAATCTTTCAAGTTGATAGCGGATCTCAATTTGGATGTTCTAAAAGAACAAATCGAAAAGGGAAATGAGAGTAAAGATACAAAGACACAGCCTGCTTGACGCCCCCGGCTCCAGCACCATCATATTCTTCCCCGGCTGCAACATGTCGTGTCCCTACTGTCACAACGTGTCCCTGTGGAGAGGGGAAGAGGAAGAAGACGATCTGGACATCCTCGAGGTCAAACAGTACATTGTCTCCAGGATAGTGACGAATCCGAAGAATACCTCATACAAGGAGGTCGACTGGATAGTCCTGTCCGGCGGTGAACCGATGCTCCACCCCGGGATCGTCGAGAGGATCCTGGATTTCTCCAAGAACCTTGGATTCAAGACGTGCCTCTACACGAACGGGACGTCGGAGGGATCGTCGGAACACATCAGGCACTTCGTGGAGGATGGATTCCTCGACGCCGTCAACCTGGACTACAAGTGGAAGATGAGCGACGACAGGATGACGTACTCGTCTTACATCGAATGGGCGAGGAACCTGAAGACCCTCCTCGGGGGTGTCTCCTCGGGATCCGTGACCCACCTCAGGATCAACACGACCCTCCTCAAGTCCTATCACACCCCCGATATCATGGTGGACATGAAGAGGACCCTTGTGGAGATGATGAAACCGGACTCGCCGGACATACCGATAGTGAGGAGGCGAGGATCCGAGTGGGCCGCGGGGATCACGTGGTCGTTGGAGACCTTCTTCAACGACGGTGGCAAGATCCCGACCCTCGGGGACCTCCCCCCCTCCGAAACTCCGTCACAGTTCGACGTGAAGCAGATAATCCTGAGGATGGGAAGTTAATCCGGATGGGAGGGATCACTTTCGCCTATGACGGGAGGGAGTTTTCATCCAGGGAGGAGATGTTCGAGTACGCGTCCTCCAATCCCTCGATCATTCGGACCGGGGCGGAGTCCAGGACCGAAAATGAAATACTGGATGACGTATTGAATAGACAGTTTCCGAATCACACGAACGAGATCATGAATTATTTACGCGGCCTGAAGGTCGGAACCAAAAGAGAGGAGATGAACATGAATGAGATGACACCGTCCGAGATGCAGAGGAAGATCTCCGTCTTCTTCGACAATTCCAAGGAGTTTTTGATAGAGAAGAACCGGAGATCCGGTCTGTCGACCCCCTCCGGCGGAACATTCTACAAGGGGGACAGCAGCGAGGGGATCCTCCTCCGCCTGGACGACTCCTTGAATAGGATCAAGAATTCGGAGAGACCGATGGCCGCCGACTTTCATGACCTGATCGGAAATCTCGCCCTCTATTGCTGCTCGATGGGTGAGGAGGACGACTCCTGGACCAACCCCCAGAGATATTTCGGCTGAGATGAGACTCGAAGACATAGGCTTCTACACCCTGTCTGACGGGAGGGCGGAGAACGCTTCGTCCGGATCAGGCCTCTCGAGGTGCGAGCTCATCCTGTCCTCCGAGTGCAATTTCAACTGCCCCTACTGCCGGGGGGTGAGATCGGACTACGACTCGACCCTTTCCTTCGACGAGGCCGTCGGGGTCGTGGACCTGTGGGCCGACGAGGGACTGAAGAACATCCGGTTCTCCGGGGGCGAGCCCACCCTCTGGCCAAATCTCGAACACCTCGTGGAGCACTCGAAGGATCGGGGGATCGGGAGGGTGGCCATCTCCACCAACGGGAGCGCCGACACGTCGAAGTACGTGGACCTCCTGACGGCGGGGGTCGACGACTTCTCCATAAGCCTGGACGCCTGCTGCGTCCAGTACGGTGATAGGATGACCGGTACGAAGGGGATGTTCGACAAGGTGTGCGAGAACATCAGGGCGCTGTCGAAGGAGTCGTACGTCACGGTCGGAGTGGTGGTCACGGAGGACACGGTCGACACGGTGAGGGACGTGGTG
>JGI24702J35022_10002896_pt1 | contig 10390 bp, 11 predicted proteins | sample TergutTh196P4_FD_35022 | JGI IMG/M metagenome (IMG submission 35022)
CGCGGAGGTCGTCCTCTGCCGCTTTTATTAGACTAGCGCTATATGGAAATGTAGGGGAGGCAACCTGCCTCCCGTGTTTGAATGCGCAAAAAAAGCGGGCGGGCAGGGGTTTTATTAAACGAGGCGGCCCNCTACGNNNCCGTCACACGCGGAGGTCGTCCTCTGCCGCTTTTATTAGACTAGCGCTATATGGAAATGTAGGGGAGGCAACCTGCCTCCCGTGTTTGAATGCGCAAAAAAAGCGATGGTCTGGGTTTTTAAAAACGGGCGGCCCCCTACGGGGCCGTTCCGGCTGCCAGAGCGGGGCGATGGTCTGGGATTATAAATGTTTTTTGTATTTCCTCTGTGTTCTCTCTGTTCCCTCTCTGTACCTCTGTGAGAGGTTTTTTGTTTTTGCTTTTGTCTTTTTCTGTCAACTGACCACTGACCACTGACCACTAACCACTAACCACTGACCACTGTTGCCCCTTACAACGCGCTTACAAATTTATCGCCTGCGATTATGATGTGGTCGTCAAGATTAATTCCCAACAGCTCACCAGCCTCGCTTATCCTTTTGGATACTTCCCTGTCTTTATTGCCGATATCCAGTGAGCCGCTTGGATGATTATGGGCGATGATTATTGAAGCCGCTCTGTCCTCTATAGCCAGAGCAAATACCTCGCGTGGATGAACGAGCGAAGCCGTAAGCGTGCCTATAGTTATGGTATGAGTTTTAATGAGCCTCCTTGCTCCATCAAGAGTGAGCATTACAAAATGCTCCTGCTTCTTGTTTTTTATAAAAGCAAGCTGTTCTGCGGCTTTTTCCGGATTGTCTATAAGCGGGCGGGTTTGTTTTACAAACTTCCTCCGCCAATACTCCAAAGCTGCAAATACAACCGTAGCTTTGGCGTCGCCAATGCCCTTGACAGTCTTAACATCTTCTATCGTAAGATTTTCTACGCCAATCTTCTCGATGGTAATGCTCAGGTTCCTGGCAATTTGCCTGAAGTCGTTGTCCTTGCCGCCGCTGCCTATTACCGCTTGAAGCAGTTCTGTATCGGTCAGGGCTTCCGCGCCTTTCTTGTTCAATTTTTCACGTGGCATATCCTGTTTGTTTTGCATATCGAAACTCCTTGTTTTAACGTTGGAATCAATTATTTATATCAAATTTGATTTGATATTACAATCTTTTTCGCAAAAAAAAGCCCTGGGGGGGAGTTCCTCGGCGGGAGCAAAGCCCCCGCCCTACAATGCATTAAAGATGCGGTATAATATTTAAATTAATCCTGCTATAGGAGGGTAATAATGCGCGCGTTTACCAATCTTAAAAAATTTGTTGATCTTCTCATGGAATGGTTATGTATAGTCCTGTTAGCTATAATGACCGTTTTAGTGACCTATCAGGTCGTTACCCGGTATTTTTTTAATAAGCCCAGCGCTGTATCCGAGAATACCGCGCAATATCTTTTCGTTTGGATGGTCATGTTCGGCAGCGCTTATGTCTTTGGCTTAAAGGAACACCTGGATATTACTATCCTTAAGGACAAATTCGCTCCGTTTATGAATCTTATCGTTGAAATATCAATAAATATCACGCTCTTTGTGTTTTCTGCCGTCATATGTGTCCTAGGCGGCTACCACGTGACTGTTTTGCAATTGGGGACGATGGACGCGGCAACAGGTATCCCGATGGGTTTCATTTACGCCTCTATTCCTGTTTTTGGCGCGGTAATGCTGTTTTATGCCGTATATAACACTTGCCTTTCCGTACAGGAATATAAGACAAATGCTGTTGGCTCAAAAAGTAACGCAACTACAACCATGTAGGAGGAAGAGAGTAAAATGAGCACTTTAGCAATTGTCGGCATTATTTTAGTCGTTGGAATAGCAGTGACGCTTGCTTTAGGTTTTCCAATCGGTCTTAGCATCGGCGCCGCTTCCGCAGCTGCGCTGATGGTCATACTGCCTTTCAACCAGGCTGCGATTATCGGAGCGCAAAGAATGTTTTTAGGCGCTAACTCGTTTGCCTTGCTGGCAATACCTTTTTTTATACTTGCCGGAAATATAATGAATAACGGCGGTATAGCCAAACGTCTGATAGCATGTGCAAAGCTTATAGCAGGCGGGTTGCCGGGGTATTTGGCACAAACCAACATTGTGGCGAACATGCTTTTTGGCGCGGTCTCCGGATCAGGAGTTGCCGCCGCTGCAGCTATGGGTGGTATTTTGTCTCCTCTCGAAGCAGAAGAAGGTTACTCCGGGGAGTTTTCCGCTACGGTCAACATTGCGTCCGGACCGACAGGCATGATGATCCCGCCAAGTAATATCATGATAATCTATGCTACCGTTGCAGGTTCGGTATCCATTGCGGCGCTATTTGTCGCAGGATATATACCAGGCATACTTTGGGGCATATGTTGTATGATCCTTACAAGTTTTATCGCAAAAAAGCGAGGCTATGTAAATACTCAAAAACATACCTTTAAAGAGGTGCTGATGGTCTTGTGGCAGGGCATTCCAAGCCTGATGTTGATAGTTATTGTCATTGGCGGCATTTTGAAGGGCGTCTTCACCGCTACGGAGGGTTCCGCTATTGCCGTGGTATACTCGCTTGTTCTCAGTTTTATTTACCGTTCCATTAAAATAAAAGATTTGCCTAAAATTTTATTAGCCTCCGCAAAAACGACAGCCGTTGTCGAATTTTTAGTTTGCGTATCGTCCGTTCTGTCTTGGATATTGTCTTTTACAAGGATTCCGCAATTGATTGCGGGTAGTATTTTGGGTTTTACCAGCAGTCCAGTTGTGATTCTTTTAATTATAAATATTGTTTTGCTAATAGTCGGCACATTTATGGATCCTACGCCGGCCGTACTGATTTTTACTCCTATTTTCCTGCCCATCGTCAGCACATGGGGAATGCACCCCGTCCACTTTGGTCTTATAATGGTCATGAACTTGTGCGTGGGTACTATAACTCCGCCTGTTGGCGCTATATTGTTTGCAGGCTGTAAAATAGGAGGCGTAAAAATAGAGCAGGTATTTAAGCTGCTGCTTCCATATTTTGCAGTGGTTATAATATCCCTTATGCTGGTTACATACATACCGGCTCTGTCTCTTTTTATCCCAAGAATGTTAGGTCTTATCCAGTAGTGAAAGGAGAAAAGAAGAAATGAACCCCAAGATTATTATTTGCGATTGCGACCATAAAGACGTTGAACCCGAACGCGCAGTATTTGACGCGGCTCATTTAGATTTCAAATGGCTGCGGTGCTCAACGCAGGACGAAATAATAGAAAAATGTCAGGGGGCTGTATGCTTCCTTAACCAATATGCCAAAATGGATGAAAAGATTTTCGCAAATATTCCAACGCTGAAATTTATTTCACGATACGGAGTGGGNGTTGACAACGTCAATCTAGACGATGCGGNAAAGTATGGCGTGCAGATAGGGAATGTTCCGGATTATGGAACAAACGAAGTGGCTGACCATGCCGTGTCGCTCATGCTTGCTCTTGTGCGAAAAACATATATGGTTGCGAATATGACGCGCGCGGGTTTATGGAATTACGCGGAGATTATTCCGGTTCACAGGCTTTCCGCAAGGACGGTTGGCATAATAGGCGCCGGACGAATAGGCGTTGCCTTTGCAAACAGGGTCCGGGCTTTTGGCTGCCGCATAATTGCCCATGATATCCGTCATGGCAAGGAAGGCTTTAGTTCCCTTGATTTTGTGGAATACGTAAAAACAGTTGACGAGGTACTTGCCGAGGCGGATATTCTCAGCCTCCACTGCTCGTTAAATGAGGACAACCAAAAAATGATGAACGCAGAAAGCTTTGCTAAAATGAAGGACGGCGCTTTTCTGATAAATGTCGCGCGAGGCGGGCTTGTGGACGAAATTGCATTGGATGCGGCGCTTGCTTCCGGAAGACTTGCGGGCGCGGCATTGGACGTTGCGGCAGTTGAGCCGCTCTCAAAGGAAAGCCCGCTTTTCCGCCACAAAAATCTGATGGTAACGCCGCATATGGCCTGGTATTCCGCAGAATCATCCATAGAGCTGAAACGCAAGTGCGCGGAAGAAGCGGTTAGGTTTGTTAGGGGGGAGAAGATTCACTACCCTGTCAACTGCTTATAAATCGAACGTAGGCTTCGTTGTTTCTGCTCCCCTTGCTCGACGTAGCTCTAACTACGCCATCGCGGCGGTTCGCAGAAGCCGCCTCGCCTACGTTCGATTTTGAGTCGGAATTAAGCGTAGGTTTCGTTATTTCTGCGCGCCCTACGCTCGACGTAGGTCTGACTACGCAGTCGCGCCTCTGTCGCAGAAGCCGCCTGATGAAGAAACTAAGCGATTCGCACAACTCGCTAAAGCTCGTTGGCTCACTGCTTATCGCCTACGTTCGATTTTGAGTCGGAATTAAGAGTAGGCTTCGTTGTTTCCGCGCGCCCGACGCGAGACGTAGGTCTGACTACGCACTGTGGTGTTGGAAAAACGTTGTAATTAGTTAAGAATAAAAGTAAAGAAATCTCTAACAGAGGCACAGAGGTAACAGAGAGAATAGAAACGACCGTCCGCGCGTGACGGCCACTGTAGGGTGCGATGCCACATCGCCCCGCCTTGACTATGTACACACAATGGTATATACTTCGTAGAAAGAGGGGATGATATACAATGGAAACCACAAAAATCACCAGGACATTCAAAAACGGTAACAGTCAAGCCGTCAGGATTCCCAGTGAATTTAAACTTCCTGACGGCGACGTGATAATCGAAAAGATTGGCGGTGCAATTCTGCTGATTCCAAAAAACGACCCGTGGAGGCTGTTCGATGAAAGCCTGAATGGGTTCTCGGACGATTTTCTTGCAAGCGGCAGAAGCCAGCCTGAAATGCAAAAGCGCTCCGTTGCGTTCGACAAATAGCCATGTATCTGCTGGATACCAATATCTGCATCTACGCGATTACAGAGCGGAGCCCTAAAGTCATCAGCGCGCTTAAAAGCCATCCGATCGGTGAAATCTTACTATCAGTTATTACGCTTGCGGAACTCGAATACGGAGCATCGAAAAGCGCGCATAGAGATAACAACCGCTTGATGTTAATTGGTTTTGCATCTCCTTTCAGAATCCTACAGTTCGATGATAAAGATGCAGAAATGTTTGGAATGCTGCGCGCGTATTTGGAACGCGCAGGAACGCCTATAGGACCTTACGACTTGCAGATAGCGGCGCAGGCATTAGCAAGAAACTGTGTTCTGGTTACTAACAATGTCAGAGAATTTAAAAAAGCGCCAGGTCTGAAAATTGAAAACTGGACTATATAGAAAGGAGTGATATGTTGTGAGAGCAATTGTATACGAAGGACCGTACAAAATTTCGGTAAAAGAAATACCAATGCCCGAGGTTCGGGAAGGTTGGGCGTTGGTAAAAGTGTCCCATGCCGGCATTTGCGGCACCGATTTAAATATTTACGCCGGAACGCATCCAAGAGCTAAAGCGCCTTTGGTAATGAGCCACGAGTTTTCCGGGACATTGGAAAGCGATGATGTCAACGGGATTGCCAAAGGAGAAAAAGTCACCGTTTATCCCCTTCTTTCCTGCGGCGGGTGTGAACCTTGCCGCTCGGGAAACGCTCATGTCTGTAATTCGCTGAAATTATTAGGTATAGATGTTGACGGCGCTTTTGCCGAATATGTCCAAGTCCCGGAAAAGAGCGTCATCCGTTTGCCCGCAAATGTGTCCGGGTTGGCGGGAGCGCTGGTGGAACCTGTTGCGGTTGCTGTGCATACTCTGAGGGAAAAGGGTTACAAACCGGGAGATAACGCGCTCATATTTGGCTGCGGCCCGATTGGGATGAGCATTGCCATAACATTATCCGTCTTTGGTTCGGAGTCGGTTTTAATGATGGAAACCGATAAGGCAAGGGCTGAATTAGCCCGGGAAATGGGGTTTGAAGTATTTGATCTATCGGGGCTGAGTGTTGAATCATTTTGTAAGGAGCGTACAGGCGGCAACGGGTTTGACTGGGTATTCGACTGCGCTGGCGTACAGCCGGTCGCCGACGTTTTGTTTGACGCGGTAAAGGTGAAAGGGAAAATTGTGGTTGTGGCGGGATATAAGAAACCGGCTGCTGTTCCTCTTATAAAAGGCATGTTCAAAGAAGCCGATATGCTATTTGTCCGTGTGTACCGGTTGGGAGACTTTGCCATTGCCGCGCAAATAGTTGCGCGGACGCCGCTTTATGAAAAAATGATAACGCACGTCCTCCCTGTTTCCGAAGCGCAAAAAGGTTTTGACCTGCTGACTACGCAGGGAACGGGAGCTGTAAAAGTAATGTTCGATTTTAATGGAGGGACAACATCTTGAAATTATTTGATTTGACCGGAAAATGCGCGTTAGTTACCGGCGGAGGCCGCGGGCTAGGCCGCGGTATGGCCGAAGGGCTTGCCGAGGCGGGCGCCAAAGTGGTTATTTTAGGTACGAGCGCCGCTGTTACGGAAACTGCACTGGAAATGCGCGCGGCGGGGTTGGACGTTACTGGACTGCAAGGCGACTTATCTGCGCGCGAGGACATTCAGGGAATTTTCGGGCAGGCGGTTGGGCTATTGGGAGGGCGGATAGATATTTTGGTCAACAATGCAGGCGTGCAGCGCCGCAATCGTTGCGAAAACTTTACAATTGAGGATTGGGACGCGGTTTTAAATGTAAATTTGGACGCTGTTTTTATACTGTGTCAGTTGGCGGGGCGGAAAATGATTTCGCAAGGCGGGGGAAAAATAATCAACATGGCTTCAATGCTCAGTTTTTTTGGAGGATTCACAGTTCCCGCGTACGCTGCCAGCAAAGGCGCCGTTTGCCAGTTGACCAAGGCGTTGTCAAACGAATGGGCTTGCCGGAATATTCAAGTTAACGCCATAGCGCCCGGCTATATGAGTACAGAAATGAATACTGCGCTTATAAATGACGAATCACGCAACAAGGAGATTACAAACCGAATTCCCGCCGGTCGCTGGGGAACGCCGGACGATGTTAAGGGACTGGCTGTCTTTTTAGCAAGCGCCGCTTCCAACTATATTTCCGGCGCCGTTATTCCGGTGGACGGAGGCTATCTGGCGAGATAAACATTTTGGCTAGCCATTCAAAGAATACTCCCCAGAAATCTCCTTCAGGAGAAGGGTTCATTGAAATATTTATTTCAAGCTCGTCGATAGATGGAACCCATATATTTAGAGCATTCACCGGAAAATCTGTATTAATGAGGTTACGAGCAAACTGTATAGCTTCTTTTTCACTATCTGAAACTTCGAAGAACAGACCGGATAGAATTATGCCGCTAAGCGGCGAATAAACATTGCGTATGCTCTTCCATATCCTTTCTGTGTTGAGAATAAGCCAGCTAAGCATTCTTTCGTTGGGCATACCAACATCTTTAGTGTTAATTTCCGATTCGATATCTTCCGGATTCATAACGCCAATCAGAAGAGTCTCATCTTTTTGCGCTATGAGAACATTCGGCGCCCCTGGAACTAATCTTACCGCAAGTACCTTATCCCATTCATCAACTTTTGGTTCGGTTACAGTCGCCGTCTCTTCCAAAGCTTTGGATATAGCGCTTTGAAACTGAGCTGCAGCGCCATTTTTGCCTGTAAGAGCTACATATCCGCCGAATGGCATAGTAATACCAAAAAACTTAGTATCCAGCCCGAGTATTATTGCTGTTGATCCAGAAAACATGTTTCCTATATCTACTTTTGAAATCCCAAATTGTTTTGCAATATATAAAAACATCGCCCAGTCAAGGGTAAGATCCATGTCTCCTGTTTTCATAAGCCATTCTTCGATATCGTCTGTATCATCAAGAAATGTATCGCCGCCAATCATAAAAAATGGAATTCCTTTTCCAGTCATCGGAATGGGCAAGAGAGCTTCCTGATCCTTTTCAAGAGCTTTTTGTTCAAGATTGCGGATTTTTGACATCAGTTTAATTACATTGCCTCTGGTTTTAATATTCCATATCGAGTTTTCGTACGAAAGCCCGATTTCAATCTTTAAATCCTCAGAAGTATCAGCAATTTTCCTGGATATGTTTAAAAAAGCAATGTTTGGGTATTCTAAACCGGCCAAGCTCGTTTCAGCGCCTGACTTTATGGCGTCAACAACCGAAAGGACCGATTCTTTGGTATCGAATGTTATTATTTTATCTCCCTCAATATAAACATAATTATCCTCATAGAAGAAAATTCCGTCGCTGTCACGTTCAAACTCAAAATCCGCAAACGAATCGTCGATTGCTTTCATTGCTTCAAGAACCGGCTCTCCCAATGATAGGACAAGATCAAACAACGAAAGCTTTCCGGATTTTACAGCTTCTTCCAACGTTTTATTGCCATCCTGAAGGGAGATTATCATTCCGCCGTCATAAATCTCGGAATTCACATCATCCATTACTATTAATAAAGCAAATCCCCTGAGGTTGGACTTAGACAGCGCTTTTACAATGTTACTGATTTTGATTAGCGGGTCAAGCTCAAAATAAGAAGACATCGGCGCCAGCGCTTCGAATAATCTTGACGGATATAAATCCTCTAATAGCTTTCCCGCGTCCGTAAACCTGACAGCAATTCTTGAGTATGAGCCTGTTTCTTCTGTTTCTATTTTGGGAAGAAGTGTCAGAAGATCGGCGAAACAAACGCCGCAAGATAGTAAAACAGCCAGAAAAGCGAATATTATGGTTCTAAAAAATCTATTTTTCACGAAACTTGCCTCCTCATTGTTATCCGGGCATAATTACAAAAAGCTCGTTTTGAATAATACCGTTTTTTAATTTGTATTGCAATAATTAGTTTGCGATTGCCTCTGCCCCGCAGCCCTACTTGAACTTTTGCTTAGCATTCGTTACAATGATAGTAATGCCTGACATTCGTAATTCAAGGTTTGACTATTATTTTCAGCTGCTGCAAAATGTGGAGGTATTTTCTGGAACATCAAAATATAGGAGGCTATTTAAATGAAAAAGGAAATTAAGACCGACAAAGCTCCAAACCCTATCGGACCATATTCGCAAGGGATAATATCCGGGTCGCGTATTTACGTATCAGGGCAGGGACCAAAAGATCCGGTTACCGGGAATATCCCTGATGGGATAGCAGCCCAGACTCATCAAGCGCTAAAAAATATCCGCAGCATACTCGAAGCGGGCGGCGCCTCAATGGATGATGTTGTGAAAACAACAGTCCATCTNACTCATATGGGTCATTTCAAGGAATTTAATGAAATATACGTTCAGTATTTCAACCCNCCTTACCCTACGCGAACTACCGTTCAAAGTACGCTGCCAGGCATATTTTTTGTTGAGATTGACGTAATTGCGGAGCTTGATAGTTAATTTTACATGAGACTTATCATTCTTATGCTTTCGATGGGAAGCGTCGTAGCTTACGGGTACGCTCTTGCAGGCTGGGGGATAAAATTCCTGGGGAGGGAAATAAATTATCAATATGTCATTGGTGGGCTATCAGGCGGGACGATATCGGCAATTCTCGCAATCTGGCTATGGAAGTTATGGCTGCGCAAAGAAGAAAGCTATCTTAATTCAGACGCCGCTAATCGCGACGTCCCACAAAAGGATGATTGAGCAAAACCAACGATGCATACGTTCAATTTAGGTGAGGATAAATAATTGAATAACAGAGTACTACTACACATTTGTTGCGCGCCAGACGCTACAATTCCATGGACGGAACTCAGCCTTACTGAAAATCTGAGTATTATTGGATATTTTTATGGTTCAAATATCCATCCTTCGGAAGAATACGACAAGCGCAGGGAAGCTGTAGAGATACTAATGAATAACGTGAAGGGGCAATGTATTTATCCTGCCCCTTCGCCGGATTTATGGCTCCAATCAGTGAGCGCTCTTGCTGATGAACCTGAAGGCGGGCAAAGGTGCGCTATATGTTTTTGGCTGCAACTTGAGGGCGCCGCTAAAGCTGCGGTCGATTCAGGCTGTTCACACTTATGTACAACTCTTACGATTAGCCCTCACAAAAATGTGGACCTAATAAACTCCATTGGAAACGAAATTGCCGATAATTACGGGTTGGTGTGGCTGAGGCGTGTATGGAGAAAAAATAACGGCTTTCTTAATTCCGTAAAGATATCGAAATCGCTGGGGTTGTATAGACAGAGTTATTGCGGATGCATCTTTAGTATGTGTTAAATTGAACGTATGCATCGTTATTTTTGCTCCCCTCGCTCGACGTAGGTCAAACTACGCCGTCACAGCGGGTCGCAAAAGCCGCCTCGCCTACGTTCAATTTCGATTCGTTAGAACGTATGCATCGTTATTTTTGCTCCCCTCGCTCGGCGTAGGTCAAACTACGCAGTCGCGCCTCTGTCGCAAAAGCCGCCTCG
>JGI24702J35022_10002897_pt1 | contig 10390 bp, 9 predicted proteins | sample TergutTh196P4_FD_35022 | JGI IMG/M metagenome (IMG submission 35022)
AACGGATGTAAATTTTGAAAATAATCTTGCCGTCATTTATGCTGTCACTCGCAATCTGTTATACCAACAAGGCAAAAAAATAGAAATCCTTGCCAATTTCAATCCCAAATTACATTACGTTTCCGAATGGTGGAAACAACTTTACGGAGAAAGTGAAGGAAAGGAACACAAAGGTATTTTTCCTGCATCGGTCGATTTTACCACCGATTTACATTCTATGGGACAATGGATTCAGGAAGGTGAACGTACCATTTTTGAAACCGTGATTTCCGTTGCCGGTCCGAAATATCATGTTGAAGTGCCGAAAGACGAAGAAGACTTGGACGGACTGAATTATTTAGCCGGAAAACGAGTTGATTACGTAAATAAAATGGCGGAATTAGGCACACAAATCGCACACGTGGACGGAAGTGTCCCCAATATCAAAATCGAACTTCCCGAATTGAACGAATATTACTTGGGAGCATTACTCTACTTCTTTGAAAGAGCTTGCGGTATAAGCGGTTACGTACTCAATGTCAATCCTTTCGACCAACCGGGCGTAGAAGCCTATAAAAAGAACATGTTTGCCCTGCTGAAAAAACCGGGGTATGAAAACGTGCAATGTGGTAAAAATAAAACGCTGAAAATTAATGCCGGAGTTTGAATCTATATTGCCTTTTAAAGTTGAAGGAGTTGTAGAACAACTAATAAAAGGATACAAAATGTCATTGGAAGATGCGTTGGAATATCTTTATTCTTCGCAACTTTACACCTTGTTGGAACAAGAAGAAACAAAAATGTGGCATTATAGTCCGCAAATGTTATTGCATCTGCTCGAAGACGAAAAAAAGACAGGAGAATTAGTATTACCTCAATAATAAATAGATTAGATGAAAAACGACAGCAATATATACATATTTATCATTTTTTGTATTGAACATTATCGGCATTTCAAACAAATGACGGCGATGCAATCACTTGCACTGTTTCGTCGGACAGGTGTATTTCAGTACCTCTCCGAAGGTTACGATGTGTTACACACACAAAGTAGAGATTATATAGTTGCCGATATTGATGATTTTATACACAATCACACAACAAAATGATACTTTATCACGGCAGTACGGAAATAGTAGAAAATCCAAGAATTATCACAGGCGCTAAGTTTTTGGATTTTGGTTATGGTTTTTACACTACCACAAGCAAAGAACAAGCCACCGGCAAAATAGATGCCATTTTGCCGGTAACAATAACAACATAATTGAACCCCTTCACACCATTTTTTCTACATTCCAAACGTAAGCATGCAAACCTAAATGTTCGGTTTCCTTATCCATTTCATGGAGCTTCCGGAGCAAATCATCCGCTTTTTCATCGGGAATGATGGTCAGGATTGCCGCATTCAAAGTCGGCCAAGCATGAGTTCCGTAATGAGGTTCTCCATCTTTGCTACCTTTGCCTTGCACATTGTCCCACAAGGTAAAACCCCGGATATTCATTTTTTCCAACATATCAAGGACACGTTCCTTGTATGTTTGATTATAGGGAATAAATACTGCTTTCATAATAAACTAAAAACTAAAAGTTAAAAACTATGAAATAACATTCGACATTAGTTAATTGCGACCCAAACGTTTTTTGGCATGTTGTTTTTTGAGATTACGCCTTGTTCTGTTTACTCCCACTGCTCCAAAAATCGAATAAAGGGAAGGTACATACAACAAGGTCAGAATGGTCGAGAAAGTCAAACCACCAACAACGGTAATACCCATCGGTTGCCACATTTCGGAACCTGTTCCCCGAGGAAGCGCCATCGGAATCATACCCAACACAGCTGTTGCAGTCGTCATCAAAATCGGACGCAAACGGGACCGGCCGGCGGACACAACGGCTCTGTCAATCGCGATACCTCTTTCCCGGTTCAGGTTGACGTAGTCAATAAACACAATACCGTTTTTCACCACGATACCGATCAACATCACCATCCCAATCATCGCCATTAAGCTAACCGGCTGTCCGGTAATCATTAATGCCAAGAATACACCGGCAAGACCGAAAGTCAAAGACAATACGATAATGAACGGATAGGTTAATGATTCAAACTGAGCAGCCATCACAATGTAAACCAAAAGTACGCAAAGAGCCATCAATAACAATAAGTCGGCATTGGTTTCCTGCTGGTCTTCATACGTACCTCCAATGTTTATACCTATTTCCGAAGGAATTTTTCCTTCCTCACGCATACCGGAAATCACCTGGTTTGTCGCGAATACTACATCACTTAAAGCGGCTTTATAAAGCGTTCCGCTCACGGAATTTATTCTTTCACGATTTTGCCGGTCAATTTGCGGAAGCGAATATCTTTCGACCACTTGTCCTAATTCCCTGATTCTAATTGCATTGCCCATGCTGTTGTAAACCGTAATGTTCTCAATATCTTCAATTGATTGGCGGAAAGCCTCGTCATAACGAACAATAATATCGTATTCATCGCCATCTTCCCGATATTTGGAAGTATAAGCTCCACTGATTCGGTTGCGGACAAAAGTAGCCACAGTCGCTGAATTTAATCCGTTCTCAGCCAACTTTTCCCGATCGAAAAGAATTTGGTATTCGATGCGGTAATCCTGCCTGCCAATTGTCAAGTCCCTAAGTCCTTGCACATTAACCATACGACTTTTCAGTTCGGTAGCGATTCTGTCGGTTTCTGCAAGATCGTAGCCGTAAATTTCCACGCTAATTGTACTTGCTCCCATTCCCATTCCAAATCCTCCGCCACCTCCCGGAGTGACTGTATATTTGTACAATTCGGGCATATCATCCAATATATTACGTAAATCGTCGGCAATTTCAAAAATGGATTGTGATCGTTCACTCGGATCGTAACAACGGAAACGGAAACTGATTAAATTGGTAGCATTAGCTTGCAGAGCTGCAAAAGCATTGTTTTCGTCGGCTTGTCCAACGGAGAACGAACGTACTCTTATAGCATCTTCATATTTTTCTTTGACAATACTGTCGATTTTCATCGCTGTTGCTCGTGCCACATCCATCCGCGTACCGGTGGGAAGGTAAACGGTAGCCGTAATCATACTGTTATCGGAAGCCGGCATAAAGTCAAACTTGACGATTTTACAAGATGGAACCATAATCACGAAGAAAATCAGGAAGCAAGTACCTAATGTTTTCCAACGATTTCTGACACATATATCTACCAATCGTGCATACTGATAATCCAAGGCATTGAGAAACCTCTTAACCGGTGCATAGAGGCGATCGAAAAATTTACCTTGCGTGTCTGTTAGTCGCAACATCTGGGAACAAAGCATCGGTGTAAGCGACAAAGCCACAATCAAAGAAACAGTAATCATGATGGTTACCATCCAACCCAATTCCCCGAACATCACGCCGGCCAAACCTGTGGCCATAGTCATAGGCAGGAATACAGCTAAAATGGTCAACGTTGAAGCAATTACGGCAACACCCACTTCATTGGTCGCATAGATTGCCGCATCTTTGGGCTTGCTCCCTCGTTCAATGTGTTTGGTAATATTTTCGAGCACCACAATCGCATCATCCACCACCAAGCCAATAGCAAGGGTAAGCGACGACAACGAGATGATGTTCAGCGAACTCTCTCGTATCATCAGATAAATAAATGAGGCAATCAATGATATAGGGATAGCCAGAATAATGATTATTGTCGCTCGCCACCGTCCGAGGAAGAAGAGTACAACGAACACTACAAATACTCCGGCTAATAAAATCGTTTCTGTCAGAGAATCAATCGATCGCACAATAAAGTCGGAAGTGTCCATAATCAACGACAACTTAACATCCGGCGGAAGTGTTTGTGCCAACTCGGGAATCATAGCGTTTACTTTTTTGGCAATGGCAACCGTGTTAGCGCCGGATTGTTTCTGTACCAATATTAGCGCGCCTTTCACTCCATTGGTGAAAGATTCCTGAACACGAGTCTGGAGACCATCGCGGACAGTTGCTACGTCTTTAAGATAAACGTTCTTTCCATCCCGACTGCCGACTACAATGTTCAGCAATTGCTCACTGGCTGTAAATTCACCCTCGATACGCAAAGCATAAGTTGTTGTTCCGACATCAAAACTACCGGCAGGGACATTCAGATTTTCAGCTTGAATCACTCCGGCGATTTGTTCAACCGTTAAATTATAGGCTTCTAATTTTTCGGGCGATACATTGACCTCTATCTGCCTTTGCTGAGCACCTGAAATAGTAACGGCGCCGACGCCGGAAACTCGATTCAAAGGATTGGCGACTTTTTCGTCCAATATCTTGTAAAGTCCGTTGATATTTTCCGTTGCCGTGGCTGAATAGATGACAACCGGAATCATGTCCATACTGAATTTGAAAATAATCGGAGTGCTTATTTCATCCGGCAAACTGGATTTTACCATATCTATTTTATCCCGCACATCGTTGGTCGCAATGTTAATATCTGTCCCATAATTAAATTCGAGGGTAACGAGCGACATGTTATCTCTGGATTGCGAGGTAAGTTTCTTCAAATTTTCGGCTGTATTCAAACTATTTTCCAAAATCTGGGTAACGTTTGTCTCCACATCCGACGCGCTGGCGCCCGGATAAGCAATAATCACAGTCAACTGATTTGTTTCTATATTGGGAAACAAGTCAATCGGCAACCGGGTAAAAGAAAATAACCCGATGATAACGACTGCCACAAATATTAATGCGGTAGTAACCGGTTTCTTAACCGCTGATTCATACAAAGCCATACCGATTTGGTTTTATTGGTTTAATACTACTACGGGTGATCCGTCAATCAGACGGGTTTGTCCGGCAGTAACTACTACGTCGTCGTCTTGCAAACCGGAAAGTATTTCGTAATCACTGCCCAAACGTTGCCCTAATTCTACTTTGCGGTATCTGGCAATGCCGTTTTTTACGATAAAGACATATTTATCATTGGCTCCTGCTTGTTTTTGAACAGCCATATCGGGAACAACAATATTTTCTATGGCGCCAAAATTCAAGGTTACGCGACCAAACATGCCCGGACGCACTCTCAAATTCGGGTTATTGATGGTCACTTCTACGCCAAACGTGTGTGTAGCCGCATCAATAGTCGGATAAATCAGGCTTACTTTTCCGGTAAATTCTTCACCGGGATAAACCTCCAGATTGATTTTTACCGGCATGCCTAATTTTACCTTTGAAAAATACGATTCCGAAACATTAAGAATGGCTTTCAAAGGATTCAATTGCTGAACAGTTAAAATCGGCAATTGAGTGAATACGTCTCCATTGTCGTAGTTCCGCGCAGTAACGACTCCGCTGATGGGACTTTTCAGTTGCGTATTGTCCTCTATATTTATGATGACGGCTGTCAACATATCAATTTGTGTTTTTATCTGATCCACTTGTTGTTGAGCAATGCCACCTACTTTCAACAATTCGTTGTAGCGGTCATAATCTCTTTGTAGATTAGCCAATTGCGTCCTTTGTTGTTGTAGATTCGACGATTCCATCTGAACCAATACCTGTCCTCTGCCAACGCGGTCGCCGATTTCCACAAAGATTTTTTCGATGCGTCCCGGAATGGCCGGAGTAATCTTGTTAATCACATCTGCCTGTACATTAGCGGTATATATTGCATTTTGTTCAACTGCTTGAAGCCGAGCAATTGCAGTGTTTACTTTTATCGCATCTTTCGGTGTTGCCGGATTCTCCGTTTTAGTTCCATCGGCTGTTTCTGCGTCTTTTTTACCGCAGGAAAATAGGATTATCAACCCAAGAAGCAATACTAATTTGTTCAGATTCTTTGTTTTCATTGTCATATTGTATTTTTACTTTTTACTATTAGTTTATAAATTCCGGATCAATTCCGAGTATTTTATCCAAGTCGGCTTTCGCTGCCAAAAAATTATAAATTGCTTGATCAAAAGCCAAACTGGCTTGTATCAATCCCAACTGTGCATTATTCAAATCAAGCAAAGTACCCATTCCCGTATCGTACAACTTCTGGGAAATGTCATATCCTTTTTTGGCTTGCGCCACCACATCTTTAGTAGAAATAACCTGTTCCACAAAATTGGTCATGTTATTTACATTGTTGTTTACTGCCAATTGAAGGTTTCGGACAATATCTTCTCTTTGCCATTTCATCTGTTCCAGAGAAACCCTTGTTTGGCGAATATCGCTCGACTTTTTGAATCCATCGAAAATGGGAATAGATATACTCAAACTGACGGACGAAGTCGGATTCCACTTGTAATCTCCAAACCGGAAATCATTGTTCATCGACATGTACAAGTAGTTACCGGTAACGGCAACGGTCGGCAAATACTGTGCTTTGTAGAGCTCCAAGGTCTTTTTCAACTGTGCGTTCTGAATGTCGAATTGTTTTAAATCGGAGTTATTAACTAAGGAAGTGTCGATTTTCAGAATTTCTGTAAAAAGACCTTTTTCATAATCCATCAAACTGCCTTCCACCGTAATTTCCTGATCCATATCCATGCCCATCAATGCTTTCAAAGACATAATCGCCAAATTATAAGCATTTTGCGCTTGAACCAAATTCGGTTTTACATTTTTAGCATTAACGTCGGCGCGAATCAAATCAAATTGCGAAACCAAACCTTGTTGGTATCTGTCGTTGATATTGTTGTAGTTCAATATCGCATTATCGTAATTTTCCTGAAAAACATCTACGGCATCTTCGGCCAATAACACACCGTAATAGGCTTTCCGAATGGCATTAATCATATTGATTTTGGAAGAGCGAGCGCTTTCGACAGCTAATTCAACGTCTAAACTTGAAAGATCCAAACTTTTCCAAAGTGTGGGAATTACCACCGGCCAACTGAGTTGTACGCCACCTGTCCAGTTGTTGTCACGACCAATGGCAATGCCTTCATCGCCGGAAGCCTGAACCGGAGGAGGTGTATTAGCCGCTATGTTTTGCGACAGCTGTCCTATTGTATATCCCGAAACTGTTTCTGCCAGAGTCTGTTCCGTTCCTTTTACTAACGGATCCATAATCGGTGACAACATGTCTTGAAAGTTAAATGCTCCATCCATGTACATCACTTGCTTTTTCAAAGTGCGGCTGTATTGCCCGATAGCATCGATTTGCGGGTATAGCGCCGCCTGACTTGATCTTTTTGCGTACTTTTTCTTTTGGATTTCCAAATCGGCTACTTTTACCGACGGATTTTCGCTCAACGCAATTTCGACGGCCTTCTCAAGCGTCAGTCTGACGGGTGGTTGTACACTCTGAGCCTTTGTCACAAAAGGTACAAGAATCGTCATTAAAGCGATACTCAATGTCTTACCTAAAATTACTCTCATAAAATCTTTTTACCTAAATTTTTATCTCATAATCTTTATAATGCTCCATTAACTGGTCAATCCGATCGTTTCCCAAAGGCGTGGCAATTCCCCGGAGAAAATTCTGTATAATTGTCTGCACGAATTGATTGATCGAATATTTTCCCGTGGGAACCGTAGTCTCATCCAGAACCGCATTGAATTGAATTTTCAATAACCACAGCATAATTTCAAAATTAATGTCGTTGCGGATCAGACCTTGCTCTACCCCTTTTTGCAAAAAAGGAATAAAATTATACATTCCTTCTTTGCGTTTCTCCTCAATTTTCTGATACAAATGTCCGTGATATTTTTTCAGATCATGTATAAGCGATTTANTNACGCTCAATACCTGATGGAAATTTCTGGCGTAGAGACGAATCAATGTNTCAATGACATTTTCCGAATTATTGGTCAATCTCTCAATTTCTTTGTCGGTTCTTGTATGGTGGAAATCAAGGCACTTTTCTAAAAGTTCTTCTTTATCCCGAAAAACTTCGTAAAGCGTCCTCTTGGATATGCCTAATTCATTGGCAATATCAGACATCGTCATACTTTTGATTCCGTTCCGGAAAAAGAGCATTGAAGCGCCTTCGATAATTCTTTCTCTTAGTTCCATATATTTTCAGATAACCACAATATTTCAAAATCGGGTACAAAGTAAATGAAAACTTTTGAAACAAAAAGAGTTTTTTCGTTTTATTTTGTTAAATTTCGGAAAAATTTTTTGATGTAAAATTATGTAATATTATTTATTCCAAAAAAAAGTGTAATTTTGCAGTCCCAATCCTTTCAGAAAATTTTAATACAGAATATACCAAACAAATGTAGTTATGGACAAACAACGTATCATCCAATACCAATCCGATTTCGATAAAATAGCACATTTTATCAGCAACGAAGACGATAATGAGCAAGTCGAAGTATGGTTCGCTCGAGAACTGCAAACCTTGTTAGGATATGCCCGCTGGGAAAATTTCATTGTCGCTGTTCATCGAGCCGTGGATTCATGTAAAACGCAGAGTATCAATGTAGATGACCATTTTCGTGAGGTCACGAAAATGGTCGAATTAGGCAGTGGAGCCAAACGGGAAGTTTCCGATTTTATGCTTACTCGCTATGCCTGTTACCTGATAACGCAAAACGGCGACCCGAAAAAAGAAGAAATAGCTTTCGCCCAAAGTTATTTTGCCATTCAAACACGTAAAACCGAGCTGATTGAGGAGCGTATCAAACTATTATCCCGTTTGGAAACGAGAGAGAGATTGCGAGCGGCTGAAAAACAACTTTCGCAAAATATTTACGAGCGAGGTGTTGACGATAAAGGTTTTGGACGTATTCGTTCAAAAGGTGATACGGCATTGTTTGGTGGACATACTACGGAGGACATGAAAAACCATTTGGGAGTTAAAACAAATCGTCCGCTGGCAGATTTCTTGCCTACTTTGACCATTGCCGCCAAAAATTTGGCAACAGAAATGACTAACTACAATGTAGAAGACAAGAACCTATTCGGAGAGCAACCCATTACGGTTGAACACGTACAAAACAACAGAACCGTCCGAGATATGTTGGGAAAACGTGGAATTAAACCCGAAGAACTTCCTCCTGCCGAAGACATAAAGAAATTGGAACGGCGTGTGGCAAACGATGAAAAATCCATTGAAAAAACAACAGGAAAATTACCCAAAAAAAAGTAAAATAGCAAATATTCCAAAAAAAAGTGTAATTTTGCTGTTCTAATTCTCTCAGTAAATTTTAACACAAAATATAATTCATGAAGCGAAGAGATTTTTTAAAGGCAGGAGGAATCGCGTTGACGGGAAGTTTCGCATTTCCCCATTTGATGTATGCCCAAATGAACAAAAAAGAAAATTCCTCAATGATGATGNTAAATCATTTTAATGTAACGGAAAACGATTTGAAGAAAGTAATGGCTACCGCCTTGGAAAAAGGCGGCGACTATGCCGATTTGTTTTTTGAACATACTTTCTCCAATTCGTTAGTTTTGCAAGACCGCGCTGTAAACCGTGCCGATTCAAATATTGACTATGGCGTTGGAATCCGTGTTGTATCAGGCGATCAGCAAGGATACGCCTTTGTTGAAAACACCGATGTAAACGAGATGATTAAAGCGGCGAGGGTTGCCTCCCGAATCGCAAACGGACAAGCAAAAACGCCGCCTGTCAAGATAGACGAAAAGACTTTCAAAACGTATTATCCCATCTTGAAATCATGGGAAGATGAATCCATTAAGGACAAAATCCCTTATCTTCAAAAACTGAATGACCGGATTTTTGAATTGGATCCGCGGGTAATCAAAGCCAATGTGTATTTTGAAGATGAAACATCATACATTCTTTATTACAACTCCGAAGGCAGACTCTGTCAAGATATTCGTCCGATGATTTTGTTGTACGGTACTTGTATTATGCAACAAGGCGATAAAATTGAAAACGGATCTGCATCGCAGGCTGCCCGGAAAGACGTTTCTTTCCTCACCGATGCCGTAGTAGAAGAAATTGCACAGAAAGCCGTGAAGCAGACAGCCTTGATGTTCGACGCCGTAAAACCGAAAGGCGGAGAAATGCCTGTCGTAATGGCCGCCGGAAGTTCGGGTATTTTGCTGCACGAAGCCATCGGTCACGCTTTTGAAGCCGACTTCAACCGGAAAAACACTTCCATTTTTTCCGACAAACTGGGTAAAATAATCTGTGATAAAAACATTAGCGTAGTTGACGATGGAACGATTGATTTCGACCGTGGATCCGTCAATTTCGACGATGAAGGTGTACCGGGGCAAAAAACCTATATTGTTAAAAACGGAGAATTAACTTCTTACCTGCACGATCGCATCAGCGCAAAACATTACGGAATTGAATCTACCGGAAACGGACGGCGTGAGTCTTTCCGTTATACACCGATGCCTCGTATGCGCAGCACATATATGGAAAACGGAAATTGTACCGAAGATGATATTATTGCAAGCGTAAAAAATGGTATTTTCGTCGATAATTTTACGAATGGACAAGTCCAAATTGGA
>JGI24702J35022_10002898_pt1 | contig 10390 bp, 9 predicted proteins | sample TergutTh196P4_FD_35022 | JGI IMG/M metagenome (IMG submission 35022)
ACCGCCGGACCGGGCGTCCACTTCGTACCGGAATATTCATATACCGTGATAAAACCGGGCGCTGCAGGGCCCGGATTATTGGAACTTTGCGTAATGAGGATATCGGCGCTGCCATCCATATTAACATCGGCAATGACGGGATATTCGAAGCCCGTACCCGAAGTAACAGACGTACTGAACAGAAGGGAAGTCCCCCCTGTGGCAGCTGTTTCGGAAAGAGTCACATAATCCCTGCCGAAGCCGTCATTGCCTGTGGCAACGGATATAACCCGCAGGGTTGATTCGTCGCGGTGGCAAATATCCATCGCACCGTCGTTATTGAAGTCGAACAGCGTCATAGCGGTATTGTGCGACCTGTCGGAATATTGCATCGCCCAGCTTAAACACAGCCTGTCGTCTAACATCGGCGCCTGACCGTCGTATGTTATACCAAGCACATGGTAAGGAACGCCATTCCCGTTGTAATTGCCGTTTACTAATTCGGCCGAGCTTTGCGACACCGGGTGGAAAGGCAGACCGCTCCGGCTGATGCTTATGACGTTATTGTTGCGGTTGATAAACGGTCGTCCGACGCTTAAACATATCTCAGGCAACCTGCGCGTATAAGCCATACCGTCCCATCCGTCCTGTTTGCCGTTGATATCGCCTATTAAGGGGATCCCGAAACCGCCGTTCATTCCGCTGCACACAATCGTACTGCCTGCCTTGACAGTCGAGTTTGTGGGGTCCCATACATAAATAAGTATCTTGGCGTCTTCGTTACCATTGTTAGCATAACTAAAGACTATCACATCCAACTTACCATCCCCGTCAATATCGGCGACACGCGTAAAGCCGTCATTCAGGTAGTGCGTCGTCGTATTGCCGTTAGGATATTCGCGCAAGACGACCGAGACAGGACCCTCAATCGTATAGTAGGTATTTTGTGTATGGTCGGTCAGACTGTTGAACTGAAACTTGTGTATCCGGTTGCCGCAGATAATCTCCTGTTCTCCGCAACCGTCAATATCCACCACAGCCGGTACGGCAAGAAAAGCGTCGACAAGCGAGCCGTTACCCGGACGTCGTCCGAGCATGGCGACATTTTTCACATTCGTCGCATTGGTTTGCGAAGTTGGGTCGCCCGAAATCACATTTGTCAACCCGCCCACACCCGATGCGATGGAACTTGCTCTGGGCGACGAAGATGAAGTTGCGTTCTGCCATGACATAAGCAATGCCCCTGTATGTCCGTTGAAAATCTTGTTATAGATTATCACTTCAGGTATGCCGTCGCCGTTAAGGTCGGCGATATAGGGATGCGGATAGCCGAAATTGGTCTGACCAGCCGTCAAAGGCGCCGCATAGTTTACCGGCGTCCCGCCAATATTTCCAGTCCACATCAGGTCTATCCCCGTAATGGTCGCTCCGCTGAAAATCGGCTTAAAAGCCCGCACTAAACCGTCATTCGTAGCAAGCACAATCTCACCGATACCGTCCTCATCCAAGTCGGCAAGCGCCAGTTGTGCCGGCGCACGGTGATGGGGATTACCCATCAAATACGTCGTCCCCAAGTCGTGCCGGTATATTCTATTCCCCGTTTGTCCGTCATAGATATTAATGTACCTGACAGACACAGAAGTTTCACCCGGATAAGCGTCGGTAACTCCCATCATGACGATTTCCGGTTTGCCGTCGCCGTTGAGGTCGCCCACTAACGGGACAGAAAACCCGTCGACACAATCGCCCGTCGTAGTTGGCGTCCTGAATTTCTCCCTGATACCAAAAGGTGTATTCGTTGGCGCAGGCCCCCAACACGCTTCGCCCTCGTCCACGATATTTGCAGGCAGGTTATAATTCAGGTCTCGCGTAAAAACAAAATCCTGTCCCGTCACATCCGCCGTCCCTCCTGTAAAACTGTACGATGCCGGAGTAACCGTGTATCCCGGTCGTTTCTGGGGTGTAATCTCCACCCTAACGCTTTGCGTTATGTCCGTAATACCATACGCTCCAAGACTATTTGTGCTGATACTTGCCTGCACGACGTCGTTAATTGTAAAATTTATCAAAACGCCTTCATTATTCGGCAAACCGCTAATCGTTCCGCTTACCGAGTAGGTAGCCTGTGCGGAAACTGTCATTCCTGCGCTAATCAGCGCCAAAGAAAAACCAATCAATAATTTTTTAACCCTGAAAATCATTTCTATATACATTTTTATTTACAACAGTGGTTGTTATCTTAAATCATTTCTCTTTGCCAACAATTACCGTATAAACGATAAAATGCAGCGTTCTTTTAACACTTTTCAATGCCAATCTCATTCGTAAAAAAATACGTATTACCACTAATCAATTTAACTATATTTCACCAAAATATAACCCAAACTTTGTATCAATTTTTCTTTTCTCTTAAACAAAAAAGGAATAATCTAAACAAATCTTTTGCAAAGATATTTTTAAAAACAATATATACAACTAATCGATATGTTATTTTTTCGCCTTGAAATGTTAAAAAAATATAATGACAGAAATTTAACATCTCCATTCATCGGAAAATATTTCCTATAATACTTATTTTCAGGTGTTTATGTTTTAAGACGAACAATACATGAGGATAATATCCAAACGTCAATCCTCCAAAAAAAATCGTATTACGGAACTATTTTTGATTTTAAAAATAGAGAAAGCAGCACAAAATACCCATTTCGTTTTCATTTTCTCTACTGCAAATAAAAGAAAAAACGCCAGGAATCCTATTGCTAATTTTTGTAAATATTTATAAATTTATTTAAATTTACACTCGCCGGTGTCGGTTACTACGATAGGAGATGAGCAGAGAGATGATAAAAAACACGATAGAGGCAGAAAAATAGGGCAGGATGTCGAGGAAGTTACAGTCACGGACAAAGATTTCATTGAAGCCGTTCAATCCCCAGTTCAACGGGGATATTTTGCTGACGAGCTGCATAAAACGGGGCATGAGAAAGATGGGAATCCATACGCCGCCGATAGCGGCCAGAATAATGACCGACACAGCGCCAAAGACGCTCGCCTGTTGGTTTGTGCGGGCAATGCTTCCGATAGCCAAACCATAACCGATAGCAGCTAATGATGAGGAGACCGACATAGCAATCATCGCCGTTATGCTATGTCCTAATTTCAAGGCTGGCAACCCTAATAAAGGGGTGATATAGATACCTGTGATGGTGATTAACATCAATTGCAGCAGGCATACGCCCAAGTACACCCCGACCTTGCTTAATACATACTGGTGAAAAGAGCAGGGCATGGTCATCAATCGATTAAAACAGCCTATTTCGCGTTCACGTATCATATTGCCCGACAATGAGATAACGATAAAAAAGATGGCAAACATACTCCAAGCAGGCACATTATGCTGCGTTGAATTAGGGATAATTCGTGCGTTGCCTCCCGCTTGTGCATACGATTCGTCTATGACAATCAATTCACCGGCATCTATATTCAGGTTTATGGGCATGGGGATAATACGGTTTACCTGTCGCGTTATTTCGGAGAGTAGCAATTGGTTTTGCACCTTCAGGGCGTTCTCGCGCATGGCCTGTATCAGCGAAGTACGAAAGGACATCTTAGCCGTTGGGTCGACTAACAACTTTATTTCGAGTGGTTGGAGCGGGGTATCCCTGTCCGCCATTTCCGGTACATCTTCATCGTCTTCTTCGGCATTAAATGCCCGCTCTATGCCTCGTCGCACATTTTCGCGCAAACGGGTGGTAGTATAGGCAGGTATGATTACGCCAATCATATAATCACCTTGTGAGATAGCTTCTTCGAGTTCGCTTTCAGAAAGTATCCGCCCTTCTTCTTCGGTTGTCACTTTAAAAATATTACTCTCTAAAATTTGGCGGCTAACCATGTAACCTAATGAATCATTGTCATTGTTAAGCAGATACAACGGGATACGTACTTCGTTAACCGAACGGAAGGTACTGTCCTGAAGATAGGTCATCAACATCACTAACGTCCAAGGCATCAGAAAAAGTAAGACTACTCCCCAGAAATCGCGGACAAGCAGCAGGAAATCTTTATATAGCAGGTTTTTAAAATTCTTCATTGTTTTTTGTGGCGCATTTACCCGATTTCTAACACAAAAGTACGTTCAATTTCATAAACAACGCTTCGAGGGAGGATACGGAAGCTTCTTCTATGAGCGTTTTAGGAATACCCGAACTGACTACCTTTCCATGGTTAATTAGTGCAACATGCGTACATAACTGTTCGGCTTCGTTCATATCGTGCGAAGTATAGACGATTGTCATGCCATTGCGGTGAAGGCTTTGCAGGTTTTCAATAATTATTTGCTTCGAATGGACGTCCACACCTACGGTTGGCTCATCCAAAAATAACAACTTCGGACGGTGCAACAACGCCGCAATCAGATTCACCTGTCGCTTTAACCCGCCGGAAAGGACTCCCACTTTCTTGTGAGCACGTTGTCTCAGTCCGAAATCATTCAGGTATGTATCAATCCGTTGATGCAGTTCGCTTGGCGAAAACTCATACATCCCGCCGAAAAAAAGAAGATTCTCCTTCACCGTCAGTTCGGGATACAATGCAATGTCCTGCGGGACAATGCCGATGAGTGGTTTGATATTCTGCATCTTGTGCTGCACGTCGAAACCGTGTATCATAACCTGTCCGCTTTCAAACGGGAGCAGACCGCACAGGACGGATATAATCGTTGTCTTGCCGGCGCCGTTTGGGCCTAACAGACCGAAGAACATGCCTTGTTCGACATGCAATGTCAGACCATCTACCGAAGGATGTGATGCCTTGCGATAGGTTTTATATAAGTCCTGAATGTGGATAACGTTTTTCAAAAAATCCAAAAAATAGTTTTCATTCGTGAAATTCGTTGAGAAGCGTTTTTTCCAAGTCGGTAAAAAACGTCTCTTCCTGTTTGCCTATGGCTTTCAGGCGGTCGCCTATCGTCTGATAATCCACATTTACTGTGGAGCGATTTTTGGAGATACGTCCGGCTTCCGCAGCAAAGATGCGCCATTGGTCGCCTATTTCTGTCAACCGTTGCGAGAAATCGTTCAGCTTACGGATGCCTGTTATCTCCGCTGCTTCCTGCAGGAAAGCTGCATAAAGGAAACGGAACCCTGCCCCACCCGTTCCGATCTCTTCCATCATACGTATCAATTGTGCCAGATGCAAAGCAGCTTTTCTTTCGCCGTAAATCTTCGGGAACTTAGGTATCTTGTTACCGAGATGTTTAAAGGCGTTCACTCCGACAAAGGGCACAGGGCCGGGTTCATGGATCATCCGTCGGCAGTTTTTAAGGATAGCCTTCCGGACTAATTGATTTATATCGGGCGCCTTTTTCGGAAAAGATTTGATCCTGTACAATTTCCCGAATGGGGGATAGGTGCCTTTAGCGAAACGGGCGCGCAGCAGGTCACGTGACGTGATGGTCACTTTTTCTGTTGCAACGGGGTCGCTTAACAGGTATTGGTCATTCTCTTTACCGATAACACAAACATTATGCGCATTAAAATGAAACCGGTATGCCAGCGGCATATAAGGCAGATAGTACATACCCACCACGCATCCTGTCGGGATACCTTTTTTCATCAGGTTGTCCAATGCACTTACCGCCTTTTTCTTACTTAGAAAAATACGTTTATAAATTTTAAATCCGAGCAATCGCGTGACGCGGGCGAAGATAACGCCCGGTAAGGGGCGGAAGGATGTGACAGGGAATCCTGCCAGTTTAATAAACGGCAGATGGACAAAATAAAGCGATGCTGACAATCCGAAAATCAACGGTTCTGAATAGTCATATCCGTAATAGCGTAACAGATTGGCTGTTACTCCATTTTCGCAATGGGCGGCCGAGCGGTGTTCAAAATCTATTTCCATTCATCTATACGTTTTAGTTCTTCTACTGTAATACGCATTGCATCAGCATATTTCTGCAATATATCTTCTTCTGCGTTCATAAATTTATCATATTTTAAATGCTTTCGTATGATCCTTTTCGGAACACCCGAATAAGCGGATAACATGCAAACGTTCTGCAATGATTTTTTAATATGGTAAGCCAGCGGACTAACCTCCTTGGCAAGAACGCGTTGACGTATCTTCTCACAATCTTCGCGTATATCGTCCCATACCGCACTTAACGCATCGTTTTTAACGCTCCATCCGTCGCTGATAACCGGCGTATAATGACCATTTTCATCAACGGCATACATCACATCACGGATTACATTATCCTTAAAATAGTACAAGTCCTGCGGGACGTCTTTTTTATTCATGTATTTATAGTTTTGTTACTTCGTAAAAAAAATAAAGTAAATCCTTATTGTTTAACTTCGTAAAGCGACACATTCCTGATTATCAACAAACTGTTAGTAAAGAATACGCATACGAGAAGCGGGCGCTTTCAGGCACCATAATCAAAATCCGGTCGCCTTTCTTCACACGTCCGGAGCGATTCAGTTCTTCCAGCATCGCAAACGGCGAGACCGAAGCCACATTTCCTATCGTAGGAAGATTGATAAACCATTTGCTTTTAGGTATGTCGTACTTGTAATAAGCAAATTCCTGTTCAATCTTTTCCTCAAAATACATAGACGAAAGATGCGGCAGGTACCAGTCTATCGATTCAGGGTCAAAATTACGTTTCTTAACGATATCCTGCAGAAACCGACCACCTAACTTGATGATATACTCATCTAACAACTTTGTATCCTGCTTCAGCGAAAATAACGAACGGTTCAACCAATCCGCTTCAGGATACGACGCCCATCCTACCAACGCTCCGTTTTCATTTTTGTCAGCCCCGGCATACATACAAGTTTCAATCTCGTTTGCAAACGATGTCAGTTCAATCCATTCAATCCGGTAGGACAACGCATCCTCTGTCGGCTTGTCCTGTAATAACACTGCCACACTTCCATCCGACAACATCCAGCGCAGGAACTCCTTTTCGAACGCCAATATCGGACGCTTTTTCAACTGATTGATTAGCGCTGATTCTTTCTCGAAATAACGCGCCGTCATCCATGCCGAAAGACGCTCAGAAGTCACACACACCGCATTTCGGACGTCACCAGCCAGCGCTGATAAATAAGCATACTTCAAGGCATGCATCCCGGTGCAACACGAACCGGCAAACGAGACAACCTCTGTGTGACGGCTACCTTTCAGTTCACCGTGCACCATGACCCCATGAGACGGCATCAGTTGTTCGGGTGAAGCCGTTCCGCAAGCCAGCAAGTCAATCATATCCAATGACAACCGCTCATCCATCAATCCATGAACGGCATTAGCCGCCATTTGGACACTCGTATGTGTCACCTCCCCTTTCTTATTCAGTGCATAATACCTGTTAGTAATCCCGTTTTTCCCCAGTATCAGTCGTTTGGCCAGCAATGATTTCTCATTCACCAACCCAATATACTGCTCCATTTCATCATTCCCGACTGGTTCGTTAGGAAAAAACGCCGAAAAACGGTTTAAATAAACACTGTTACTCATATCTATTTCTTAATTAAGCATATAACACATTTCTCTCTTTGCTTTCCTTAGTGATTTCCGTCGAAAAGGATATGTCAGGTAGAAAAATAACATTCCAAACGGTGACACGAAATATAGCACAAAAAACAGAAACACACTGAAAAGGTGCAACCGCAGTTTCCGTTTCGGGTCATTATAAGCGCCTTTCTTCAAAACAAATCGCGCCCAAATGCCCCACATTTTGGAACCGTTTCTCTCAACAAAATAGACCGTCGACAGGAATGTCACGGCGTTTTTTTCCATCAGCTTCTCCTGCATCCCCTGATAATCGTTTCGTTCCAAAGCCTCTTTGATAATCTGCCCATAAACCGTTGCATTCTCAATATCATCGGGCGATACCCCAGCTGCCGGCAGCAGTCTGGTCGCTTTCTTTTTACCATACAACAGCCAGCGGATAATTGTAATCACACTGATTAAGTTCGGCGTCTTATCCTGCAACGATATAAAGCCCACATAATTGCCGCCTGTCTCACGTACATATTCTCGTGTTTTCAGTTGCGTATTGACCCACATATTACGGCAGCCCATGCTCACCACGATACAACGTCCTTTCAAGTATTCACGTATCTCTTCCGACAGAAAAAAAGCATGCAGTGGTATCGACCACGACAGATACCAGCTTTGACCGGCAATCATCACCAGGTCGGCATCCATCACATCGCTTAAATCAATCGGTTTCAGCCGACAGGGTATGCCAAGACGTGATTCGGGGAACGCCTGATAAAAGCCCATCGACGACCATGGGAACGGGAACGGTTCTTCAGGGATGATTGGTTTGCGCACAATCTCGCAACCGGCTTCCTCCAGCGGCTCGCAAATTTTTTCTGCAATCTGAAGCGCCTGACCTGTCTGAGTGTAATAGAAAAGCGCTATCTTTTTGGTTTTTCCCTTCATTCTTCGAAATTAAACTATCATCAACATCTTTTTTCGACCTCCCTGCAAAGCCGAAAAATTGGCCGCAAAGGTACAAGAATTTTTCCAAAATACATACAGACGAAAAAACTTTTTTCGTCTTTTTTATTTTATCGTACTTCATCTATCCTTATAGCAGGATTGAAGATTTAGCCGGTAAATATTGTCGTTTTTGAACTTGGATGTAAATCGGGTACTCAGACGCCTGCGTACCCGATCCGAATCGCTGAAAATTTGCTGATAATTTTTCTATTTACTAAAAATGTAGTACTTTTGCCCTAAATTTAAGCGTATGAAAAAAATATACCTTTTATTGATCGTGATTATTGTATTAGTACTTGGATTGGCGTTTATGGAGTATTTCAGGTTGAACAAGATGTTTCAAATTGAAAAAAATCTGACGAAAGCCCAAGCTTCCATATTGCTGGATGAACTCTTGACTGTCGAGCTAAAACGTTCTGCAATGGATAGCCCTATTTTATCAGATGAAGACTTCAGTTGAGAAAGAAAAAAGAAAAGGGAGTGAATATACAATAACCATTCCGATAGAATCGAACATAAATACCTGATAATATGAAAAAAAAATTAATCCTTTATGTAGAAGACGATTTTTCATTTGCGAAAAAGTACGTTGAGAACTTTGAAGAAAACGGATTTTTAGTAACGCATACAATGGACGGACAGGAAGCTATCCGTTTATTTACTGAACTTTCGCCCGATATTGCGGTGCTTGATATAAGATTGAGTGATCAAAAGCAAGACGGATTTTGGATAGCTAAGCAAATAAGGAGAGTAAATAAGCATATTCCCATTCTATTTTTGACAGCCATCGGAGATGAAGAAACGGCGGTCAAAGGTTTTGAAGTCGGAGGAGATGATTTTATTCGAAAGGGTGTTGGGAAAAATGAATTGTTAGCCAGAGTAAATCGTGCCATACAAAATCGTTATCCGGTATCAAATATGCAAAATCAGAAAATCGTCATTACTACGAACACTTACCTTGACCTAATAGATAACGCTTTAACTTCTAATGGTCACACCGAAAGCTTATCAAAACTCGAATGTGAACTGCTGCAAATGCTGGTATTGCACAAAAATGATCCACAAGACAGGGAATATTTAATGAAACAAATTTGGAGTGACGCAGGAAACGCGCCGGATTATATGAATAAAGCCGTCTGCAAATTGCGAAAACTACTATCGCACGATAAGAAAATAAAGTTGATTACCAAACGGAAAGTGAGCATCACCCTATTCATCGAAGAAAACTGAAGTCTTCGCATGAAAAAAGCAGTTAAAAGGAACTTTCAATTACTTTTTTCGCACTACCTTTGTCCTCAAAATTATAGGATATGATGCGTAAACACATTTATTTCATAACGGCTATCTTCGTAATTTGTCATTCTTCTTGCGAGAAAAACAAACGAAAGGAAGATGCTGTGAAAGTCGTACAAGAATGGATTGGGAAAGAAATCAGGTTTCCTGAAAATGTGCCTTGCTTCGTATCCGGGGTAGAAACTTTTTCCGACGCTTGCACTGACTTTTTTCACAAAGAATTTAAGATACTATTGTATGTCGATTCGACAGGATGCAGCAGTTGTCGGATGAGACTGTTTGATTGGAAGCAATTGATTGAAGAAGCAGAAAGGTTATACCCGGGCAAAGTGGGTTTTTTATTCTTTTTCCAACCTAAATTGATAAAAGATATTGACTTCTTATTTGTTCGAGACCGATTCGAGTACCCTGTGTTCATGGATACCGGCAGCGAGATCAATTGTTTAAACCGGTTTCCACAGGTAGAACTATTCCAATGTTTCCTGTTAGACGGCGATAATAAGGTTTTGTCAATAGGGAATCCGACAATGAATCCGAAGATTTGGGACTTGTTCAAATCTCAAATAGAAGGGACGCGATTATCAGAACCAAAAATTCT
>JGI24702J35022_10002899_pt1 | contig 10387 bp, 12 predicted proteins | sample TergutTh196P4_FD_35022 | JGI IMG/M metagenome (IMG submission 35022)
AGGCGTTTTGCCAGCAGTTTTGAAAGAAAGATACCGTAGTGCGGATATTCACGAATCACTTTGACAAAGGCTTTTTTTGTAAGGCGCACCAATTTGCCGGCACTGGTGGCTTTTATGGTAGCGGAGCGCCTTTGATCAAGAAGAAAGGACATTTCTCCCATAAAGATATCCTGGGGGGAAAGGGCGCCAACCGGCTTGCCGTTGTGGAGCACCTCGTATGTCCCTGAAGAAATATAATAAAGAAAGTCACTGGGTTCCCCCTCTTTTAGGACAGTGTCCCCTTCCTTAACAAGAACCATCCGTTCCCTGGAAAAACCTTCAGGCACCTCGTGCTCCACTGTGACATCATGCTTTATTATTAATGCGGCCTGGTTTCCTTTGGTATTGTACTTTAACTGATGGGAAAAACTGGCCGCCATTTTGATTCCCCGCCCATGGAGGCTGAACTTGTCCTGGTTATTAAGCTTTTCCACATGGGCCTTAACGTCAAAGCCTTCCCCCTCATCATTTATGATAAAGAATGACTTGTCCTGCTTAATTTCCCAATTAAAAGTCACTTTTTTTGACTTTACTGCCGGATCTTTACATTTTTCAGCAATCAGTTCAGCAGCGGAGAGCCCACTTGACAGTGCCTTCGTTTTTTCCTCGTAGGATATGCCGCAGTTACCGTGTTCAATAGCATTTATGATTAGCTCCGCCAAAGCAAGCTGAAGGTGCATTTTGCCATCTGGGTTAATAAGCCCCCTCTGGGCAAGAATCGTGGCGCCTATGCCGGAATAAAGAGTAACAGCCAAAAGGTCATTGTCAATGGTAAAACTTCCGGAAGCCCCCTCCAAAAGGTTTTGGGAGAATTCACGCTGAAAAATAATCTGATAGTTCTGTTCAATTATTTGAATGCTTCGTACAAGGTGCGTCCTAAGCTGGTAGTTGTCCAACTGGGTAAGCACATTAATCGTTTTATACTTTTTAAGGAGTTCTTCTTCGTTGTCTTTTCCATGGGAAAAAAGCCCAATAATTCCCAGGTTGAGTATCCACTTGTCATTTTTGATGTGATCAATAATCCCATCAATATTTATTTTTGGATCTGAAAAATTGATTACCACCAATTCCGGAAGGGTATAATTTAAAAAGTCCAGAATCTCATCTTCCTGCACAAGATAAATCAGATCATAGTTTTTATCTGAAGCACGCTGAAAGGCAGACTCCACCAGTTTTTTGATTTCCGGGTCAGAATTAATAATGCCCAGTGTACCCATGAATGTTCCTCACACCAGAATTATATAGTCTGGCCCTACATTTGTCCATTCTATAAGGCCAGCACATACTTAGACTCACAATTAATCGTAACAACTCGGTAAGGAGGCATCGAAAACCCCTCCTATACAGCGCGCTGCGCTTGCTAAAGCAAGCGCGCCTAATTTAACAGTGAAAGATATTCGGCGCCGCGCCAATATTTGGCGTCTCCCCGATCAATTATTTAATTGTTCTGTTTTGTACTATGCCCTGCCCACCCATTCACGAGCTTATTGGCGGCAAATTGCAGGTCATGCATGTGCGCTTGCTCTGGTCAATTCTTCCCTTTTTTGGCTTTTTGGGATATAATGGTTATGGAAATATTTCCCCTGAGGTAATTCCGAAGATGAAGAAATACAAAAGGGCGTTAGCCCTTTTACCGCTATTGATCTTTTTTTCATGCGCCAGCCGTGCCCCGGTAAAGGAGGCTACAGGGCCGGTTCCGCCTTCTGCAACTGAGGGTCTGCCGTATCCGACCGTAGACTACCTAACCATCATAGCCGTAGGGGACAACCTTTATCATTCAGTGATGATTCGTGAAGGAGAAAAGGGAGACTATAATAAGATCTATTCGGAAATCCGCCAGCTGGTTAAGGATGCGGACATTGCCTTTATCAATCAGGAAACACTTTTGGCAGGGGAAGATTTTGGGTTTTCGGGTTACCCTACTTTTAACAGCCCACAGAAACTGGGACAGGCAATATGGTATACCGGTTTTAATGTTGTAAATCATGCAAACAACCATATCATGGACAAAGGGGAAAAAGCCATTCTTGCAACACTGGATTTTTGGGACAAAGTTCCGGAGGTAAGCGTTTTAGGCGTTCATCGTTCCGCAGAACAACGAAGTCTTCCTCTTTTGATAAGGAAGAATAACATCACAGTAGGATTTCTCTCTTACACCTACGGAACCAACGGCATTTCCCTCCCAGCTGGCAAGCCCTACATGGTATCGCTCGTAAACAAGGAAACCATGGCAAGTGAAATTGACATCCTACGCCCCAATTGTGATTTTCTTGTAGTCTCAATGCATTGGGGTGAAGAATACAATCATGAATACAGCAAAAATCAGAATGACTTGGCGGTTTTTCTTGCAGAGCACGAGGTGGATCTTGTCATCGGGCACCATCCACATGTAATCCAGCCAATTGAATACATAAAAAGGCCTGATGGGAAAGAAATGCTTTGTTACTATTCCCTAGGAAACCTAATCGCCGCCCATGCGGCGGCGCAAAGCTCAACACTGCTTGGGGCGATGGCTTACATTAGAATCAAAAAAACCAGGGGCAATGAAGGCGGCATTGAAATTGCACAAGCGGGTGCAATTCCCCTTGTAACCCATTTTGAAGGAAATTACACGGATTTTAAAATCTTTCCTCTCTATGCATATACGGAAGAACTGGCAAAAAAGCACACGAGGAACCGGGAGAAATATGTGATAACGCCGGATTACCTGAAAAGCCTCAGCGATAGAATATTGGGTAGCATGAAAATCGCCGGCAATCCATTTGTGCCGCTAATACTTAGCCTGGAACGCTGAAGCTTTTCTTGCCGTGCTTTATTGCAGCTTTACAGATCTTGCAAACCTTAATTTTCTTCCCATCTGCTTCTTGATCATAGAGGAGCTTTACATTACCCCTCTTGCACACCGGGCACTCGCCCCGGCCTCTGGAAGGAAGTTCCCGAATCGATTTACCTCTGTGGGGCTTGGACATTTACTTCTTCTCCTTTTTGGCCTTTGAACCAGCGGCAGTCTCTTTTTCTTTCCTGCTCTCTTTCTTTTCTGCTTTTTTGGCATCTTTCTTTGCCTTTTTGTCAGAAGCCCCGTCAGCATTCAGCTTATAGTCAACCAGTTCAAGGATAACAACCTCGGCAGCATCTCCGGGACGCTCTCCCAGTTTTATGATCCGGGTGTAGCCGCCCGGCCTTTCCTTCATTCTGGAGGCAATGACCGTAAAAAGCTTTACCACAATGCCTTCATCAAAAAGGCGGCTGGAAACAATCCTGCGGTTGTGGACGCTGTCAACTTTTGCACGGGTTATGAGTTTTTCCGCACTGCGCCTCACGGCCAGGGCCTTGGCTTTTGTAGTTCTTATACGTTCGTACCTGAAAAGGGAAGTAACCATATTGCGGTGCAGTGCCTTTCTGTGGGCAGCCATCCTTTCCAGGGGATTAAAGCCCCTTCTATGCTTCATCTTCTTCTTCCTTTTGGGCCTTTACCTTAATCGCGTTCTTTAAAACGCTCATGTCGGTAATCCCAAGGCTTAAATTCCACTCCTTGAGCTTTTCCTTTATCTCCTGAAGGGATTTTTTCCCAAAATTCCGGGTTTTTGCAATATCGTCCTCGGTTTTCCGTGTAAGCTCGCCTATTGTCTTTATATTGGCGTTTTTAAGACAATTAGATGAACGCACCGAAAGTTCCAGTTCCTCAACCGGCGTATTGAGGATTTGGCGTATCCTCTCATCATCTTCGTCATAATCATCATCCACCCCAAAGCTATTTTCATCAAAGTTGATAAATACGGAAAAATGATCCTTTGCTATTTTGGCAGCTTCGGCCAGGGCATCATCAGGCCGAATGGTCCCGTCGGTCCAAATTTCCAGTTCAAGCTTGTCGTAGTCGTTGCGCTGAACTACCCTGGTCGGGACAACGGAATACTTTACTTTTTTTACCGGTGAAAAAATGGCGTCAATCGGAATGGTTCCGATAATCTCCACATACCGTTCATTCATCTCGGAAGGGACATAACCGCGGCCAAGCTCTATCCTGACTTCCATGTCCATGCGTGCATTATCCATTAGAGTCATAATATGCTGCCCAGGGCTTAAAACTTCTACTTGTCCCGGACGGGCAAAATCACTGCTCTTAATTTCGCTTTTACCCGACCACTCATAAAACAGAAGTTCATTTTCAACATCATCGGGCAGCTTAAGCCTTATCTGTTTGAGGTTATTGATAACCTCCAGGGTGTCCTCTACAATATTCGGAATAGTTTCAAATTCACTGGATATCATGTGGGCCGTTCCTGCCTCATCATAGGAATTAATCTTTACCGATGTAATCGCATACCCCTGAATGGAGGAAAGAAGGACCCGACGTAAAGTATTTCCCACGGTAGTACCAAAGCCCGGCTCAAAGGGAGCCGCGGTGAATTTACCGTAATTATACTTCAGCTCGCTGTGCTCAAAGGTAATACCTTTGGGACGTTTGAATCCTTTTAGAAGGTTCTTACGGGCCATGAGGACTCCTTACTTAGAATATAATTCAACGATCATCTGTTCCTTGATGTCCGCGAGATCGGTTATATCGCTTCTCCGCGGAACGGCAAGGAACTTTCCTTTCATGGTATCCGGATCCAGATTCAACCAGGGCATCAAGCCGGATTTGCCATATTCCTTAAGTGCGTCCTTAATTATGACCAAACTTTTGCTTTTCTCATCAATCTCAATTGTATCCTCCGGTCTTACCAAGTACGAAGGGATATTTACCCTCTTCCCGTTGACAGTTACATGGCCGTGGAGAACGATTTGCCGGGCCTGGCTCCTGCTTACGGCAAAACGCAACCGGTAAACCACATTGTCCAGCCTTCGTTCCAGAAGGGCAAATAGGTTCTCACCCGTAATGCCCGGCATTCGCAGTGCCCTTTCAAAGAAAATAGCAAATTGCCTTTCCTGCATTCCGTAGATGCGCTTAAGTTTCTGTTTCTCCCGCAGTTGAACCCCGTAATCGGAGCGTTTCCCCGGCCGGTTCCTGGGATCCTTTCCCGGTGCAGGACGCTTTTTGTTGATGGGACACTTGTCGCTCTTGCATCTATCACCCTTGAGCATCAGCTTTTTCTGTTCCGCCCGGCAAAGCCGGCAGACAGGGCCAATATATCTTGCCATATATCTCCTTCCCCTTTATCGCATCATTAGATGCGGCACGCCGCTAGATACGGCACGTCGCTATATGCGGCGCGTCGCTATATGCGACGAGTTTTCCTCGGCCTACAGCCGTTATGCGGAATCGGAGTAACATCGTTAATCGACTTAACCTTAATGCCCATAACGCCCAACTGGCGGATTGCAGATTCCCTTCCGATCCCAGGGCCCTTTACATACACGTGAACTTCCCGAAGACCAACTTGCATAGCCTTTTGGGCTGCAGTTTCGGTTACGGTCTGAGCGGCAAAGGGTGTCGATTTCTTCGCACCCCTGAACCCCAGCCCACCTGAACTAGCCCACGAGACGGCGTTCCCTACAAGATCCGTTATCGTAACAATGGTATTGTTGAAGGTTGCCTGAATATATACATTCCCCTCGTATACCGACTTTTTCTCTTTCTTCTTTTTGGTCGCTCCAGCCACTATTCCTCCTAATATCAATTCAAAACTCTGTTTTGAATTGGATTCTTACTTTTTCTTACCGGCAACGGTCTTTTTCTTGCCCTTCCTGGTGCGGGCATTGGTCCTTGTCCGCTGACCGCGAAGGGGCAGGCCCTTACGATGCCTTAGCCCGCGGTAACAGCCAATATCCATAAGGCGTTTGATGTTTAAGGCTGTTTCCGTGCGTAGCCGGCCTTCAACTTTATAGTCAGACTCCAGAATAGTCCTCAATTCATTTAGTTCTTCCTGGTTAAGATCGTTGATCATCCTTGCTGGATCAATTTTTGTTTTAGCGCAGATTTCATCGGCGCTGGATCTGCCTATCCCAAAAATATAGGTCAAAGCGATATTAACATGCTTATTCGGAAGGTCTACACCCACAAGTCGCGCCATAAAACTAACTCCTAACCTTGTTTCTGTTTATGTTTGGGATTCTTGCAAATGATACGGATTACCCCGTTCCGTTTTATCACCTTGCATTTATCGCAAATTGGTTTAACACTTGTTCGAACTTTCACCCTTCTATTCCTCCATCCACGTACAAATCATAAATTCCGGCCACGCAGCCGGCCCTTGCGGGTCAACCCTTCATGATGGTGCATTTTTAGAAGCCCTTCAACCTGGCTCATTGTATCAAGATCCACCCCAACCAAAATCAGGAGCGAAGTGCCCCCCATTAAGTAAGAGATAGATGACGGGAATTTGAAAAGGTACTGTATCAATGTCGGCAGAACTGCTATTACCGCAAGGTAAAGCGAACCCGGCAACACTATTCGATTAAGAATTTTAGTCAGATATTCCTCAATTTTTTCAGAACGTATTCCGGGAATAGATCCTCCGTTTTCACGTATATTCTTGGCAATCTCAACCGGATTAAGGCTAACCTGTGTGTAAAAATAGGCGAAAAATATAATCAAAAGAACATAAAGGATATTGTACAAAGTTCCACGCGGAGTCAGGGCCCTGGAAACGGCATTCAACCAAGCCACGTTATCGCCAATGGTTTGCGCAATCTGGAGGGGGAAGGTTAAAATTGACGACGCGAAAATTACCGGAATAACCCCGGACGGGTTAATTTTAAAGGGAATAAAAGCGTTTGGCGCACCTCCGTACATTCTGCGGCCGACTATCCGTTTCGCGTAATTAACCGGGATTTTCCTCTGCCCCTGCTGCTCAAAAACGACAAGCGTCACAATCGCCACAAACATGGCAAACACTACAACGACAAAAACCAGGTTAAGATCTCCGCTGCGCACCCTGTCGCCCAACTCCCAAACCGCTGTTGGAAGCCTTGCAACGATACCGGCGAAAATCAGAAGCGAAATGCCGTTGCCTATTCCCCTTTTGGTAACCTGCTCGCCTACCCACATAAGAAACATTGTTCCGGTTGTAACGGTAAGGATTGCCAGTAATGTAAAAGTAACAATATTCAGGGAAAGAAGGTTTTCTACGCTCCTGGAAATACTCTGGGCATATTGGGTAACCGCAAAAGACTGAATAAGGCAAACCCCGACTGTCCCTATCCTCTGGTATTTCTGTATTTTCTTTCTCCCCCCCTCTTCCTGCGAAATCTTTTTTAATTTGGGGAAGACTATTATGAGGAGCTGCATTATGATCGACATTGATATGTAAGGCATTATGCCCAGCATGAATACCGAAAAATTCGAGAAAGCGCCGCCGGCAAAGAAATCCAGGTAATCTACTATGGCATTCCTTGAGCCTCCCTGGTTTCGCAGAGAGTCAAAATAACTGTTCAGTACCTGGGCATTGATCCCGGGTATAGGGATAAACGCGCCAAGCCTAAACACTATCAGCATCAATGAAGTGAAGGTGATGCGCTCCCTGAGTTCTTTAACCCTAAAAATACCGACCAATGGATTTGCCATAATACCCTACTTATTTCCCGAAACCAATTCACTGCCGGACGCAAGAATCTTTTCTTTTGCCGAAGCGGAAACTGCGATAACTTTATTAAAGACAAGCTTTTTGGTCAGTTCCCCGTTGCCAAGAATTTTTACAGGGAAATCCGTTATAAAAGCCCCGTTTTTTTTCCTGCCCTTGATAAGACCCCTATTATACAGCGAAACCTCATCGACAGTCTCTCCATCTTTGTAGCGCTTGTCTATTTCCCCTAAGTTGACGACCTGGTGGTTTTTCTTAAAAGGATAATTGGAAAAACCCCTTTGCGCCAACCGTCTATAGAGCGGCATTTGACCACCCTCAAAGCCAACATAGGTCTTGCCGCCGGAACGGGCTTTTTGTCCCTTGTTCCCCTTACCGGAAGTTGTTCCCCTGCCTGACCCCTGACCCCGGCCAAGCATCTTTTTTCGTTTATTGGCACCTTCCGGGGCGTGCAAGTTAAAATCGTTATCCATTACTTAATCTCCTCAAACGACACCAGGTGGGATACCGCTTTTACCATCCCCATGACAGCCGGGCTTGCCTCCTGCTCTGAAACGGAACCTATCTTCCGCAACCCAAGTGACCTGACGGTGGCCCGTTGTTTTGGCAGTGCACCAATGACACTCCGCTTTAGCTTAATCCTAATCTTCACTGCCTACCCCCAGAATTCCTTCAGGGGCTTGCCCCGGTTCTTTGCCACTGTCCTTGCATCCATCATCCTGCCTATGCAGTCAAAGGTGGCCTTGACAACATTGTACTGGCTCGCAGCACCAATTGACTTGGAAAGGACATCGGTTACACCGCCGGCTTCCATGATCGCCCGGACCGGCCCCCCCGCGATAATCCCCGTGCCTGAACAAGCCGGTTTAAGCAGCACCCGGGATGCCTTGAAAATTCCCTCCACTTCGTGGGGAATGGTTCCGTTTTTTACCGGCATGGGAATCATTTTCCGTTTAGCCTTATCAATACTCTTACGTATTGCTTCCGAAACATCGTTAGCCTTGCCAAAACCATAACCCACATTGCCCTTACGATCCCCAATAACAGTCAGGGCGGAGAAAGAAAACCGGCGTCCGCCTTTTACAACCTTGGCAGTCCGGTTTAGCTTAACCAGCTTTTCAATAAATTCTTTTTCGATGGAATCCCTGTCCCGGGATCTTTCCCTGCCATCGCCACGTCCCCTGCGGCCTTCATTTCTGCCTTCTGCCCTGGGAACTGCCCTTGAAACTTCGCCCCCCCTTGAAACTGCCCTCGTAGCTGTTCTCGAAAGTTCGCCCTCCGGACTATCGGAAATTTTTCCGGCTGAGAGTTCCGGATTTGTTGATGGTTCCCTTTGAAATTTATCAGTTGAAAATTTTTCTATAGGATTTTTATCCACAGAAAGTTTATCTGTCGAAATTTTTTCCGAATCCTGCGTGTTTTCCATTGTGCCCCCTAAAACTGGACCCCGGCTTTACGGGTGCCATCGGCCATGGCCTTTATTAAGCCATGATACAAATAGCCGTTTCTGTCAAAAACAACTGTATTGATTTCCTTCTCAAGAAGCCGTTTCCCCATTACTTCCCCAAGCTGCCCCGCTCCTGCCATCGTGGCCTTTATACCCTTTAATTCCTTTTCCAGTGTGGAAGCCGAGGCAAGAGTATGCCCCTTTTCATCGTCGATTATTTGAATCGAAAGAGAACGGTTGCTTTTAAACACAGTCATCCTGGGACGTTCTGCAGTACCGGAAATCGACTTGCGTATATGCACCTTTCTTTTGAGCCGCTTTCTGTCTTTCTCTAACATCTTTCGCAACATGCTTTTTCCTCCATGGAGAAATTACTGCTTTCCAAAGGAAAGCCTAGCAATTTCTCCGAGGGGTAAAATAACGAAGTTATTTTACTCCGGATTTCCCCACTTTCCTTATGATCTTTTCGTTGTCATACCGGATACCCTTGCCCTTGTAAGGCTCAGGCGGCCGGAGCTTCCTGATCTGGGAGGCCAGTTCCCCCACCCTCTGCTTATCAATTCCCGACACCACCACCCTGCCGCCTTCGGCAGTAACGGAGAGACCATCGGGAATGCCCACATAGATATCACTTGAAAACCCCAGGCTCATTATAAGGAGCTTCCCCTGTACCTCCGCTTTATAACCGACTCCAGTTATCAACAGGGTTCGGCTAAACCCGGAAGTAACTCCCGTAACCATGTTATTCAATAAGTTGCGGTAGAGCCCGTGAAATGCCTTGGTTTGCCTTTCCTCATCTGGACGGCTTACAACAATCTCCTCCCCTTTATCTTCAAACGAGATAATGGGATGGTACTTTTGGGCGAGTTTTCCTTTGGGACCTTCTACGGTTATCACCTCATTGGCGAAACTGACCTTGACACCTTTAGGAACCTTCACCGGTATTTTTCCAATACGCGACATAATACCCTCTCTCTTACCAAACCGTGCAGATAACTTCGCCGCCAACCTTTTTCTCGGCGGCTTTTTTACCTGTGGTGACCCCCTGCGATGTGGAAACAATGAGGGTTCCGTAGCCGTTAAAAACCCGGGGCATATTTTTATACCCCATATAAACCCGTCTTCCGGGTTTGGACACTTTTTCAATACCGTGAATAATGGGGCCCGTTTTTTCATCGTATTTCAGGAATACACGGATCACATTGGCCCCATCCTGATTGGCCTTCTTGAAGTTTTTGATATACCCTTCAATCTTCAAAATCTTGACGATTTCAAGCTTGAGTTTGGAGGTGGGGATATCAACCTTTTCATGCTTTGCCATTCCGGCATTCCGGATCTTGGTCAGCATATCCGCAACGGGATCAGAAACGCTCATCCTTTT
>JGI24702J35022_10002900_pt1 | contig 10385 bp, 9 predicted proteins | sample TergutTh196P4_FD_35022 | JGI IMG/M metagenome (IMG submission 35022)
AAAGTATCTTCCGGCCATTCGGGTCTGGGCATGGCGAGCTGTGAAACGATAAAGCCGATTATGCCTCCTGAAAGACTGACAACAATGCAGGCAAGGGCGGCCAGCGTCAAAAGGAGGGGTGCCATGCCGATAAATGATTGCAGCGATGGTTCCAGAAGAAAAGTATTCTCCCGTCTTTTAATCCATTTTTTGTAAAAAAAACAAACAACTAAGACTTCAAATAATGTGCAGAGCAGAAAAATTCTGCCCGCCAGGAACGATTGAAAACTTTCACCCAGAATCATCATATGCCTTACAAACGCATTGGCAAAACCCAGGATCACCCCTGTTAAAATACCCGGCCATACGCCAAGGGAAAAACAGACTGCGGCAGTGAACACCGTATCCAGGTATAACGGAAGTCTTGCTACCTCCATTATAAAAGTGCAGGCTAAATTATTGGCAATGGACGCCGCAATACAGAGGACAAGTACCTTCCACAGCGGCGGTTTGTCCGCAGACAAATCTTTTCCATCGTCTTTTCTGTCGTATTGTACATCACCCATCAAACCTTTATCATCTTAATTTGTTGAACTGTCAATACTTGCGTACAATTATTTTGATAACCGCCGTTGTTTCATTTGGGGCAGGCTGCGCCCATTACCCGTCGGTTTCCCAGGTTTCCGAAAGTTGGCTTAGACTAAAAACAAGCATCGGTTCATCTAACATTGATACTCAGATCGATGATTTCAAGGACAAGCTGAACGGCCTTTTGTCCTCCCCTGTCGCTTTCGTCTATCAAGTGCATATGCCGGAAAATATGCAGTTCCTGAAAGGCCTCCTTTCCACTTTGGACGTCCTTAAAACGGCAGCGCATAACGGCAACGAGGAAGCGGTTTTTTCGATTGTCTTTGAAATTGACATGACCATAGAGCAATTATGGCAGACGGAATCGGAGCTTTCAAAAAAAAGCCAGATCGATTATTTTCAGCTTTTCTTCTTCTTTTCCATGCTCGTCATCACCAGCATTTTTTTTACATGGGGAATGTTCAACAGGCTTGAGAAGGCAAAGTCCAGGGAAAAGCAGAGCCTTGCCTTTTCGCGGGAAACCGTGATGGCCCAGGAGCAGGAACGGGAAAGGATTGCCCGCGAATTGCACGACACCGTTGCCCAGGATCTCTGGCGGCTCTCGTTTCAGGTAGACGGCATAGACAGGGCTCAAGATCCCCAGGAGCGAAGCCGCCTCTGCACAGAAGTTGTTTCCGGGCAAAAGGAAGTTATGCGGCGTGTCAGAAGCATATGCAACGCCCTTGTGCCGCCTGATTTTAAGCACCGGGGCTTCGGCGACGCTTTGCGCAGCCTTTGCCACGAGTTCCAGCAGCGCAGCGGGATTGAATGCCAGGTTACCTTGCAGGAAGCTTTACCGTTGCACAACATGGACATCGATGTGCAGCTCCAATGCTTCCGCATAGTGCAGGAATGCCTTTCAAATGCCGAAAAACACTCCTGCGCCACAGAAGCATCGGTGCTTGTCCATGCAAAAGAGAAAGATACGCTTGTGATTTGCGTTTCAGATAACGGCAAGGGTTTTTCCGCCCCGGACTGGGACTCCTGCGAAGCCCTCCGTGAAAAGGGGCACTTAGGCCTCTGGAACATGTACGAGCGCGCCGCCTCCATGGCCGGCAAGCTGTACATTGAAAGCGAAGAGCGATCGGCAGGGCCAGTGCTTGGAACCCTGGTTACCCTGCAAATACCGCTTGTGGGGAGTGGGTCGTGATCCAAATAGTTCTGATTGACGATCACCCCCTTGCAGTTAACGGTATTGGCGCCTGGTTAAGCGGCACAGGACGCTTTGCCGTTTCTGGCGCTGCCGGAAGCCTCGCGGAGGCCCGCTCCCTTTTGGGGCGCCTTGATCCCCCGCCGCAAATCATCATCCTCGATCTTTCCATGGGACAAGAAGATGGCCTTGATTTTATACCGGTGCTTGAAGAAATCTGCGAAGCAAGAAATATCCCGCAGCCGGGCATCTTGATTTGCTCAATGTACGAAGACCCTTTCTTGATTCAGCGCGCTTTTAATGCAGGGGCTTCGGCTTATGTTTCAAAATCTGCTGACTTCACAGAAATCATTTCTGCTATTGACGCTATACTTGCCGGAAAGAAATACGTCAATGAAAAATACCAAATTCTGGACCCAAAGATCTGGGCTGCACTGACCCCCAGAGAAAGTGAAATAGTATCCCTGTTAAAGCGTTCAATGAATAACAGGCAGATAGCCCGTTCCCTTGGGCTCAACCTTAGGACCATTGAAAACCATCTGGCGCACATCTATGTCAAAACAGGCGCCACTTCACGGCAGGAATTGGTGGAATTGTGAATGATGCGCTTTGGGAAAATAGCATTATTTTTTTTCTGCAAAATCGAAGCAAAACTGCATCTCCGTGCAGTATATGGATAATCCAATATTATTGGATTATACTATACGAGGAGAAGAAGACATGGCAGAAATAAGCTCTTTGCCCGATTACCCACGCGGCATTACCTTCGAGATGGTCTGGGCAGCCCTAATGGAAGACAGGGAGTCATTGAAGGAAACTCAAAAACTGGTGAAGGAAACCACTGCTCAGGTGAAGGAAACTCAAAGACTGGTGAAGGAAACCACTGCTCAGATGAAGCGAACCGACGCTCAGATAAAGCGAACCGACGCTCAGATTGGCGGCTTGCATAATAGCTTTGGAGAACTGGCGGAGCATTTGGTTGCTCCCGGCATTGTCGAGCGCTTCAATGAGATGGGCTTCCATTTTGATACAATCGCAGACCGCGGCTTGAAACTCTATGATGGAAACGGAAAAATTAAGGCCGAAATAGATATTCTCCTTGAAAACAGCACTAGCATAATTGTGGTGGAGGTAAAAAGTTCGCCCAAAGACAGTGGTAAAGACAGCGATATAGAACACCATAAGAAAAGGCTTGCCATTCTGCGGGAACACAGGCCTGCTGACAAGCGGAGAATATTGGGCGCCATAGCAGGGGCGGTTTTTAAAAAAGGTGTTAAAGAAGCGATCCTTGCTGCTGGCTTTTACGTGCTTGAACAAAGCGGCGACACAATGGAGATATATATTCCTGAAGGCTTTAAGCCATCGGAATGGTAGGCAAGGGAAGACAGTTGCTCTGCTAATGATGGCTACGAAAGCTCATTCCGTTAGGTGCAAAAACCGTGCGTAAATTACTCAAGACAGGCTAAAAACAGTGTGCTTCAATATGTACTATGACATATTGTGGGCATTGGTTAAGTAATGTATATAATGCCACTCCATTAGCGAAAACATGTAACTACCCCCCCCTATATATAGCGTACCAATACGAAGATTTCCCACATATAGCGTGTATTCTCGAAAGAATTCATCAAGAAGAGCTCACACGGAGGCACGGAGTTCACAAAGGAACACGGAGGAAGAACAGGAATCTATTATTATCTCCGTGTCCTCTGTGGTTCTCCGTGAGCCCCGTGAGAAAATTATGCGAGTGATTAATTGAAGGAGTGAAAAATGAAAAGAGCGATTAAAATCGGTTTACTGGCGCTTGTCGGGTGTTTGGTGTTTGCGCTGGTCACTTGCGAAAACCCGGCGGGAGGAAGTGATAACAGGGAAGGCGAATTCACAATAAGCCTTGGGAACGGCTCTGCCGGCAAGGCGGCGCTTTACCCACCGGACTGGCCTGACCCAGGGGTGACTAATCCTGGAGGCCCCCTCATAGAGGATCTAAGGTTTGAAATAACGTTTACGCCTGTCGCGGTGGGCAAGGGCGAAAAAAGGGAATTCAAATTTGATGGGGACCAGACAATTGGGGGCAAGGTCAAGGTCGGGACGTATACGGTCACGATGGAAGTTTTTGAGATAGGAGATCTTACTAATACCCCTTATGCGAACGGATCTGCAGAAAGTAGCCCTGTTGAAATAGTTTCCACAAGGAAAAACAACATCAAGGTACTGCTTTATGACGCGCAAAATGCGCGTATGCCTGTAATTAACGTTCAACCCATGAGCCCAAGCGCAAGTTACGCCGTTGGGGATACTGCCACGCCTTTGACTATTACAGCCTCGGTGAGCGACGGTGGAACCCTTTCTTACCAGTGGTTTGACAACGGGACGACAAACAGCAATTCAGGCGGAACTTCCCTTGGATCGGCAGGCGGCGCGGACACTGCAAGTTTCACTCCCCCTACTACATCAGCGGGAACGACATACTATTACTGTGAGGTTACAAATACAAACCTCCTTGCACCTGGTCTAACTACTGCTACGGTAGTCAGTAACGTGGTAACGGTGAAAGTTATTGAGCCGGTAACAAGCATTACAGGGCCAGCGTCATGGACTACATCCGTGGGAACCCTTAACCTGACTGCCGTAGTGACCGTGAATCCGGCTACTGCAACTAATACAACCATTACTTGGACTATTAAGACCCTGGGAGGCACTGGCGCGACCGTCAGCGGTGATACACTGACTACTACGACAACTGGGACTGTGGTTGTTACAGCCACGATTGTAGATGGCACGGCTACAGGGGACTACACGCAGGATTTTGCCATTACGGTAATTGGCCTTACTTGGACAGCCGTGAGCGGCAACCCCTTGGGCACAGGCGATGTCAATGATGTTGCCTTCGGTGATGGAAGATTTATCGTAGTGGGAACTGCAGCTGGAACTGCTTGGTCAGATGACGGAATAACCTGGACTTCCGGGCCGATTTCTTCTGGGACATTATATGGAGCTGGCTGGGGTAATGATATGTTTATAGTGGGAGGTAACTTCGCGTCATTAAGCTATTTGGAATCAAATATTATGGGGATTGATTTAATATCATCCCCGGGAATATCAAATGGGGGCATGAACCAGCAAGTTGCTAACATTTTCTATGCCAATAATACGTTAATCATTGGGAATGGTTGGGGTGGTATATGGTACCTGGAAGATGGAGCCCCTTCATGGGTGCAAGCTACCCTTCCGGCAGGCTTCAACCCTAATCCCGATTCCCCTGGCAATTGTGCCTTTGGCAACGGAAAGTTTGTTACTACCTGTGGTTCAGGCAATATACTGTATTCAAGTGATGGTAAAATTTGGGATGAAGTCGGAACAAACCCATTTGGTACAACCAGTATTCATAATGTTGCCTTTGGCGGACCTGTTGGGCAGGAAAAATTTGTCGCTGTGGGCAGCAGCGGAATAATGGCTTATTCAAGCGATGGAATTAGCTGGACTGCCGTACCAGACTCAGGTACAGCAAGCGGTCCGTTCGGCACAAGTATTATCCGAGGAATTACCTATGGCGGAGGATTATTTGTCGCTGGGGGCGCCAGCGGGAAAATGGCTTATTCAAGCGATGGGTTAAATTGGATCAGCCAGGATGGTACAGAAAGTACTTTCGGTACCTCTGAAATTAAGAGAATAGGATATGGCAATGGTCGCTTTGTCGCCGTAGGCCAGAGCGGCAAAATAGCATACAGTGATTAGTCACGAAAAAATGTGCCAGGTACCATTTTGAAAGGAGGCTGAAAATAAGCGCCGCATTGCCATACCATGCTTGGCGGGGACACGGCACCGATGTTGAGTTCCAATAAGATCAGACCTCTCACGGAGACACGGGGAACACGGAGAAAAAGGGAGTAGGGAGTGATGTTCGGAAGTTTAGCGTGCAAGCAACCCGCTTTACTTTCTTACAACGGTTTCCCTCTTCCCTCCGCGTCTCCGTGAGATTATTTGGGAATAATAGCCCTGCCCTAGAAAACTTAAGCTTTTACCTTGAAACTCTTCCGCTGAATGGGTGAAGGTCCGAAGCGGAGTATCGCTTCCCTGTGTGCCTTTGTGGGGTAGCCCTTATGCTTTTCGTACCCGTATAGGGGGTAAAAAATGCCATAATATTCCATAAGCCTGTCCCTGGCTGTTTTTGCCAGAATTGAAGCGGCCATAACCTCGGGAACTGTATTGTCTGCCTTTACCATGGGCTGGCAGGGGACCTGGATGTCCGGGGCGTATAGACCGTCTACAATTGCGCGAATATTGCTTATGGCCAGCGGTCCACTCCCATGTTTTTGCGATTCGCCAAGCATGAATTCAAAAGCGCGCTTCATCGCGAGGAGGCTTGCTTTTAGGATATTTATTTCGTCAATTTCAGTGGCTGATGCCCAGCCAATTCCCCAGGCGTATGCTTCCCGGAGTACGATGTCCATAGCACTTTCACGGGCAGTGGGGGCCATTTTTTTTGAGTCATTTAGGATCGCTAATGGAAACTCTCGTGCTGTATCTTTCCGTGAAAGGATCACAGCGGCGGCGCAGACTGGCCCTGCCAGGGGCCCGCGGCCTGCCTCATCGAGGCCGCAAAGCAAAACACCGCTTTCAAATAACAATCAGGCACCATCATGTATAATTTTTAATACTTCTCGAAGTTCAGGATCATGCGAGTAATAATGCTCTTCAAGTTCTTCATGTGAAAGGCCTATAAGTTCGTGGCTCAAGTAGTGTATCCACATATCCTCGCCTCCTTCCTTTATTATGTGCTTTCTGCACCAGTAATCAGGCTGCACTGAAAAACGATCACGCTGATTTTCAAAATACTTGTAATCGTGAACCGCAACTTTTATGTCCTTGCGCGATATGCCCTTTTCCATGATTATTTTTACAAGGTGGTTAATTGTCCTTCCGGAATCGAAAATATCATCCACAAGGAGGACAGTATCCCCCGTCCTGAGGGATTCCGGCGAATAAGTCCAGCCCTCTACTTTTATATCTTCGGATTCCTGAACACCGGTGTAGGAACGGGCAACAACAGCCGCGTAATATACGGGCCTTGCCTTTCGGACGGCTTTGAAGTATTCGCTTATGACGTTCCCAAGGTAGACCCCTCCCCGCAGGGAGACATAAATCACGTCAGGGATTAACCCGTCACGGTAAATCCTGTGGGCCATTTTAAGGGCATTATTCCGGACTGTATCGTAAGAAAGAAATTCCTTTATCATGAAGATATTATGATGAGTTTCAAAAGATTTTTCTATACCGCTTTTTTGCTTCGCGGTATTCGAAAAAACCCGAAGAGGCTTCCGATGAAGCCCCCGACGATGTGGGCGAATTGGGATATATTGCCGTTCTGTCCGCCTCCATAAGAGTTAAAGAATTCCCTGCCAAGGTAAAGGATCATAACCAGGATAAATGTAAGCGGAATTTCCCCCTTATTGAAATTGGTAAAGGAAGCCAGGAGAATCATCATAAACACCACCCCGCTTGCACCAAGAAGGCCGGTTGAAAAAAAGAGCACATTGAGAATTCCCGTAACAAGGGCAGTAACACAGATCATTGTTAAAAGCGAAAGCGAACCGTAAGTTTCCTCAAGAATAGGGCCTATAAGAAGGATGAACGAAAAGTTGGATACCAGGTGTGCCCAGTTAGCGTGGCCGGCTGCGTGGCTTAGAAGGGTTACCCAGCAGCGGAAACTGGCAGGGGAAAAGCCTCCCCTCCCCGGAACCATAAACCATAACTCCGTCAGCGGCCTAATGAGCGTTTGGGAAAGTATAAGCACAATAGCGCTTAAAAAAGCAAAACTTAAAACGGCGGGGGCGTTGTACCTTATCTTCATGACGATCCCTAAACCTCCAGGGTTAATTCAATCGGGCAGTGATCTGAACCAAATACTTGGGGGCGGATAATTGATGTCTTAATAACTGGGAGAAAACCCCTATCAGTGCAGAAATAATCTATCCTCCATCCGATGTTTTTTTCGCGGACGAGAGCCCTGTAAGACCACCAACTGTAGTGCCCCCGTTCGCCCGGATGAAAATGCCTGAAGGTGTCAATAAAACCTTCACCGGTAAAAGCATCCATCCAGGCCCTCTCTTCCGGCAGGTAACCGGCGTTCCCCTCGTTTTCTTTTGGCCGGGCGAGGTCTATGGGGGTATGGGCAATATTGTAATCCCCTGAAAGGATGAAATTCCTTTTTTCTTTCCGGTACTTTTTGCAAAGTTTCAATATCGCGCCGCAAAATTTGAGCTTGTAGTCCAGCCGCTTGCCAAAGTCCTGGGAATTGGGGAAGTAGGCTGAGATAAGCGTAAAATCCTTGAAATCCGCCTGAAGCACCCTGCCCTCGTCGTCGAATTCGCTTTCGCCAAGCGTCCTGACGCCGAGGGGCTCTTCCCTGCTGTAGATTGCGGTCCCGGCATAACCAGGTTTTTTTGCGGATGCCCAATAGGCGTGGTAAAGCTTTCCCGTTTTATCCCTTATCTCAAGCAGAGCGGGCGAAAGCTGGTCAGGCCTGGCTTTGGTCTCCTGAATGCAGATTGCGTCGGCACCTTCGTTTTCAACCCAGGATACGAACCCTTTTTTTTCTACCGCGCGGATTCCGTTTACGTTCCAGCTCAAAATACGCATTGAGGGAGTATAACCAAAATAACCGGTACATGTTAAGGGTGTATATCCGTGAAATTAACGAATTTGGTGTATTGCTTTAGGAAGGTAAGGTCAACTGTGCCAACAGGGCCGTTTCGGTTTTTTGCAAGCATGAGCTGTACCTTCTGCCCTCTTTCTTTTTTTTGCTCGTCGTAGGTTTTTTCAAGTTCCCTGTCACGGTTAAGGAACATGACCAAGTCCGCGTCCTGTTCTATTGATCCGGATTCCCGTATATTGGCAAGGTTCGGTTTTGCGCTCTCGGCTTCGCGTGTCAACTGCGAAAGGGCCACCACCGGGATATTGAGTTCCCTGGCAAGCCCTTTAAGGGCACTTGACATTTCGGACACAACCTGCCAGCGCGGAAGCATTTTATTGTCTGAGCTGATGCGTCCAATGTAGTCAATAAAAATTATTTCCACCTTTTCCTGGATTTTTAGCATCCTGGCCATTGCCTGGATATTACTCATAGTCATATCCGGCATGTCAATAATAAAAAGCGGTGCGTCCTGGATCATATCGGCGGCTTTAAAAATATTGTCAAAATCCGAATGGGCAAAAGTGCCTTTTTTCAGTTTGTTGCCGTCCATCCTGGCTTCGGAAGATATCAGACGCAGCCCCAATGCCTGTTCCGACATTTCAAGCGAAAAAAATGCAACAGGCCTACCCTGCCTCAAGGAAATATTGGCCGCCATGGAAAGGGCAATGGCCGTTTTCCCCATGCCCGGCCTTGCGCCGATAATGATCAATTCAGCCTTTTGAAAACCGCTTGTAAGTTCGTCCAGGTCGGGAAAACCGGAAGGAATTCCCGTATACAGTGCCTTGGTTCTAAAAACTTCACCCAGGTACTTGGCCGTTTCAACAACGATTTTGTCAACTTTTTTGTAGCGAAAAATCCTTTGCGGATCGCTTATGTAAAAAAGCTTTTGCTGGGTTTCCTCAAGAATCACCTTTGGCTCAACAGTTTCATCGTAGGATCTTGCACCTGTTTCCCCTGAGACTTGAATCAAAGAGCGGCGAAGAGCGCAATCCTGAACTGCCTTTGCATAGTATTCGGCATTTGCGCTGGAAGGGACGGCATGAGTCAGGGAGGCTATATAATCATAGCCGCCTGACTCTTCAAGCTTGCCGGACTTTTCCAGTTCGCCCGACAGGGTCAAAAGATCGGGCCTTGTCCCCACTTTGGAAAGTTTCAAGACAGCTTCATAAATTTTTCGGTGCCTTGAGGAGTAAAAATCTTCTGGCCGGAGGTACTGCTGGGCAATGTAAACCGCGCGGTCGTCAATCAGCATAGCGCCCAGCAGGGCCCTTTCCGCGTCATCGTTATGGGGTGGTACCCTTTCTTTGACCGTACCTGCCATTTAATGCCAGCGCTTACTGGGGAAGGGCATCTTTATCAGCCGATTCAGAGTCGCCCGTCGCAGAGGCGGTTTCTTCCGGTGAAGGCGCTTCCCGCCGTTTCTTAAGCGGACGTTGCGGGGGAGCCTTCCTGGTTTCGGCTTTTATTTCCTGCCCCAATACGCTAACCGTCATTTCAGCAGCAGCGCTTTCATAGAGCTTTATGGTTACCTTACACTTGCCCACGTTCTTAATGTTTGTCCCGGGAATTTCAACCCTCTTGCGCTCAATCTTGTAGCCATGCTTGGAAAGCTCATCCACAATGGTCTGGGAGGTTACAGCACCGTATAGTTTTCCGTTGGGCCCGGCAGGCATGGTAATTTCCAGGGAAAGGCTTTCAAGATTTTCCTTGAGCCCTGCGGCGTTTTCCCGTTTCTGGACCTTACGCAGCTCAATTCCTTCCCTTCGGCTTTCGAAAAGTTTAACCGTTCTTTCGTTGAAAGGAAGGGCAATTCCCCTGGGAAATAAATAATTCCTGGCGTAACCCCTGGCAACATCCTTGACATCCCCTTCTTCCCCGAGGGGGGCAAGATCCTTGTTTAAAATGACTTTCATACCCCAAGCTCCTAAAAATTTT
>JGI24702J35022_10002901_pt1 | contig 10376 bp, 12 predicted proteins | sample TergutTh196P4_FD_35022 | JGI IMG/M metagenome (IMG submission 35022)
TAGGATAGAGTCAAGCACTTTGCCAGTTATTCTTTGATATTACAGCATGATTTGTGGATTTTCTTGGATTTCATAGTTATGATTTATGGGAATGTAGGATATCAAGCAATTAAAGACACCTGCTTCTGCTTGCTTATTGCGATTAATTGGTTGGCATTGTTATATTATTGGAAAAATTCGATGCAAAGGGAAACGTTGCCCATTACGATGTATCTCGTAAGATATATCACAATGGACAACGCCACCCATTAAAGGGACTGTTTGGAAAAAAGATTATTGTTTGCCTAGTGAGTTAGCAAGCAATCCGTTGAACCGTGCTTGGGTAAGGTCGTAATTATAGAAAAGCTTGAAGTATTCCTTCACTTCATCGTAGACATTATACTGTGCAATCGAAGGATACAGTAATTGCGCAAGCCAAATCATGCACAAATAGCGTTGTACGGAAGGCGGCCCGCCAAACCAGTTATACGGGCCATTCGGAACCTCGTAGTACCTATTGTTCTTAATCGCCGTAACTCCTGACCAAAGCGGATTATCCTTGACAGTGCTGTATATACTGCCGGGAGCGAAAATAATAGTACCAGGATCCCAATCATATATTTGTTCCATATTCACCGCGTTCCCATTACCACTACTCGAAGGATTGCTAATGTCAGCAATGTTATTGACCAATAGGTCAAATACTTCTGTATGCATAGTGGGACTTGCCAAAACACTCAAACCATCCGAACCGGTAACATACAAAACATCAGTCTTAGCATTCCTGAGACTAATATCCACACTGAGTACTTTAGTTCTGGCATAAATCCTCTCGCAGTAGCGGGCAACTTCATCCGCTTTTTCCGGTTTGCCGAGCAACTCACCTAATTTATGATAACAGTATGCTGTTGTGTCAAGATAGCAAGCGATGAAGGCAACCGGAATACTAAGGTCCTGTGATATACTATCCAAATCTTCTGCCATATTAGCTTTGGGTTCTCCGCAGTCAATAAGAATTTGCGGTCCCAAACTGGCAATTTCTTCTTTATTGAGGGTACTGCTACCCCCGCCGACATAGAACTGTCCTGTGACCGGTAGGTCAAAATATTTGTCAGCAATGTACGGACGCGCACTTTCACTGAACGCACCAGCAAGGCCAATCAGGTTATCCGCGCAAATTGGGAAAGTTACAATTTGTGCCAAAGAACCGAATATCGCCACCTTTGAGATATCTTTGGGAACTACCATCTGTCGGCCAAGTGAGTCGTAGAATACGAAAGAGTCCGGGCCAGGATCTATTGGCGGAGTGGAAGATGGAGGCGTTGACGAGGGATCATTAGTGGAGGATGGAACTTCGCTACCAGGTTCACCACTACCGAATATATCACAACCGGCCAGTGTATTGAGTAAGGCAAACGAAGCCATTGTCAATCCGCCGACTTTCAGAAAGTCACGGCGTGAAAAAGGCTTGGCAGGTACGATTTTATTATCTTCTTCTAGCAAATTTTTCTCCTTATTGGATTAATTAAAGCAAAAAACTTTCTCGACAAAAATCTTTCTCGGATAATTATGTCATTACCACCTCCTTAAATTATCTATCAAAACTGATCGTTTATGACTGCTTTTGGTACACAAACTCGTACTTTGTCGTTATACAAGCTTTCCACCACGATATTTGATGAATACAATTTTTGCATCATACTCTCCGTCACCACCTCAGAAGGAGCCCCGCAGGCTACCACTTGCCCACCATGAACAGCCAATATATTGTCAGAAAACATGAAGGCTTGGTCAGGATTGTGTGTCGCTTGGACAACCGTATATCCATCTCTGGCTAGTTTTTTTACTTGTGTCAATACAAGAAGCTGGTTTCCGAAATCAAGGTTAGCGACTGGTTCGTCAAGAACGAGTACCTTAGTCTGTTGCGCAAGAGCGCGAGCAATGACAGTAAGCTGGCGTTCGCCGCCGCTAATACGCGTGTATGGACGATTACGTAAGTGTGAAATTCCCAAACGCTCCATTGCCGCATCAGCGAGTGCTCTTTGTCGCGCCCCCGGAGAAGAAATTGACGATATTTGGGCAGCGGTTCCCATTAGCACCATGTCATAAACGCTGAAATTGAAAGAGGGGTAATTGCTTTGCGGCACGTATGCGACAAGACGTGACATTTTCTGCAAAGGCAATCCTTTAATATCCTGCCCATCAATCAAAATTTGCCCGCTATAGTTGGTATAGAGCCCAAGAATGCAATAAAACAATGTACTCTTACCAACCCCATTCGGCCCGATTACTGACAGCAGTTCATTCGGTCTTGCGGAGAAACTGACTCGGTCAATAACCTTGCGTGTCCCATAACTAAAACTGAGATTGCAAACATCAATACTCATACAACTTCATCTCTTCGTGTAATAAGGTAAATGAAAAAAGGCGCGCCGACGAAAGCAGTGAGTATACCGAGAGGAATCTCTGTTGTGGTGAAGTTACGCGAGATGTTATCAACCAGTAACAGGAAAGACGCTCCGAATAACATAGAGGCTGGTAAAAGATATCTGAAATTGTTACCGACAAGTCGACGGCATAGATGAGGGACCACTAAACCGACCCATCCAATCACGCCGGCTACGGCAACACTTATGGCCGTTAATAATGTGGCAAATATGATTATGACCACACGGAGCTTGCGGGTATTGACCCCCAATGTTTTGGCTTCCTCGTCTCCGATGGTTAAAATGTTAATCCGCCAGCGAAGCAAAAATAATACCAGCGATCCCAGTACAATGGGAACAAATGCCATCCAGAATTTAGTAGAATCGGCTCCGTTCAGACTACCCATTAACCAATAAGTTATCTCAGGCAACTGGCGATCAGTATCAGCCACCAACTTGATATACGATGTGGCAGCTGAGAATAGCGAGCTAACCATAATACCGGCTAAAATAAGCCCGATTATTTGTTTGCCTCGCGCCTTGCGGCTGATAATAAAAACAAGCCCCATAGTGAGTAAACCAAAGCAAAATGCATAGAGCATAATCATCAGTGCACGGTGCCCCGTTAGAATCGCCAAAGAGGCTCCAAAGGCAGCGCCCGATGAAGCCCCCAGAATATCCGGTGAAGCCATCGGGTTCTGGAAAGCTCCTTGGTAGGATGCGCCGGCAACGGATAATGCACATCCAATCAAACAAGCCAAGGCTACGCGTGGCATTCGCACACGGAAAAAAATCGATTCCATGGTATCTGTCCAAGTTTTCTCAATTACAAAGTCGTGCGAGAATATATTAAGGATACGAGAGAGTGTCATTTTAATGAGGTCCAAGGGACCAATTGAGAAACGACCCCAAAAGAAAGAAAAAATAAACAGAAAAAGAAGTACCAAACCAAGGACCAGTATTACCAGCTTTTTATTAACGCGCCACTTTTCTTCTGGCATTATACACCTTCTATTGAATACTGCTTCTCGTTATATCTTGCATAGTATAGACTCGTATAAATTCTACTAGCAACTTGGAATACTGTCAACAGGTGTCATTTGATGCAAATTTGTCGGAATGAAAATGTTAAGAGTTCATTAAGTTTCCTTGTTTTTGATCACTTCCTATTGGTGTTCATCATCTTCGCTAGGGATATTTGCAGGAGCAGACTACAATTTGAATCAATCTTCACATAGCACAGATTATTCGTAGCAGTGGCATCCTGATGCATTTTCGCCACCATTTACTTGAAGTATGTCCAACGCAGATTGGCAAATATCATATGTACGATGCTGACCAAGAATGAAGAATACATTAATCCACCTATGTTTAATGCGTTGAAAACCTGACTTAATTCAACGTATGCGCTATAATGTTTGTTGAGGGATGTGAAATGAACATGCTCAAGATTTATCTAGATACTTCAGTTATCAGTCATTTAGATGCAAAAGACACTCCTGAAAAAATGGCGGACACACTACGTTTGTGGGAACTATTGGAAGAGAGGTATTATTCTGTTGTTTTGTCAGATATCGTGTTTGACGAACTCGAGGCTTGTGAAGAAAACAAGAGAAAGCTACTCTTGGGATATATGAAAAAAGTCCATTACGAGATGGTAAGCGCTGGCAGTGATGTTAGAACACTCGCGAGAAAATTTATCAGCTTTGAAATACCCAAAGAGCAGAGTTTTGATGATTGCCGTCATATTGCTGCGGCGCTTGTAGCTGGTTGCGATGTGATTGCTTCTTGGAATTTCAGGCATATTGTAAACGTCAAAACAATTAGAGGCGCCAAGATAATTGCAGCATTAGAAGGCTTTAAGGATATCATAGTTTGCACTCCGACTTTGCTAATAGAGGGAGGAATCGACAATGTGTAATATACCAAAACCAGAAATTAGCCCCAATTTTACGATAGATGATATTCATAAGATTCGTGAGTGGAACTACGAGAGACGCAAGGGAATGACCCCTGAGGAAGCGGATGACGATACTCGTAATGGTGCGGCACGCTTTGCAGCGCGTTTTGCCGAGCCGGTGGACCCAGCAATTGAAGCAGAGGTTAACCGTCGTTTGGCTATTGCCAGAGCCGCCAGAACGACAAAAGAGCCGGTTAAAATTTAATGTAATACAAAATTTCGGTGAAGAAAACCAAAAATATCGTTGATTTTAGCGTTATTCGTAGCGGTTGAACTGATGGACGGATATGCACAACCGGGTTTTTTGCCCCATCTTCCAAAAATACCTACCAACGGGTTTTGCATACCACTACAAAAGATAATTGCGAATCAATAGCAGAGACAGAGTAGTACTTTTTTGCTTGTTACAATAAACCATCGGCTTACATCGCTATGCCTCTAGGCAGTAGCTTTACGCCTAAGCTTGATATACCCAAAAAGCAATCGCATGAGTTTATGGTTTATTAAATAGCGTGTATAATGTGATTATGCAATATGGTAACTGCAAACTTGTCAGTTGGAAATCGAAAGAGTACTTCTTTTGAAAATGCATATTTTTTTAACTGGTGACACACAAATCGGAAAGTCCACAATTATCCGCAAGTTTTTGGCACAAACGGGCATTACTTTTGATGGATTAGCAACATTTTGGGAATCCAGTGATGATGGAGGGCGTCGCTTATACCTTTCGCGCTACTGTCTAGGACCACGACATGGCAGAAAACATTGTATAGCCGCTTTTTGCGGAAAGCGGCTTATGCCTACCAAAGAAACAGCTGAAGTTTTTGATAGTCATGGAGCAAAAATACTGAGAAGTATAAAAAAAAGAGACATCATCATTTTGGATGAAATAGGACGGCTTGAATCATCGGCGACAGCATTTCAAAGATTACTTATGGAATACATTAACGGATCGGTGCCGATATTGGGTGTCATTAGCCCACCTACTACGGATTTCTTAAAGCAATTGCACTCTCATGAAAAAATAACAACCATTGAGATTTCCGCTGATAACAGAGAACTTGTGCTTACCAATTTACTTAGTCACCAAAAGGAAATACTGAACGGTACCTTTGATGGTTAACACCAATCCTTTGATATAAGTTATTGCTAATTTACAAAAAGTGAAAAGTGTTGTGGAGGCTAAAGACATGAATACGTTTCAACAAGACTTAGATAATGCTATTGCGTATCATGGGCATCTGTGTGCCGGGCAAATTTTGGGCGTACGCATGGCTAGAGCAGCTTTAGCGCACCTAAACTCGATTGAACCCGAAAGCTCACCTGATTTAGTGGTATTTGTAGAATGCGATCGTTGCTTGGCGGACGCCATCGGTATTGTGACTGGGTGCAAGATTGGTAGACGAACACTAAAATGGATGGACTACGGTAAATCGGCTGCCACTTTTGTTAACACCAAAACCAAAACTGCCTGTCGCGTCGTCTTAAACAAACATTTTTTTGCTCCTGAAGGCGCAGACTTGTTGGTCTATTTTGCCTCCATACCTGACGCCGAATTACTCACCATAAATATGGTTGAAGTCCATCTGAATCCAGAAGATATGCCCGGGAAACCATTAATGGCAGTTACCTGCCAAAAATGTGGCGAGGAAGTTACCGATAAGCGCCATGTTGAAGTCGATGGAACTATTTTGTGCAAGAGTTGTGCTTATGGTGGCTATTATCGCAACGCAACGTAAAACACTTTACTGAAGCAATGGGGAAATAAGACGCATCTCACTCTTTTGAATAATCCACTTTGGGCTGTGTCGGACGGTTTGCCCACTGATCAGTCAAAGACCATTAATACAACACATTCGCCCCTGCGCCTATTTATGGCATTCTGAGAGCATTATTCATTTTGTGCGGCAAACTATCTCGTTTATCGACACGGAAATCCTACATTTGACACATTTTTCTACAACTACGCTATTTCATTTGAATTTACCCAAGCCTATTGTGCCCCATCGGTTCCTGCATCATTTTCTGTCTTACTCTCTTGTGGCTTAGGCGAAATTTTCCTACTCAAGGCTCCATCAAGGTCAAATAAAATGCTAACAACAGCTAAACACAGCCCCGTAATCGCAAAACCTAAGAAAATAAAACAGTAAAGGTATATTTTCAACGATACTGAATTATTAAATGGGCTGTAGAATGAAGTCATTAATATAGTATATAGAGGATTTCCAGCGCAAAAAAGCCCCGTAATCATCATGCTACACCCCAAAATCAACGTTTTCATCATATCCCCCTTAGTTATGTTTAATGCATGCAACAAGAAACTACTCGTTTTTAGCGAAAAAAGCACCCCTGCCAGCGAACACCAGTCCAAAAATCACCATTATTATGGCAACCATATTCAATACATCCAAACTGCATCTCTTGAATCTAACCACCCCATATATTGATATGATCCCGCGCATATATTGCAATCAATGTGCCCACAACCCCGATCATCCCGCCGATGAACAAAACACCACCGAAAATCAGCAATTTCACGGCGCACCTTTCACTATTTTCGCCATTCTATCACAAATTAAGAGGCTTTACCAGTATATGTGGGCAAGTAAACGATATGAACCACTACCCTAAACGACAACAGTTGCCAATCTATTCGCCGACGTTATTTGAAACATATCATTGCGACTACTGAATAAATCAATGGCACAAATACATGTGCACACTTCGTCTTCAAATTTGAACTTTACTACCCAAGGCCTAAGTTCTTTTATGGCGCTGAATTCTGCATAACCGAAAGAGGATACAAAGAACCGGATTATTGTACTCAATGCTGTTCCATGACTTCCGATGACAATAGCTAATCCCGCATACTCGCGCAACGCCATCTTTAGAGCCAGAATATTTCTATTCTGAATTTCTTGTAGCGACTCTCCGTCAACCAGCTTGTGCTGAAAATTGGTCCATTGCCGCTTGGAGAACTCATTATAACTCTCGATTTGCTCACTCCCTATGCTGCCTTCGCGAAACCATGGAATGATTCTAATATGAAAATTGTATTTTTCGGCAAACTCTTTGATTGTGTCAATGGCTCGTTTGCACGGGCTTGAGAGAAGTATGTCAATTTTTCTGCCGTCAAGAAAACTGGTCACCAGTTTTCTATCTATCAATCCTTTTTCTGTCAGAGTTCTTTCCGAGTCATCCAAGTTTTTTGAGAAAGCTTGAGCATGCCTCACAAAGTAAACAGTCGTTTCCATTGTATGGTTCTACCCCAAAGACAACAAGAAATATCTATTTAACGTCAGTTCTGCGTCTAAGCGCTGCCGGCGTTACCAATTTTGGGAGTGATATATGTCTCACCTTGGCAGGTCAGGCAAACACCAAGCACGTTACTAAGACAGGACTCAGCACACTTTTGGCATATCATATACTCACCGATTTCTTTATTGGGCAAGGCAGCAATATCTACGCTCACATACTCAACCCCCAAAACCTCACGCCCATAGTCGCGGATATCCGCCAGCATTCGTTCCCTGTTCTGCTCTTCTTTTGGAAGTAAGCTAAAAAACCAATCATTCATGTCTTTATATTGTTTCACTTTGTTTGGATTAACGTACACCCGAACCCCACTCCCGGTACGCTTGTCATACAAAGCGATTGAGAAACGCCCGCTGTTAATAATGCGCATCCATCCGTTCCCGATGGTGCAAGGGGTCATCATTTGAATTGCATCAGGCAAGCATTTATCTGTCTCACAGATTGCGTCAAAAAGAGTCCCTTCGGGCAATAAACCTTTTGCCATATCTACCATGAGACAACCCAAAATGACGCCGCCAGCTGGGCCGCCATGGAATTTCTTTACCCTTTGCAAGAACTCTTCAAAGTTTTCCGAACCGATAAACATCCTTCACCTCTCTATTTACAGAATATGAGCTTCCATATTAACTCGCAACCAGTTTACAAGCATGACAAATTCGCGAAACATTCCGCAGGGACATACTTATCTCGGCTTCCCTGTTCAGTTTTTGCCTTTTTCGATAATAAAAATACCGATTGTCTTTTTATTCGGCAAATAGAACGAAAAATTATCTTGCTTTATTGGCACCAGATTCTGGTTAAGAAATTCACTGATTTCCTTGGGACTCGCCTCGGGAGCATATCTGAGCACAAACTGCTCGGCATCTTGCCAAGAACGTAGCGGTTGGCCAAACTCAAGCGTTTCAAGCTGCAGTTGATAACTAATTCCTTGAGAATTAAGTTGCTCTTGTATACTGGGAACAGTGCTTTTTTTATCACGCCAAAAATATTCAGGATATAGGTTGCTGTGTTTACTTGCGTTAACAACGCGAATGAATTTTTCACGGCAAAGAGCGAAAAGCTCCACGGTATTCTGCCCGAAAAAACTGGTGAGGACAATATCAAAGCTGTCGGTTATTTTAAAGGCATCCTCACAGCGCGTGTGAATATTATCTATTTTTAAAAGTTCAGCATCCCGTTTAATAATCCCGAGGACAGCCCCATCGGTATCAACAGCAGAAAGATGTGAAACATATTGCGCCAGTGCCAAATCAAGCCTTCCCAGCCCGCATCCGGCATCCAAGAGTGTGCTTTCTGTCGATAGGTGCGGAGCTAGCTTTTGCGCCAACGTATTATGGAACCCCGTATATGAACTAGCTTCCAGAAACCATTGAATGCTTTGCTCGGTCCAAGTAAAAGTCATCCTTTAGCAATACCTCTCATACATTCATCTAAAATTGTTTTCGAAAAAGACAAACCGGATACTCAAGGTTCATATAATATCTGTTTATACTACCTGCAATATAACGGGCTGTCAATATCTGTCAGACAAATGTGGCGGTTAATATACGGTTTCGCTAAGAAGGATATTTGACATTCTTGTCCCCCATCACAATACGGATTAGGTCCTGTCGCTTGCCCGATTACGTCCAGAGAAACACACGGGAAGGAGAGGTTTTCATGAAGCGCCGATTCTTCATCCTCTGGTTTCCCTCGACAGAACCTAATCCACGTTATTGACTACGCTTTATATCTCACGTGATATATATTACACGTGAGATACCGTTCTGTCAATAGTTATTTTCGGGCAACAACCACACTTGCAGAAATATTTTTGGAGTTCTATCGATGACGACGGCGTTTTCGATATTGTTCAATTCATCCATGTGACTTACATGCTTCCTTGACTCAATGGGGGGCCTGCCGTATGCTATGTTCGGAGAGAAAAATGGCTTCCAGAGTTTTTATCGTTGGAATAGGACCAGGCCCGAGTGACCTTATCACCGCACGAGCTAAAAAAGCCATCAGGAGCGTATCAGTAATCATTGGGCAACCGGATTGTCTTGCCCAAATAGTTCATCTTACCCAAGGGAAAGAAGTGATGGCAATTTCTAAAAATCCGCTTGTCCGTACTCAAACGGCTCTTGAAAAAACTAAAAATGGGCAAAATGTAGCAATTGTTGCCAGTGGTGACCCAGGAACTTATGCCATCTCCGCCACTTTCCTGGACTATTTGCACACAAATAATATACAAATTGAGGTAGAAGTAATTCCCGCCATTGGATTGTCATCATACGCCTCAGCATTACTGGGCGCGGCACTGGGAGGAGATAGCGCAAGCATCAGTCTCAGCGATCAAGGTACCCCTTGGGAGATTATTATTAATCGTTTCGAAACTGCCGTCAACGCCGACTTTGTCGTGGTTATCTACAACCCTTTCGGCAAGCTTGGCTCAAACAGATGGCAAAAGGCTTTGAGTATACTAAAGCTAAAACGAGCTCCCGCTACCCCTATCGGAATACTAACACAAGCTAATACACCCCTCGAAAGGTTGTTCTTGACAACCTTGGGAGAGCTTGAGGTAACTGATTTCCCTTCTGACACCCTTTTCATTATCGGCAACTCGCAGAGTTACATCTCTTTCGGTCGCATGGTCACCCCCCGCCGTTATCAAGAAGGGATTGGCTACTGAGATTCCCTCATTCAGTTTTCCAAGA
>JGI24702J35022_10002902_pt1 | contig 10376 bp, 5 predicted proteins | sample TergutTh196P4_FD_35022 | JGI IMG/M metagenome (IMG submission 35022)
CGCCTCCGCCGCCACCGCCGCCTTGACCGCCTTGTCCGCCGCCGCCAGGACCGCCAGGACCGCCAGGACCGCCNCCGCCGATGTTTCTAAATTGACCGCCTGGAGCGCCCCCGGGACCTCTTCCTTGATTTTGGCCTGTTCTTTCCTGAATTTTATCTGAAAGTCCCTTTTTCTTTGTAGGTAATTTACTGGGAACAATACTTCTTTCTTCAGGAAATACTAATGTGCCTTGCGATAAAGCCTGAAGGCCATCCAATGTTTTTACCGTCAGTTGAAAATTACTGAAATATGCCTGTTGCCAATCGGGATTATCACTACTGTAAGACGTACCCGGACGTGGATACCAATAGGTTTCAGGAGTGAAAAGTATATAATTTTTAGTTTGGAAACTATATTTTTTATCAATCTTAAACATTTCGGATGCATATTCCTGTTGTAAAATTTCCGGAGGAATGTCGAGATAACAAAAACCTTCGTCTATGCGTCCGTCATATTTCATAGTAAATGATACAGACTCGCCTTGAGTAATTTCACGTCCAAAATCAACAAGGATAATTTGACTTTCTCTTTTAAACGATAATTCTTTTCCTTGTTCATTTATTTCCCGGATATATAAGCCCGGATTAAGACAGAAAGTAAAGTTCGAAGCATTTTCTAAAGCTACACCATTCATCTCAACTTCGGAGAAAATTGTTTCAGGACGCTGTTCTACCATTATGTTATAATTTTCAATAACCATTTTAGCGGTATTTACATACTTATTATTGATGTCCGTATATAATGTACGCATTTTTGATTTTTTCAAGATAGAATTAACATGAATAAAAGAAGAGGCTCCGCCGGTAATAAAGAAACCTATCGCTAAAGCAAGCCATTTGTAGCGGCCATATTTCGTATTAGGTAGCCTTCTGAATAAATATATGGATATACAGAGAAATCCGAGACCAAATGCAAGATAGATACAACGGTGATTGATTAAGGCTCCCCAGTTAGAAAAACCCACAACTGTAGATTTAACCAATGGCAGATTATATACCATATAATCAAATAGATAATAAAACTTTGCTTCTAAATAAAACACGGTTATCCCGATATATCCTAATAGAATAACAAAGGTTATCGCTTGATTTTTTAATATAAGCATGAGCGCTACCGATAATCCGAAAATATATATAAGCGTTGGAATAGATATTATAAAAAAGTAAGTAATATACGCCAACCAGTCTATTGTAATTCCGGACGCCAGGTTAAATATTGCTACGATCGCGATAATTAATAAATTAAGACGAATGAATACATTCATGTTTCCCCATATTTTTCCGACTACATATTCGGCATTACTGAGAGGGTGAACATAGAAAACTTCGGAAGTGTCGAGTTTTTTATCGGCTTTCAAAAATTCGGAGGATAGAAATACTGCAATTATCGCTTGTCCGGTGTTAAGGAATAAAAGGTTTATGTAAGGAATATTCGACGGCAGCGCTTTCATTATCCAAAAACCGCCGTTGCTATTAATCAAAGCAGTAAAATTAAATACACACAAAAATAAAATTGCCAAAATAAGAAATACTCTATAAAACCAACTTCGCATAAGAAGCTTGCTTTCATATTTGGCAACAGACTTTACATTGTCTAATACCGGCATTCTTTTTAATTTATTATAAAAATTTAATTCTTTAGTTATCATAAAGACTAAATTTTTATAAAACAGTTTAAATCATCTCAAAAAAAAATTAATCGTTGACCCAACGGTTTAATTTTTTCTCCATATAATATACATAAGCATGTTCAAGATTGGGTGGATAAGGTTCGGCAGGATAACCTTCAATTTCATCGGCTATAACCTGGACTTCCCAGCCCAGGCCTGAAGGAATAGTTGTAATTACCGGATATTTTTTGTCAACCGAATGCAGTTCATCGCCGCTGATTTTTATTCGCCATACTTTACCTTCAGCTTCCTTGAGCATTTCCTGAGGAGAACCTAAAAAAGCAATTTCACCTTTATTCATCAATGCCATAAAGTTACAGGTACTTGATATATCACCTACAATATGTGTGGAAAGTATGATAGAGACGTCTTTTTTACTGATTTCCGCAAGCAGATTACGGAAACGGATACGTTCCTCGGGGTCAAGTCCCGTTGTAGGTTCATCTACAATTATGAGCTTTGGATTATGAATCAATGCCTGAGCAATACCCAGACGCCGTTTCATACCTCCCGACAACCGGTTGGCATACCGTTCACGTACTTCAAATAAACCTACGCTTTCAAGCATCTCATCAACCGCTTGACGGCGTTGTTTTCCATTATTCATACCCGATAAACGGGCTGCATAATCTAAGAATTCATAGGTTTTGTACTTGGCAAAAAAACGAAAATCCTGGGGGAGGTATCCGAGTATGTTTCGAACTTCTTTCCTTTGTTTCAGTAGATTATATCCAAATACATCAATTTCTCCGGACGAAGGTTCCATTAAAGCTACAAGGATACGCATAAGAGTGGATTTTCCCGCTCCATTTGGTCCTAATAATCCAAACATTCCGGTTGGAATATCCAAATTAATATTTTTCAGGGCATGATTACCATTCGGGTAAATTTTATTCAAAGAACGAATCGAAATGCTCATAATTGTTGTTTTTTTATTTTTAATTGTAAAATTATACGGATCAAAAGTACAAAAAAATACAAATAGCTACTATAGTCCGGTAAAAATATCTACTTTTGCTAATAATATTTGATAATGCTTATGAGAATTGATATACTTACCGTATTGCCGGAAATGTTGGAAAGTCCTTTCAATTGTTCCATTTTAAAAAGAGCACGGGAGAAAGGTTTGGTAGAAATATTTATTCATAACCTCCGGGATTATTCGTTGGATAAACATAAACGGGTAGATGACTACGCTTTTGGAGGGCAAGCCGGTATGGTTTTGCAATGCGAACCCATTGACCGGGCTGTTTCTTATTTAAAACAACAAAGAGTTTATGATGAAGTGATTTATACTACTCCCGACGGTGAACGTTTTCGTCAACCATTAGCCAACCGTCTTTCGCTCTGCAAGAATCTGGTTATTTTATGCGGTCATTATAAAGGTATTGATTATCGAATTCGTGAACAATTAATTACGCTTGAAATATCCATTGGCGATTACGTTCTAACCGGAGGCGAACTGGCTGCCGCTGTCATGGCCGACGCCATTGTTCGATTGATTCCGGGAGTTATCAACGACGAACAATCGGCTTTGTTCGATTCTTTCCAGGATGATCTCTTAGCTTCTCCCGTTTATACGCGTCCTTCCGATTATAAAGGATGGAAAGTTCCCGATGTTCTTCTCTCCGGTCACGAAGCAAATATTCGTGAGTGGGAACTGCAACAAGCCATTGAACGCACCCAGCGTTTGCGGCCGGATTTAGGGTAATTGATCTACACGCCCGGTAATGAACGATTGATCGCTTATTATCTCAATTGTCAATTGTTAGCATTCCAAGACAAATAAAAATCATATATAGATATGAAATTTGTATGTTCCGAGTATGGAATGTCATATAACATGCTTCAAAAAAACATTAATGTATGTTAAAGAGCATTATTTGAAGTATAGTCAGAATTATATGCACATTATATTATTATTTAACCCTAATTAGATCAATATTTGAATAATTTTTCTCATTTTATCTTTCATTTTGATATTTATTCTTCATAGTTTTGCGTGCTATTGTAAATAACATTTTCAACCATTCGATGGTTGAAGGGTTGAATTATAAATACATATTAATTACCAATCATAGTATGAAACCCATACACAAATGATGCATTGAAAAGGATGCAACATGTTGCGGGTTCCATATGACTTTTAAAAAACATACACGTATGCAATCCAATAAACAAAAACTGATTAGAAGAACGTTTTCGGGAATCGAAACGTATCAAATACCCGGCCATTTTGACGCCGGCAGTGTGATCGTTCGGGTAAAAACCAACGAACAAGTGATAAATAAAAAAGTGATAATTCAAAATAAAATAAATAAGTCATGAAATCAAAAAATATATTTCGAAAAGCAATCCTTTTATGGATTATTAATTTACTGTTAGCTACTTCCGGTGCGTTTGCCCAACCAAGTATCTTAGGAACAGACTTTTGGGTATCCTTCGGGAAAAATTCATCAAGACAGGGAGAATACATGAATTATGGAATAAGAGTAGCCACCACAAACGCTACAAGAGTTTGGATAAATTACACCAATTCGCCCGGATCAAACCTGTACGTTGATTTACCGGCAGGAACGGTTTATACCTATTATATACCTGATCATTTGCGAAATAATGTATATGCAAGTCGGGACGAAGGCAATGTGTATGAATATACAAGCAATAATTCGCTGCATATTACTTCCGAAGAACCCATATCGTTGTATGCGTTTAATTTGGGCACTTATACTTCAGACGTTACCAATGTATTTCCTGTTCCCGCCTTGGGATATGAGTATTACCATTTGTCATACAAGGCTTCGGGCAACGGAATGCGAGACGGTTATATCGTGATTGCTGCCGAAAACAATACCATTGTTAAGGAAAATGGCACCGTAAAAGCTACTTTGCAGAAAGGGGAAGTGTTTTCTCATTTTCTCAATGATGTTAATACACAAGATTTTACAGGCGCTCATATTACTGCCGATAAACCGATAGCCTATTTTGTAAGCAACGCATGGGCGGCTGTACCCGAAACTGCCCTAAGTAATCAACGGAACACCATGTTTCAACAACTCGCTCCGGTGAATCAATGGGGTAAAAAATTCTTTGTCCCCCTAACCGGAGAAGGAAAGGAACGAGTACGGATTTTGGCGTCTCAAAACGGAACAAACATCACCCGGCTGCAAGGCGGAACAATACAGGCAGGCATAGGAACCGGTTCGATAAGCAATTTGAATGCGGGACAATTTGTAGAATTGGAAATCGTGTTGGATAAATTAAATAATACCGGCGGATGTTATATCGAATCGGATAGACCGGTAGCTGTTTCCTCTTATATGATGAGCTGGGGAGCGGTATATCCAACTGAACCGCCTGAAGATCAAAGAGGCGCCCCATCCCTGTGCTGGATACCGCCCATTGAACAAGCCATAAAAGATGCTGCCGTTTCAGTGCTTAATGCCATTCATCCTGATTATTCAAGATTGGTACATCACAATGCCATAATAACCACTCTCACTATTGACAAAGATTTAACTACCATGTCAATAGGTACGGCAAACCCCGTAGCTTTATCCGGTGGAACATGGTACGATCATCCGGCCTCAGACTATTCATTCTATATTATTCCGTTAACAAATACTACCAATGCTTACTATTTCGCCAATCCCAACGGAATGCTTGTATATGCTTATGGTACCGGAAATTGGGAATCATACCACTATACGGCCGGATCGGGAACACGCAGCTTGGATATCGCTTTCTATGTTAATGATATTTATCACTACGAAGATATTGACGGACATACATTTTGCGGAATAACAAATTTCAATTTCAAGTTGGAAACCTCCTTGCCGCAAGCTCCGGGTACTTATTTGAAATGGTATATCAATGATGTGGAACACAACGAAGCGCAAAATAAAGAAAATTGGGACATAATTCTTGCAGGGCCGGAAACATACACTATCCGCATGGAGTATACAGACATTGACTACAAACTACACCGGCTCTCTACTACTTTTACGGTAAAAGAATATACCGCCGCCACCGACCATATCATCGGACGAAATGCTACCATTTGTACAGGCGAAAGCATCGACCTGGGAACGCTGGTGTCGGCTGTGAGTGAAATCAGCAATCCGGAGTTCCGGTGGTATTACTCCGAATCGGGTATTATTCATCTGCCTTCAGTCGTTGTAGAACCGTCAAGCACTACCACCTATTATGTTTCCGTTGAAGGAGACAATCATTGCGAGAGCGTCGAACGTAAAGCGATAACGGTCTACGTAGCCGATTCTCCGGCAACGGCGGCAAACATCACGGGACCTGCCGATACTTCGGTCTGCAACGGTTCATCGGCCATCCTGACGGCGACAAGTAACGACGTTAATTTGCCGACTTTCCAATGGTACAGTTCACCGACAGCAACCATTCCTTTTTACGCAGGGAATACATATACCACCTCTGCGTTGACCGCCGACACTATGTTCTACGTCAGTGTGTGGGGAACGAATGTTTGCGAAGGAACCTATCGCAGGGAAGTAAAAGTAACGATCATCAAACCCGGCGCAGGCGTTATCTGGACTCCCGAAAAAAATAACGGAGCTGCGGATGAACAAAAGCAGGACTGGAACAATCCCGGCAATTGGACGCCGGCCGTAATCCCTGCCGGTTGTCATAATGTCTTTATTCCGGGCAACAGTACGCATTATCCGAAACTGACAGACAACAGCGATGCGAAATGTAATGATATTTACTTTATACAAGGCGCCGAACTGGGACGTCCCGATTTGCTGACTTACAACAGGGCTTATGTGCAGATGAATTTCGGACTGAAGCAATCAAACCAAATAGAGAATAATAATCAGGACCTTGTTCTTAATAGTAATTCGACGATTGACCGTATGCTTTATTCCGCCTCTGTTTCCGCCGCTCCTCTGAACAGGGAACGTTGGTACATGCTTTCTTCTCCATTGCGCGGAGTTGTTACGGGCGATTTGGGTTTCGGAGGTTTTCCTCTCACGTTCCTGATGAAATTCGGACCCGTTAGCAAAGACGGGGACAATTACCTCGTCGGTAACTGGACTACGCCTTACACCAGTATGGTCGAACCGACGTCATCGTCCATTACCGACGGATTCGCTTTTTACATGTACGGATACGGAGGGCCTTACCCCAATAAGCCGAATTCCGGCGACAATGACGGTTGCCTTGAAACCGGCTCTTTTACTACTTTAAATGATATGACCTACCTGCCTCTTTCCAGAATGGGCTTTGATTACGGTTTAAGGGAAGTTAACGGTATTCTGGAACTACCTTTCTTTGAAGATTTGACAGGTTTGCACGCCCACCGCACACAGGTTTATGAACCTTCCGGGACAAGCACTTTTTATTCCATTAACGACGGAACGGGCGGTATGACTGAATTTAATAAATTTGTGGGGACATACACATCCGTCGCCCGGGAATCGAACAACGGCAACTACCGTTTCATTACGGAGAACCACAATGGGAGTACATGGTCTTTCCCTCAAGCGATTTATCATCCGGGAACCGGTATAGGCGGTGATGATGAATTCATGGTGGGTAATCCCTACATGTCTTCAATCGACATGATCGCATTTCTGACTGATAATTCAGCCACTCTTCAGCAACAATACCGGCTTTGGAACGGTTCTTCTTTTGTTTCTTATACGATATCCGGCGGTTCGGTTGTTTCTCCCGATCCGGGAGTAAATCCGGGTTACATTGCCCCCATGCAGGGTTTCTTTCTGCGGACTTTGAATAGCTACAACGGAATGGGGAATGTTGCGACATTCAACGTAAACAATATTTCGACCGTTCGTCCTTCCGGGGTTTCGAATCTCCGGGCCGGTTCACCGGAAGAAAACATTCTTCGCATAGAGGCGGATAACGGAGTAACGTCGTCTCGCCTGCTCATCGGATATAAAGAGAACGCTTCGGACGGATTCCGTGAAAACGAGGATCTGCGTAAACTGTTCTCTCCCTACGGTTATGTTCCCGAAATTTATGCATTGGCGGACGACATCCCGGTTGATATCAATTTCATCAACGAATACGGAGAAATTACCGTTCCTTTGGGTATAAAAACCGGTCGAACGGGAGATATCCGGTTGACTTTCACGGGTATGGACAATTACTTCAAAGCATCGAAAATCGAACTCGTCGACGCGCGTGAAAACCGGACGGTTGATTTGACCGGAAAACCAAGTTATACCTATACATTCAATCATACGGAAACCGGTATCCGTAACGGAAGATTTTCGCTACGGATCGGAACATCCATGACGACGTTGCCGGAAATTGACGGTTCGGATGATCTGAAAGTGTATGGCGATTCGAGAGGGATTTATGTTGTATCTTCTTCTTCCGACCCGGTGCAACAAGTGATCGTTTATGATTTTCAAGGGAGGAAAGTATACGAAAGCGAATCGGGCGCCAATTATTATCCCATGCAAGTGAATACCGGTCATTCACCACTGATTGTTAAGGTGGTAACGAAAAACGGGACGAAAACCGTGAAGTTAGTGATTAGTGATTAATATGGTTGATGTCATTGCGGGCGTAGCGTAGCGAAGACCCGCAATCCCCTGAAAGCGTCTGTCATTGCGGGCTTGACCCGCAATCCTTTCGTTTCATCAGGGGATCCCGCGTCAAGCGCGGGATGACAATGAACCGTTTACAATAATAAATTTTTAGTTTTTAGTTTAATAATAATGAATATGAAAAAAATACTTGTTACAATAACAATCGTATTGTTTACCTCAACCGCAATCGGTTATGCCGGAATTTTTAAGGAGCAATCGGACGATATTTCTTCTAACAATACCGGCGTCTTCAGTAACAGCAATAACAGCACTACAGAAGAAACCACCAGTGAAGATTACGGCGGTTTCTTCAGAAGCAGCAGCGCCGACGATCCCGGAGGACGACCGGGCAACGGAGGAGGCATCGGTCAGGAAGCGCCGTTAGGCGACGGATTGCCTGTCATAGTTGCTTGTTGTGTAATACTGGTACTTGTCAAAACATTCAAAGAAAAACGGAAAAAAAAATGATTTGAACACAGTACCTTATTCCCTTAATCGCAAAGATATACCTTCGTAGATTCCTGCTTATCTTCTTATTTTTATATATTTCTCTGATTATTTATATTAAAAATATTTGGAAATAAGTTATATAATATTCTTTCTGCTAAGGGAATAAGGAGAATGCTTCAAATAAACACTCCTTTCAATTTCATCAGAAAAGTATCAGGTTTATCCTCATAATTTTTACAGATAATCCCTTTTTAAAATTATCTCTGTCGTTCTTTAGAATTTTTAAACCTAAAAAATCACATATAGACATGAAATCACAACATTTCAGCAGGAAAATGTCTGATCAGATAATTAAATGTAATAAACACACAATAATGATCATATTGATATATTATTCATTATTACTCGCATTAATCATTATTTTTAAAGTCAAAAATAGTCAATAACTGTATAATATTTCTTTGATTATCTTTCATATTGATATTTTTTCTTTATAATTTTGCCTCGTGAAAAAAAATCATTATTTTGACTATTTGATCTTTTAACAATTAAAAAAATAACAATCAAATTTGAGAATTCGCATACAAGAATTGTATCGAAGAGGATGAAAACGCGTATTATTTTCAGAAAAAGAAATAATAAATTCAGAATATTAACAAAAAGTTAAAAATGAAAAAAATTGAAAGCGATGAAAAGTGAAAAATGTATTGAATGCAAATTTATTAAACAAAACCGCACAGCTAAAAGAATATCACTCTCTTTGTTCTTTTTTTTTATTATATCAATACATGCGTTTGCTCAAACAGCAACGCAAACTGCTATTGATAATACGGCGGTAGGATCAAATGTTGGAATTAGCGGTTATACATGGCGTGTTGCAATAAAGATAAATAATCATACAGACGGCAGAAAATATGCGATGCTGTACGGTATGAGTTCTTTTCACAATGCCAGATTTGGTGCAGACAATGTTTATAATACATCTGAAGTACGCGCTGCATTTACCACCCGTTTTGCAACTAACAGCGAATATGCTAACTTAAGGCCGATAGCGGTATTAGCAACTATGAATAATGGTCCGGGGTTTAGCAGTACCGCTAAATCAGACCTGCCGGCAAATCCGCAATTGGCGTCAATAAGCGGCGCTACACAAGACGTAATCTTCCTGCCAACTGTGAAAGACGTGAGGGATTTAACTTCTATCTTTGCCAGTTCTTTTTCCGGTTCCCAACGATTGATAACGCGTAACCCTTTTTCACCGGGTACGGCTTATATGTGTGCATTTATTTCAAGCGGCGGATCACTTGTGGAAGATGGCGGTATTGCAGCAACGACTTCCCCTTCCGGACAGAATCTCCAATTCCGTCCCTGCATCTGGGTTAGAATCACTCCGCTTGATCCGGTTCTCGGATCAATCACCGCCCCTGCCCCACTTTGTCCGGGCGACGATCTTGTGCTCTCAGCCCCAATAATTACCGAAAACGACGCTACAATAACAAGTCAAGGCTGGCAAATAGAAACAAGCGTTGGAAGCGGAAGTTTCACCGATATAAGTCTTCCCTATCAGGTAGCCGGTAGCGACGACGGCAAAAAAATTCGCTTTTATATCACTTTTAGTACTCCTTTTA
>JGI24702J35022_10002903_pt1 | contig 10375 bp, 9 predicted proteins | sample TergutTh196P4_FD_35022 | JGI IMG/M metagenome (IMG submission 35022)
ACAAGCGTAGCCATGGATGGCGGAGCGCGATACGTATGCGCATGGAGGCGCATCCGTAGCGAAAGGAAGCAAAAAAACGTATTTCGAGCGCAAGGGTGTGAGCAGTAACGTTATAAGCCCTCGCTCCCCGCCTTTTACTTGACAGCGTAACATGGCTGTGATACGCTTATTGCGTTGGGGGGCGGGATTTTTATATGAACAACGAACCGCCGGAACCTAGTAATGAGCTTCAGGAACAGAAAACAATCTGGAATAAATCATTCATCAGCTTGTTCTTTACCAATATGGCTTTGAACATGGGAATGTTTATGACCAATTCGATCCTGTCGGTCTATGCAAATTCACTCGGTGCAACGGAGAGCATGATTGGGTTGTTAATGGGTGGATTTGCGATAACGTCTATCGTTTTCCGCGTGATATCCGCGCCGCTCATGGACACCTATAACAGGAAAAATATTGTGGCAGCCGCCACGTCGATCCTGTTCATTGCTTTTTTGGGGTTCAGCATTGCAAAAAGCGTTCACATGCTGTTTGTTTTCCGCTTGTTGCAAGGCTGTGCCATGGCTTTTGGGAATGCGTGCTGTCTTGCGATGGTCGCCGACATGCTTCCAAAAGAAAAATACGCGAGCGGGATTGGGTACTATTCCCTTGCTCAGGTGATTTGCCAGGCCGCCGGCCCGTTCTTTGGACTTGCTATGGTGAGGTTTTTCGGGTTTGCGGTTACATTTGCGGTTACCGCCGTCGTCATGCTCGTTGCGTCATTCCTCGCCTTTCAAATCAAAACCACGTTCAAACGGACCAAAAAACTGGAATTTTCACTCAAAAGCATTGTCGCGAAGGACGCAATTCTTCCCGCATGTATGATGTTGTTGCTGAGCGCGGGCGCATCATCAGTCAGCTATTTTTTAATCCTGTTTGCCGGGACTAGGGGAATCACGACGAATATCGGCCTGTTCTTCACCGTCCTTGCGGTGACCATGTTGATGAGCCGTCCGGTTGCAGGAAAACTGGATGACAGATACGGGGCGGTTAAAACGACCGTTCCGGCCTTGTTCTGCGCAATTGCGTCTTATTATATGATCGGTTCTTCATCGACGCTTTTTGCTTTCCTTATTTCCGCTGTCGTTTATGCGCTTGGATTTGGAGCAAGCAGCATCACCGCGCAGGCGCTGGCAATGAAATCGGTTACAGGCGAGCGGCGCGGCGCGGCAAGCAGCATGTATTATGTTGGCATGGACTTAGGTTATCTGCTGGGGGCGATGGTCTGCGGGAATATCGCGCAGTCGTATGGATATGCAACGATGTGGTATGTAACGCCCGCTTTCTTTTTCATCATTGTTTTGCTAATGATCTTTTTCAGGGGAACTATAGCACGCATAGAAAAAGGATTTGATTCGGGGACTCCCGGACAGTAGCGGTGAAATTGGAAAACTCAAGTAAGTAGGTGGTCTTCTATGACAGAACAATTCTTTGGGAAAAAAAGAGGCAAGCTGGGCTACGGCAACATGCGGCTGCCGAAGGTTGACGGGAAAATCGACTATGTAACGATTCACAATATGATAGACTCTTTCATGGAGGCAGGGTATTCATGGTTCGATACCAACTATTCGTATGAAGCATCCGAAAAAGCGCTCGGGGAGGCTCTGGTGCCGCGATATGCGAGGGACAGGTACGAAATCACGACGAAGCTGACATTGATACCGGTAAATCGCCCGGAGGACATGCAAGAGCAATTCGATATTTCGCGCAAGCGCCTAGGCCTGGATTATTTGGATTTCTACTTTTTGCACTCGCTCAACGCCCACTATCTCGAAAAAGCCGAAAAGCTTGACGCATGGGGATTTGTGCAGCGCCTCAAAGAGAAAGGCGACGTGAAGCACATTGGATTCTCGTTCCACGATACGCCAGAGCTGCTCGAAGACACATTAAAAAAGCACCCTGAAACGGAGCTTGTCCTGCTCCAGCTCAACTATCTTGACTGGGAAAACCCGAAGGTGCAGTCCCGTCGGCTTTATGAAACCGCAAGGAAATACAACGTTCCAATATCTATCATGGAGCCGTGCAAGGGCGGCTGGCTCGCAAGCGAGCTTTCTGATGCCGGGAAATTCCTAAAAGCCGCGAACCCGGATGTTTCGGTCGCGTCGTGGGCTTTCCGTTATCTTGCCGATTTGGATGGAGTCGTGTCGATCCTGACCGGGATGGGAGCCCTAAGCGAGGTTGAGGACAATATTAAGACCTTTAAGGACTTGAAGCCTTTGTCTGAAGAAGAACACAAACTTGTCCAAAAAGCTGTGGAAATCCTGAATGTGACACCATCCATCCCATGTACCGATTGCCAATACTGCATAAAGCAGTGCCCGCAAAACATAAGGATCAACGGTTCATTGCAGCATTATAACGGTTATTTGCTCTACCATGACCTTGGGTCGCTGAAGCATATACATTACATGATGGGGATGTCGGGCAGCCGCCCGCGCAACTGCATAAAGTGCGGGGCTTGCGAGGAGATTTGCCCGCAGCACATCGAGATTTCGCACTATATGTCTGTGATAGCGGAGCTCGTGGGGGACGTCTGAGTTACAACGAAGCTACTGTGAACTCTTATTATAACTTCGCTAACGCAAGAAATCGGCTGGAGGACCAATAATGCCAAATTCATCAACAAGGCTGCCGCATGATATTCCCGAGCAATACGCCGGCATGGTCGGCGCTCTGAACAGCGCTCTTGAGGTCTTTTGTTCGTATAAGGAAAAGACGTTTGATGAGCTTTTGGCAAGAATTCTGCGGCCGATTGCGGAAGCCATGGAAGTTGACCGCATTTTTATTGACCGCCAGATCGAAAGAGATGGGGAGATCGGCCTGTTTCGGATATACCAGTGGGACGAAACGAATGGGGTATGCGAGAATAAGGGGCCGCAGATCCTTCCTGCTGACGAATTTGACCGGAAACCGGCGAACGGGGTAAGAATTCCTGTGTTCGCGCATGACAAGCATTGGGGTTACGTCGTTTTCGTTTGTCGCAAAGACGAGAAACGCTTTGACGAGGATCAAATGAGCCTGATACGGTCGTATGCGCTTCTGTGCGCGAGCGCAATTATGCGTAATGACCTGGAACTCGAGATAATCAGGCAAAACGAAATCAATGTACTAAACGAGAACGATATCCACCGCCTGGAGACAGAGAGCGAAAAAATATACTATGACCCGTTAACAGGGATTTACAACAGGCGGTTTTTTGACGAGAGACTCAGCCGCCTTATCAGCACTTTGTCGCGTTCGGGCGGCATTCTCAGTTTCATGATGATAGACATAGATAATTTCAAGAGCTATAATGACTCGTTTGGCCACGCGGCGGGGGATGAGTGCCTGAAAACTATTGCGCAAATCTTTTCACAGAATACCGCCAGAACTGACGACTTCGTCGTTCGCTACGGGGGCGACGAATTTGCCGTTGTGCTCCCGAACACCGAAGAAAGCGGAGCGCGTTTGATTGCGGAAAAGATACTGAGGAATTTGAACAGCCATGTCATGCACATTGATAAAAGCGGCGTGGAATGCAAAGTCACAGCTTCAATTGGCATCGCTACAGGAAAGGTCAGGCCGAGGCATCGTCCGGATGATTTTATACTGCGCGCGGATGAGTTGCTGTACAAGTCCAAGCAGACAGGACGGAACAGGTATACTTTTGGCGATATGTAGACATGCCCTCGGGACCGACGCCCCCGCCTCGCCGGGGGTTTACAAGTATATTGAGGGAACAAATTGAAGGGGGACAGCATTATAGTGGATATAGAGACCCCGTGGCTGAGGCATTATGGCGACGTTCCGCACAGCCTTGAATACCCGGACTGCTCTATGGCGAACCTTGTGCTCAAAACTGCGGAAACGTATCCGGATGTGATGGCGTACGATTATTTCGGGTGCAGGCAGTCGTACGGGGGATTCGCGGAAGAGATACGCTCATGCGCGCGCGGGCTTCTGAGCGTCGGGATAAAACGGAGCGAGCGGGTCACGATATGTATGCCAAACACCCCGCAGGCAGTGATTGTGTTTTACGCGCTTAACCTTATCGGGGCTGTGGCAAACATGATCCACCCCCTGTCCGCCACGGAGGAGATCGTACGGTATTTAAACTCCAGCAATAGCGTGGCGGTGTTCACGCTTGACCAATTCAAGGATAAACACGAGGAGATCCTTCCGAGAACCGGGGTCAGGGTCCTTATACTGTGCGGAATAGAAGACGGCTTGCGCGGAATAAAGAAACCGTTGTACAGATTGACACAGGGGCGAAAAATTCAGCGCTGTCTGTCAGCCGGGAAACTGCTCAGGTATACGGATATGATTGAGCAGGGGAAGGGCTTCACGGGTCGTTACGACGCCAAAACTCGCGGCGGTGAGGTTGCTGCGATTTTGTACAGCGGCGGGACGTCCGGCACGACAAAAGGTATACTGCTGTCAAACCTGAATTTCAACGCTCTGGCAATGCAGACAGAAGCGGCGGGGAAGTGTGTCGTGCCGAGCCACAAAATGCTTGCGATAATGCCTGTGTTTCACGGATTTGGGCTTGGAGTTTGCATTCACACAGCATACATCTCCGGAGCTTCAACGATACTTGTTCCGCAGTTTTCGATACAGTCGTATGCGCAGCTTCTCAGGAAGCACAAGCCGCATTATATTGCAGGAGTGCCGACGCTGTATGAAGCGCTGCTCCGGCTGCAAAATATTGACAAGCTTGACATGTCGCAGCTTGAAGGGGTGTTTTCCGGCGGTGATTCATTGTCGGTGGAACTGAAACGCAAAGTTGACGCCTTTCTCTCAGGGCACGGGGCTTCGGTGCAGGTGCGCGAGGGGTACGGACTGACGGAATGCGTCACAGCGAGTTGCCTGACGCCAAGCGATTTTCACAAAGAGGGCAGTATTGGGATACCATATCCTGACACGTATTATAAAATCGTGCGCCAGGGGACGTTAGAAAGGCTCCCGTATGGCGAGGAGGGCGAAATAACTCTGTCAGGGCCGACAGTAATGGTAGGCTACGACAACAACGAGGTAGAGACAAAGCAGGCGCTGCAGGAGCATCCGGATGGGCGCGTTTGGCTTCACACGGGAGACCTCGGCATAATGGACGAAGACGGCTTTGTCTATTTCCGCCAGAGGATCAAAAGGATGATAATATCCTCCGGTTACAGCATTTACCCGTCGCAGCTTGAAAATGTCATCGAAGCGCATGAAAGCGTGCTGATAAGCTGTGTAATCGGCATACCGGACGACTATAAAATGCAGCGCATCAAGGCATTTATCGTCCTGCGGGATGGCAAAGAGCCGACAGATGAAATAAAGACATCTATACTTGAACACTGCCGCAGGAATATTGCCAAGTATGCGATGCCGGGTGAATTTGAATACCGCGAAGATTTGCCGCGCACGCTTGTAGGCAAGGTTGCGTATATCGAACTTGAAAAAGAGGAAAGAGGAAAGTAATGAGCTTTTTTGACGAAATGGAAGCCAAAATCCCCAAGGGTCACGTTCGGACGCGGTTTGCGCCGAGCCCGACCGGCTATATGCATGTTGGGGGATTGCGCACTGCTCTTTATTCCTATTTGATTGCAAAAAAGTATGGAGGGGTATTCATCCTGCGTATCGAGGACACAGACTCGGCACGGTTCGTCGAGGGAGCCACAGAAATTATCATCGATACGCTTAATGACGCCGGCTTGCATTTCGACGAGGGACCGGGGCTTGGCGGCCCCGTATCGCCGTATACGCAGAGCGAACGCAAACACATATATCGCCCATATGCCGAGTTGCTGTGCGAAAAAGGCGCGGCGTACTTCTGCTTTTGTAATACTTCTAGGGGGGAGGAAGACAGGGGAGATAATTCACAATTCACAATTCACAATTCGCAATTAGAGGACGATGCTTGCAGGGGAATTCCGCACGATGATGCTAGGCGGCGGGTGGATGCCGGGGAGCCGTTTGCCATCCGCTTGAAAGCGCCGCGCGAGGGGTCAACAACAGTTGACGACATGGTGTTCGGAAAGATCACGGCGCAGAATGATACACTTGATGACATGGTGCTGCTCAAAAGCGACGGTATGCCGACATATAATTTCGCCAACGTCATCGACGATCATCTGATGGGGATCACACATGTCCTGCGCGGAAGCGAATACATAAGCTCCGCGCCAAAATACAATCTGCTTTACGAAGCATTTGGGTGGGAAATACCTGCGTATATCACCGTTTCCCCCGTCATGCGCGATTCGCAGAACAAATTTTCAAAACGTCACGGCGACCCGACGTATGACGACCTTTTGCGCCTCGGATATCTGCCGGAAGCGATACTCAACTATGTCGCGCTTCTTGGCTGGAGCCCCGGAGGGGAACGAGAGATTTTCTCATTGAAGGAGATTTCGGAGGTTTTTGAAGTTAAAGGGATATCAAAATCTCCGGCAATATTCGATGCTGAGAAGCTGAACTATTTCAATGGCGAGTATATCCGTGCGCTGCCGCCTGAGAAATTTGCGGAAATGGCGAGCCCATATATCAGGTTGGCCGTAAAAAGCGAAAACCTTCCGATTGAAGCAATAGCCTCATTACTCCAGGCAAGATGCGACAAACTGAGCGATATCCCGGAAAAAATCGATTTTTTGGACGGAGTGCCTGAGTATTCGGCGGAGTTATATATCCACAAAAAATCGAAGACAGACGAGAAGATATCCCTTGATATGCTTCGCCTTGCGCGCAAGACGTTTGAGAATCTGCAGGACTGGACTAATGAGGCAATACATGACGCGCTTTTGGCTCTGGCAGAAAAAAACGGCGTCAAGAATGCGACGCTGTTGTGGCCAGTGCGTATCGCTGTATCGGGGAAAGCAGTGACGCCGGGCGGAGCTGTTGAGATATGCCGGATACTGGGGCGGGAAGAGACGCTCCGGCGTGTCGACGCGGGAATCGAAAAGCTTGAAAGGAGCGCCGCAGATGAATAAGACAGTCAAGAACTTAATTTTGGTTTTTACGCTTATCTGTGTTATCGTGCTTGTCGTCTTTTGCATCGAACTATTTGTCATAAACAGTGGAACGGAGAATAATACACAGGGCAGCACAACGGGGTCAGAAAACAGGCCTGCCAATACCAATAGACCGAACGGCGCAACACCTGCGTCTCCGGCAGGCAGCGCTTTGCCATCCGGTGAAACCGATAACGGGCAAACTGAAACACCCTCCAAGCCAATAGGGAGGCGCTATGAGTTGCCATACTCCTCCACCGAGAAGCTTTTGCTATATGCCGATGGGGAACTGTTTGAGCATATTGAGATGGATTCCGGAGATATGTTTGTATATGCAGATGATGAGGAAGAGGGGAATGCCTCGCTCGAAATATGCCCTGCGTCTATCCCGGATGGCGCGGAAGTCTGCGCGGAGACATATTTGGACGGATACCTTGAAGGGAACGAATCATTCGTGAGCGGGATAAGCCAAATCAAGCAATCAGAGCTTAGCGGTGTTTTTGTGTCCGGCGTCAAAGACGGGGAGACTTTTGAGGCATGGATACATGACATAGGAGGAGGTTCAAGCGGCAATGGTATCGCATTTGTCATCCGTTACAGCGACAACGAACAGAAAAACGCCCTGTATGCCATTCTCGACACCCTGGAATTGATTAAAGTATAAAAATGACGCGGTTTGCTTTCAGCTCTTTTCGAGGTCTAGCAGCGCTTTTTTGACAGCAAGGCCGCCTCCGAACCCTACCAAAGACCCATCGGTTCCTATGACCCTGTGACAGGGTATAATGATACTGATTGGGTTTTTCCCGTTTGCCGCGCCGACAGCGCGGCATGCTTTTGCGTTCCCGACGACTTCTGCCTGTTCCTTGTATGAGCGCGTCTGCCCGTAGGGAATCGTGAGCAGTGCGTTCCATGCCTTTTTTTGGAAGTCAGTCCCCTCGGGATTCAGCGGAAGGTCAAAAACCTTTCGTTTGCCTTCAAAATATTCCCGAAGCATATCCGCCGCCCGTGAGAGAAGCCGCGTTTTTCTTTCAACAGAGTTTTGGATTGGATGAAAAGCTACGTCGGTTATGAAGCCGCCCGATTCCGCGATATAAATCCGCCCGAAAGGAGAATCGTAATAGTATGAATGCTTTTCCAAGACACCTCCATCTCCCTGCTCGTCCTATAAAACGACTTTCGAGCGCAAGGCACTGAGCAATGACCATTAGAATCCCAGATTCATGCCGCCCGTCAGTTTTGACATGGCATCGTTCATGTGGTTGCTTGCCTTGCGCATGGCCTCGTTCACCGCGGCGAGAATCAGGTCCTGAAGCATTTCGACATCATCGGGATCGACAGCATCCGGCTCGATAGTAAGCCCCGTCAACTCATGCTTCCCGTTGACAACAGCAGAAACGACTCCGCCCCCGGCTGTCGCCGAGAATGATTGTTCCTCTATTTCTGACTGCGCCTTCAGCAGGTCTGCTTGCATTTTTTGCGCCTGCTTGACCATATTCATATTCATGCCGCCGCCGCTGTAGCTGCCGCCTCTAAACCCACTTTTTGCCAAACTAAACACCCCTTATAACTAGAATATTCTATCAAGAAAACCGGCTTAGCAACGTAACCCCCGTATCCTTCTCCCTACTCCCTATTCCCTAGTCATTCAAATTCTACGATACCAAACTTACCCAATTCATCGATCTTCGTGACACGGCTTTCCGCTGCGCTTGCCTCGCTCACATCAACACGTATTTCAGTATTCAAACCGAGGACTTTTCGCGCTGCTTCGGTGAGCGGATCCAGGAACTTTTTCGACTTGATCAAACTGACAGTGAATAAATCGCCGGTGTGTATAAGCAATATATTATCTTGCTGCTCAACCCGGATTTTGGTTTTGTCGCTGAGCAGAGAGTATATCGACATTTCGCTTTTCAGATGACTGAGTATTTTGTCCCAAAAGCCTGTGTCTTTTGTAAATTCTGAATTCGGAATTTGGGATTCGGAATAATTATCAGGGAAGTCGTGTTCCTCCAGGAGTTGAGAGTTTGGAGTTTGGAGTGTGGAACGTGGAGTTTGGAGTGTGGAGTGCGGAGTCGGGAGTTGGGAGTTGTCATCAGGGAATTTAGAAATGACAGAGGAATTTGAACTCTCATCTGGTAATTGTGAATTGTGAATTGTGAATTGTGAATTGCTCAGCTCCGCTGCGCCCCCTGCCGAGCTCTCCAGCTTCGCAATCCTTGCCGACAAAGCCGAAACATCGTCATTCAGGCGCTCGTCACACATTCTGATGAGGCTCATTTCAACAGTGGTTTTTGCGTTTGCTCCGCGCGACAGGCTCAAGATGGCGTTGCGGATGACCTCAAGGAAATAATACAATCGCTCATGCGAAAAGTTTGCCGACAAGGCAGAGAGTTCATCAATGCTAAAACCCCCGCTCAATAGGGGAGAGTCGGGGGAAAGCTTGCTGACAAGAACATCGCGCACAAGCGACGCCATCTCGCTGAAAAGAGAAGACATGTCTCTGCCGTCGTTATATAAACTGTCGAAAATGCTGAGAGCCGCTATTGTGTCTCTGACGGAAATTGTTTTTATCAGATCCAGGGTCTCCTGCCGGCTTGCAAGACCAATCGTGTCCAATACCCGCTGTAAATCAACAGTTTCCTCTGATGCGCACTGGTCAAGCAGTGAAAGCGCGTCGCGCATTGAGCCATCCGCCAGCGTTGATAGCAGTTTTGCCGCGTCCTCTGTCAGTGTGAAACCCTCGTTTTCAGCGACAAAATGAAGCCGGGATGTGATTGCCGCAGGAGATAAGCGTTTGAACGAAAACCTCTGGCACCGTCCCAGTATTGTAGCCGGGATCTTGTGCAAAGCCGTCGTGGCAAGGATAAACACGAGATGCTCAGGCGGCTCTTCAAGTATCTTCAGCAAGGCGTTAAAAGCTGAGTTTGACAACATATGCGCCTCGTCGATGATATATACGCGCTTATTGACAGTTGCAGGGGTGTAGATAGCTTCCTCGCGCAGCGCCCGGACGTCGTCAACTCCGTTATTTGAAGCCGCGTCAAGCTCCAGAACGTCAAGAATAGAGCCGTTCTCGATACCAATGCAGGGAGGACACTTATTACACGGATCCCCGTCTATGGGGTTTTGGCAGTTGATCGCCCGCGAGAGTATTTTCGCGCATGTGGTCTTGCCCGTGCCGCGCGTACCGACGAAAAGGTATGCGTGCGATTGCCTGCCGGTCACTATCTGGCGGCGCAGAGTCGTAGTTACGTGTTCTTGCCCGGCAACATCCGAAAATGTCCGCGGCCTATATTTTCTATATAATGCCTGATACATAGCAAAACCTCCGGTTTTGAGAGAAAAGAGAAAAGAGAAAAGAG
>JGI24702J35022_10002904_pt1 | contig 10374 bp, 9 predicted proteins | sample TergutTh196P4_FD_35022 | JGI IMG/M metagenome (IMG submission 35022)
CCAGGTGGGGATTCCCGCCTTTGCCGGCCAGGGCGCGGCGAATTCTCCGGCTGCTGCCGGCCCGGATAACGCCGGCCAGGAAAACGCCGAAGCGGAAAGCGGCGAAACGGACGCGGCGGCGGCAGGCACCAGGGAAAAATTCAGGGCAATGCTGCGGGAGGGGAAGCTGGAAGAGCGGGCCGTTGAACTTATGGTCAACCAGAACCCCCAATTCCCCCCGTTTGAAATGATGGGCGTAAACATGGAAGACATTGAAACAAGCCTTTCGGGCTTTGCCAGCTTTTTCGGCGGGGGGAAAAAGAAAAAAGTCGTTACCGTTGCCCGCGCCCGGGAAATTCTTAAAACCGAGGAACTGGAAAAGCTCATAGACCGCGACCGGGTCAGCGACGAAGCCCGGCAGAGGGTGGAAGAAACCGGCATTATTTTCATCGACGAAATTGACAAAATAGCCGTTAAAGGCGACAGGGGCGGGGGGCCGGATGTTTCCCGCGAGGGCGTGCAGCGGGACATACTGCCGATAGTGGAAGGGGCGACCGTCAGCACAAAATGGGGGCCTGTTAACACCGATCACATCCTTTTTATCGCCGCCGGGGCCTTTAACGTATGCAAGCCCTCGGACCTTATCCCCGAATTGCAGGGGCGTTTCCCCCTGCGCGTGGAACTGGATTCGCTGGGAAAAGAGGATTTCCTGCGGATCCTCACCGAGCCGAAAAACGCCCTGACCAGGCAGTACACCGAATTGCTGGCCACCGAGGGCATCGAAGTGGTTTTTGCCCCCGAGGCAATAGACCACCTGGCCGCCATAGCGGCGGAAGTCAACTCGAAACTGGAAAATATTGGGGCAAGAAGGCTTCATACGATAATGGAAGCCCTGCTGGAGGAGCTTTCCTTTGAGGCGCCGGACATTGCCCCGGCGAAAATACCCATTACGGTGGAGTATGTCAACCAAAACCTGGCCGATATAGTCAAGGATCAGGACCTTGGCCGGTACATGTTATAGCATTATTTTGCTTAAAAAGGAGCGGCAAACTGCCGATGTGTAAAGAGAGGTAATATATATGAATACTTTTCATAAAACCGTGGATCTTCTGCACCGGGCAATGACGGCAAATACAGTGCGCCGCTCTGTCATTGCCAATAATATGGCAAACGCCAATGTCCCCAACTTTAAGCGTTCCGTCGTGAATTTTGAAAGCGAGCTGAAACGGGCGCTGGATACGGAAAAACAGAAGCCGGCCCTGGAACTGACCCAGACCAACCCCCTGCATTTTTCCAATTACCGCGAGCGGGATTACCGGGACGTGCAGATCCGGCGGGTACTTGACTATACCAGCACCTACAACAACAACGGCAACAATGTCGATCCCGAACAGGAATTCATGGCTTCTGTTGAGAACCAGATGACATACAGCCTTCTGGCCCAGTCGCTTTCGTTTGAGTTCAGCCAGATCAACCAGGTTTTAAGGGGGTAATAAATGGGCTTGTTCAGTTCAATTAACATAGCGGCTACGGGCCTCAGCGCCGACCGCGTTCGCATGGACGTTATTTCCGACAATATGTCAAATGTCAACACTACCAGAACCGCGGAAGGCGGCCCTTTCCGCCGCAGCAGGGTTATCATGCGGCCGAGGGTTGAAAGCCCTTACTGGCGCTCGCCTTTTCTGCCAAGTTCAATGGATAACGGCATAGGGCGCGGGGTCCGGGTCGCCGAAATCCAGAAGGATTTTTCCAAAGAGAATCCCCTGCGCTGGGACCCGACCCATCCCGACGCGATTAAATCCGGCCCCCGGCAGGGTTATGTCGAACTGCCCAACGTGGACATCGTTACCGAAATGGTGGACATGATCTCCGCGTCCCGTTCCTATGAGGCTAACGCCATGATGATTGAAGGCTCAAAGGCCATGTTCCAGCGCGCGCTGGACATAGGCAGCAGGTAAGGGAGGGTAAGTCCGAATGAACAACCAGGTTTCCATGGTCAAAACGCATCCGAACCACATGGGGCCGCTTGACAGCCCCTATGCCGGAAGCGGCAAAAACATCCTTTCGCTAGAGAAAAAGATCGGAGCGGAAGGGATAACCGGGGCGGGCACTTTTGAAAAAGCAATGCTCCAGGCCCTGGACAAGGTTTCCGGGGCGCAGCAGTACGCTTCGGGCCTGCAGCAGGAAGCGATTGTAAATCCCGATTTGATTGACACGCACGATGTTACCATCGCCCAGGCGGAGGCGCAAATGTCACTTAACATAACAAGGAACATACTCAGCCGCCTGGTGCAGGGATGGCGTGACCTGATTAACACGAGATAACAGAGGACAGACAGCGAGGGAGGGGACAATGAATGAATTTTTAAAAAATTTCCTGGGACACGTCACTGAGCTTTGGGGCAAATGGACCATGGTGCAGCGGATTATCCTTATCGGGATAGCCGCTGCCGTAATTGGCGGAATTGTTGCCCTGTTCACCGTGTCATCAGCGCCCAGCCTTGTGCCGGTTTTTGACGCGCCCATTAGGGATCAGGCCGCGCTTGACCGCATAATGCTCCGGATCAACCAGGAAGGCGTAAAAACTTCGGTCAGCGGCGCGGGGCTCGTCCAGGTTGCCGACGAGCCGACCGCAAGAAGGATAAGGGCCATACTTATCAGCGAAGACCTTGTTCCCAGGGGAATGGATCCCTGGGCCATTTTTGACAAGGAGCGCTGGACCATAACCGACTTTGAGCGGAATGTGAATTTCCGCCGGGCCCAGACCCAGATGATCACCGATCACATCAAGGCGATTGACGATGTGGACGACGCCAATGTTGTAATCCAGGTTCCCGAAAGGGAGCTGTTCCGTTCCGACCAGAACCCGGTATCGGCAAGCGTTATTATCATACCCAAGCCGGGCAGCGACATCGTGACAAACAGGAAAAAAATCGAAGGCATTCAGAAGATCCTCAAATACGCCGTCGAAGGGCTGTTGGACGACAATATCGTCATAACCGATCAGAGCGGCCTCATTCTAAACGATTTTACCGGAATGGCGGCGATGGACAGACTCTCCATCATCGAAAAAGAACAGAAGTTTATTCAAAATCAGGAAGCGAAATACAGGGCTCAGATCCTAAGGGGGCTTCAGGCTACCTTCTCCTCCGACCGGGTCCGCGACCTCAACATTAAAATTGACATGGACATGTCCAAAAAGGCCGTAGACACGGAAGAATTTTTCCCCATCACCATAAAACCCCGGACCCCCGGCCTTGCCTATGACGATTCGGTCGTGGTGCCTTCGGTGCCCCGTTCAAAAAGCGAATCTACCACCAAGTGGGAAGGAACCGGCTATAACCCCGAAGGCCCCGCCGGCGTTGAAGGCCAGACCCCCCCTGCCTTTAAGGACATGAGCAACCTCTACGGCAGGATGTCCCAGGACACCCTTACCCAGAACGAGGAAATTAACCGGAAGGTAACCCAGGAAGAGCGCAGCCCCCAGATCGACCGCGTGACGGTGTCCGTTAATATCGACGGCAAGTGGAAAAAGAAAGTAGATGACAAGGGAAAACCGGTGGTGCTTCCCGAAGGCGCAATAGAGAGGGACTATACCCCCCTTCCGCTGGAGCAGATCCGCGCCGCCCAGGCGATTATACAGGACGCTATAGGCTACAACGCAGCGCGGGGAGACTCGGTGACGGTGCAGAACATACCCTTTGACCGCACCAAGGAATTCGGCGACGAAGACGCGGCGTATTTCAGAAAGAAGCAAGTTCAAATGACAATAATCGTGTTCCTTTCAGGTTTGACATTATTGTTAGTGGCATTTATAATATTCAGGGTTATTGCCCGTGAAATGGAAAGGCGCAGGAGGCTGGCCGAAGAGGAACAGGCCCGCCGCGTGCAGGCTCTGCGGGAAAGCGCCATGGCGGAGGCCGAGCAGGAGGGAGTGGACGTTACCATTTCCGTGGAAGAACGCGCCCGCATGGAAGTCATGGAATCGGTTGTCAATCTTGCCAAGGAACATCCCGAAGATTGCGCCCAGCTCATCAGAACCTGGCTTTTGGAGGAATAAAGAAAAATGGCAAAAACAAGCGCAGCAGCATCAAACCCGCCCGCCGCTTCCGGCGGAAGTTCCAAGAAAAAAGGCCAGAAGGAATATACCGGCCGCCAGAAGGCCGCCATTTTCCTTGTTACCATCGGCTCCGAACTTTCTGCGGAAATTTTCAAATACCTCCGCGAAGATGAAATAGAAACCCTCACCTTTGAAATTGCCCGCCTGGAGACTGTGGACCCGGAACAGAAGGACATAATCCTCAACGAGTTCCAGGAACTCATGATGGCGAACCAGTTCATCACCACGGGCGGCATCGACTACGCCAGGGAACTGCTGGAAAAATCGCTGGGAAGCCAGAAGGCAATCGACATCATCAACAGGCTGACATCAAGCCTCCAGGTGCGGCCCTTCGATTTTATCCGCCGCACAGACCCGACCCATCTTTTGAACTTTATACAGCAGGAGCACCCGCAGACAATAGCCCTTATTCTGGCCTACCTTGAGCCGAACAAGGCGTCGATCATCCTGCAGAATCTGGCCCATGACGTGCAGAGCGACGTGGCCCGCCGCATAGCGACAATGGACAGGACAAGCCCCGAAGTCCTCCGCGAGGTTGAACGGGTGCTGGAAAAGAAACTTTCCACCCTGTCCAGCGAAGACTACACGACGGCCGGCGGCGTTGAAAACATCGTTGAAATTCTTAACCTTGTAGACCGCGCCTCGGAAAAGCAGATTATCGAGGCCCTGGAAGACGAAGACCCCGAGCTTGCCGAAGAGATCAAGAAGCGGATGTTCGTGTTTGAGGATATTGTCATGCTGGACGACCGCGCCATTCAGAAAGTCATGCGGGAAGTGGATTCGCAGGAACTTGCCAAAGCCCTTAAGAGCGTGGATACTGAAGTTCAGGACAAGATATTCAGGAATATGTCCAAACGCGCGGCCACCATGCTTAAGGAAGACATGGAGTACATGGGGCCTGTGCGGCTTAAGGACGTTGAGGAAGCGCAGCAGAAGATCGTTTCGATTATCCGGCACCTGGAAGACACGGGCGAAATTGTGGTTGCCCGTTCCGGCGAAGACGAAATGGTCGTATAATAATTATCGAGGTTGGCAATGGCTAAGGCAGTTTTCAGACCCAACGAGCTCACTGTTATTCAGGACAGGGTGATGATCCATACACCCGATGCCCCTGCGGAAAATGACCGCGTCACGGCGCAGGTTGAGGAAGCCGAAGTAGTGCAGGAGCAGGAGGCGTATACCGGCCCTACCGCAGAGGATCTGCGCCGGGAGGCGGAGGAATTCAAGGCTCGCTGGGAAAACGAAAAAAAAGCCATGATGGAGGCGGCGCGGGCCGAGGCCGACGAAATTAAACAGGCGGCGGATCAGGCGGCCGCCGAAGAAAAACAGGTAATAGCGGACGAAGCCAATGTCCTGGTGGAGCAGGCCAAAGAAGAGGCGGAAAAAATCGTGGCCGGCGCCCGCCGGCAGGCCGAGGAAATAGAGGCAGAAATCCGCAAGACCCTGGATGACGAAAAAAAAGAAGCGCTGGAGCAAAGCAGGGAGGCGGGCAGGGGCGAAGGCTACACCGACGGAAAGGCCGAAGTTGACCGGCTCATCCAGCGGACCCAGACGGTTTTGGAACGGGCGCAGGACAAAAGGGGGGAAATCCTAACCGACACCGAACAGGAAATAATCAATCTGGTTTTGCTGATTTCCCGGAAAGTCATAAAGGTTATATCTGAAAGCCAGCGCGAAGTGATTGTTTCAAACGTAATACAGGCCCTGCGGAAGGTAAAGGACCGGGGCAATATCATCATCCGGGTAAACCTTGCCGATGTTAAACTCGCCACGGAGCACACAAAAGACTTCATCAAGATGCTTGAAGGGGTCAAATCTATACAGGTGGTGGAGGATTCTTCGGTAGATTCCGGCGGCTGCATCATAGAAACGGACTTTGGCGAAATAGACGCCCGCATTTCCAGTCAGCTTGCCGAACTTGAAGCAAAAATCCTGGAAATTTCCCCTATAAAGTCAAAGGCCAAACCGTCTGCGGCAAATTCCGCCGCGAAAGCCCCGGCGGCGGCCCTTCGCTGATCCGGAAGCGTGTTTTGCATTTTACAGCGGTTTCCCATAAAAAAATTATAGATTAATGCTTGACTCGTAAAAATCAGCCGAATATAATAATCTCAGGGTGACACTTTCCCAGTGTATGGAACGTTTTCCATGCCGTGTGGCGTCAAAATGTAAAAAAAAATTGCCGTCCTGGTACTGGAAATCACACCGGAACAAAGCCGGGCAACAACACCGGCTGAAATTATTTTGGAGGAAACGTATATGAAGAAAAGTTGGATGTTATTTCCGGCCGTATTGATGCTTTTGGCCGGTATGGTATTCGTGGGAGTTCTTTCCTGCGGTGGTGATGATGATGGAAAACCTGTGGTAAACACCTACACCGGTACTGACGGAAACTACGAATTTACTCTAAAAATTACCGATAACGCTACCTACGTTTTTTTAATTGACGGAGAATCGGTAAGCACCGGTACAGTGTCTAAAAGCGTTGACGGGTGGGTTCTTGCGCCGAACAGCGGAGGCGATTCTTTTGAGGTTACCGTCGATGGAAACAAGATAATCGGTATCGAAGGAGAGATTTCCCCTGATGACGGCAGCGATCCGGTAATACCCGGTACAATAATTGTACTTGAGCCGGTAGCCGGTGTCTGGGAATGGTATACCAGCGACGATTCGAAACCGAACGGCGACTATATGGTACCGCAAACCATATTTGAACCCGGAGGCGCGTCAAGAATTACCAATGCTTTGGAGGGGGATTTGCCTTTTGAATATCCCGCCGGAACAGAGATACTGGATAGCAAAGGTAATCAGATAACCGGGCCTGTATATAACTTTACGGGAAATACAAAAGTATCAAGCGCTAACCGTCCTGCAAATCAGGGAGCTCAGTTTCCGCTGGTAGGCTGGGAAGCAGTGCCTGCTGATGAAGAAACACTGGAAATTCTTAGAACCGCCAGAGGTTATTCCTTCTGGGTTAGACTGAACAGCTCAACCGCTGGCAACTGGTCATTCTTAACTGCGGTAGTTACCGATTTTCAACCGGAAAAGGGCTACGAATATAAACATTATTTTGGAAACAGGCCCGGGGATTCAAGGACCAGGAACTTTACCAGTAACTTACAAGTCGGTACATGGTACAAAATTACTGTGGTAATGGATGTGGATGACACCGGTTTCAACATGGATGAAGATGGATGGTTATACAACTATCCGCCGACCCCCGATCCTAAAAAACCATTTAACCAGGACAAAGCGGAAAGGATTCAATGGCAAATCCCCTTACAACATCAAGTGGGAGCGGGTGTCACCTCAAGAAGCGGTGATCCTTATGACATGACAAATGGCTCGTATGACTTTGATCTTGATTTCTACGGCCTTGAGTTGATCCGGTAAATAGTACTGCACCCTTTTGCATCTTGCCGAAGGGTGCAGTAAAATCAATGCAGCAATTAAGGATAGAACCGTGAAGAAACTGTTTTTTCTTTTCTTGATAGTGCCGTTTCTGTGGGTTTCCTGCCCTACGGAAGATTCAGGGTTATCTGTATCGCTGGACAAAACCAGTTTAACGCTGACAGTTGGCAAAGCCGAGAAATTAACTGCCACCGTTAGTCCGGCGAACACGGCAAACCGCGCAGTAACGTGGAGTTCTTCAGATAGCGGTATCGCCAAAGTAGAAGGCGGCGGAACGGTTACCGCTGTTACCGAAGGAACGGCAACTATTACGGTTGCCAGCAGGGCCGATTCCGCTAAAACGGCAAAGTGTGTCGTTACGGTTATCCCCCGCCCGGTAACTGACATCGGTGAAAAAGACGGGTTAAGCGGTTTAACAGTTGCTGAGTATTTTGAAGCGAAGAATGTCTACATCGGCTGGAATCTCGGCAACGGCTTTGACGCAAGCGCCGGTTATGGCAGTTGGACGCAAAAAATCAACGCGAACTTTCTTCCCATGATCAGGGAAAGAGGTTTTAACATGGTTCGTATTCCAGTAACATGGAACATTAGTACCCGTCCTATCGGCGCTGCACCGGATTATCAACTTAATCAGGATACGCTTAACGAACTTGTAGAGGTGGTTGATTGGGCCTATGAAGCGGGCCTTGTAACAGTTATCAACATACACCATGATGGCAGTAATCCCAACGGCTGGCTTGCGCTCAATAAACTCAAGGCAAATCAGGCAAGCCGTGACGAGATAACTGCCAAGTTTGTCAAGGTTTGGGAACAAATCGCCGACAAGTTCAAAGATTACGGTGACTGGCTGATATTTGAACCGTTTAACGAGTTGCATAACGGCGGATGGGGCTGGGGTACCATTGAGGATATTGAATTCGAAATCATTGATGATTTAAACCAGAAATTTACAGATACTGTGCGTGCAGCGGGCGGAAAAAATGCCGAACGCTTTTTGGTGATTCAGCCCTTATGCGCCAAGCCCCATCAGGCGATGGCTGACACTTTCACCTTGCCTGTAGACAGCATCGCCGGAAAACAGATTGTTTCCATGCACTACTACGATCCGGAAGGTTTTGCGCTCAGAGGCAATGCCGGCCCTGATTGGGGCTCGGAAGCTGACAGAATCCGGCTTTCCGATGATTTCCAGTCTTTTGGCGATAAGTTTACTAAATACAATATCCCGGTAATCCTCGGCGAGTGCGGCGCGACACTGCAAAACAGGGCCGATCCTGAACAGAGAGCTTTGGCTCGTGCCAACCGTCTCCTTTACCTCGACTGGATGTGCGGTGAAGCAAAAAGAAACAAGTTGGTTCCCGTTTACTGGGACAATGGAACCATCTCAGCAAGCAGCATAGGCGAAAATTTCGGTCTTTTCGACCGCTATTCCGGTGAACCGCTTGAGGGAATGGACGAAGTTATTGATGCGATGATAAATGCTGTTCAAGACTAGTTGAACAGTGAAGAAAATGAGCAGAATCGTATCGCTCATTCTTCTTTGGTATTATCCTTCGTGAAATTCGGACCTTGGATACGATATGTCCTGGGTGATGAATTTTTTCATTCACGAACTGGTGACAGTATTGGTTTAATTGCCGGATAAATTAATTACCGGCTGAAATTATTTTGGAGGAAGTATGAAAAAGACAACAGTAGTTCTATTGGCGCTATTAGGGACGCTTTGCGTCTTGGCCCTTTCCTGCGCTTCAACCGGCGGCGCGAAAAGCAACGCTGTAGAAATGGCAGGCGCTTCCTGGGACTGGGTGGTTAACGGCGACGAGGATAACGGCGGCACCTCCACCATTACCATGACCGAAGGCACCGAAGAAGGCGTGCCTTCCTACAGTTTTGAGGGCGCCATTACCAATGAATACCAGTACGGGTTTGTCAATGTTAAGCTGTATCCCGATCCGGATACGCTGACGATGCTTCAAACCGCTACCGCTCTTTCATTCCGAATTTTGGGCGACGGCGACAGGTATACGGTAAAAATTACCACCTCCAACGTTGAAGATTACGCATATTACGAATACACCTTTGACACGGTAGATGGCGCGCCCGTTACTGTCATTGTTCCCGTAACGTACCTTATGCAGCCTTCATGGGGGCAGTACAAAAAGTTTAACCAAGAATTGGCCCAGTTTGTCGAATTCCAAACCACCCGCAACGGCAGCCCCGGCCCGTATTCATTCAAGCTGTGGGATTTCAAACTGTACAGTGGCGGCGTCCCCGTTGAAAAACCGTCATCCAAAAAAGCGGCGGCGCCTGCTGCGGCGGCAAAGGGAATCGGCGGCGATTTGGGCGCTTTCTCAATCAAATTAAACGACAATTTCCAGTACGGCGACGGGTACCAGGCAGCTTACACCGACAAACGCCTGTTCAACGGCCATAGAATTGTTCCGGGCGAGACCTATACGTTAAAGATAACCTACACGGCAAGCCGCGATCTGGAAGACAGTTTGATGATCGGCCTGGTTGACACAACTCCCCAAGCGAGTTATTGGAGAGCGCTTTCCTGGGAAGGTGATGAAGATATGGCAACGATTGACGCATCAAAAGCGGGCCAAGAGGTTTCCGCAACGATTACCTTTAAAACCACGGCCGAAGCGACAGGAATTTCCGGGGCGGCTAACGCATTGGTGTTCATAACAAAAGGCGAAGGGCGGCCGGGCATTCCCAATTCAGGCAAGCAAAGGGCGGTAACCCTTAACTTTACCGAATTTGTGTTTACTGAAGTAAAATAAAGCGTAACGGGTGTAAATAAATTTTTTGGAGGGATTATGAAAAAAACAACAGTAATTCTTTTGGTGCTGTTCGGGGCGCTCTGC
>JGI24702J35022_10002905_pt1 | contig 10373 bp, 12 predicted proteins | sample TergutTh196P4_FD_35022 | JGI IMG/M metagenome (IMG submission 35022)
GCGCGCCCAGCGTGGCCTTCACCGTGGAGCCGCGCCGCGCCACCGCGCCCACCACCATGTCGATGCCGCCGGTGGTCTCCAGGCTGCCGCGGGGGGTCACGCTCTCCAGCACGGTTACGTCATAATACACGTTGACGACGTATTTCTTGCCCTGGTGCTCAAATATGAATACGTTCCTCCCGGGCTGCAGCGGCATATCCACGGAGAAGTCGCCGCTCTCGTTGCGCGCCACGTCCTTGCCGTTGCACGTTAGGGAGAACAGGGGGCTGCTCGTGCCGGTGAAGGTGATGATGGGCTTGTCCGTGTGGATATCCTGGCTGCTCTTCAGACCCTTGAAGGGCTTGCTGATCTCTAAGCCCTTCGCGGCGTTGATGAGATCGAGGGCCCCCGTGTAAAGCTTTTGCAGCAGATCGGCCGCTTCCTTGTCCTTGGGCAGGCTCTCCGCCGAATCCAGCACCAGGGGGATGTCCTGCACGCTCTCCAAGGCGCTCAGGAAGCCCACCGTCTCCTGCAGTGAGCCGTTGGGGATGGCCTCCTTCAAGTCGAACAGGGCATTCACCGGGAGGGCCCCGGCCAGCTGCTCCGCCAGCTTCGGCAGCTGTTTGGCCTTGTCGGCGCTGCAGTGCGTCAGCAGCTCCGCGCAGGGCAGCGAGCCCGCCAGCAGGGTGATGGCCTCCTGGTAGCCGGTGGGTTTTTTTGTCAGCTCGCCCACGTCGAAGATGATGGGCAGCAAAAGCCCGGCCTTCTCCAGCAGCGCGTTGAGGTAGGTCGCGAACGCCGTGGTCAGTGAGCCATCCTCATCCTCTTCGGAGCGGTCTGCCACCAGCAGCGCGTCGAAGGAGTTGCTCCCAATCAGCCGGGCAAGCAGCTGCCCATAGGCATCCAGGCTATCCTCATTCACCGGCGTGACCGTCAGCGTGCGGAACACGTTTTCCTCGTCCAGCGCGTCGAGCACCTCTTTGAGTATCTCCGGCGCCGCCGATAGGGTATCCGGCAATACGATGGAGCTGAAGCCCTGTTTCACCAGCGCCAGAGCGGCGTCCTTATCCAGCGAGGACAGCAGCGCGGCGCTGCTGTTTTCGGGCCGGGCCGCGGGCGTCCAGTTGGCCAGGGCCGCCAGGGGCCGGGTGGCCACCTCGGTATCCTGCGCCGCCTGGGTCTCCTGCGCATACACAACCGGGCCGTTCTCCGCGCGCATGCTGCGGAAAACAGCCATGGCCACCACGGCCATCCCGATACAAAGCAGGGCAATGCCGATTCCCTTGCCCACGCGCCATTTTCTACGATTCATTTGAATTTCCTGCCTTTCATGAGAAAAAATTTTTTACATCCCCAAGTGAATGCCAGTTCACGTTGTTGTCTTTTGGAATCCCTGTGGTTTTAATGGTTCACAGTATAGCATGCAAAAGCGATAAATTCAACCGGTTTCGCCGTATTTCCTCCTTCATACTAAGGGATTTATATAGTTTAATCCTGAATTAACAATTTTTGGAGACTGTTTTTTTCTTTCTGGGCAATATCTGTCAGGCTCGATCCAAATAGTCCCGCGCAGGAGTAAAGCGCCACGCCGCCATATCCTTCCAGTTTTCGCGCAAAGATGGTTTGCCGGGCCAAAATGTTGTCGTAAGCCTGCCATTCCCCTCGGCCAGTCCCGGCCAGCTCGTCATCCTGCCCTGTCTTGTAGGCTGCCAGCCCATATGCCAGCCGCAGGGCTTCGTGCCGGGGTAGGTCAGCCCACGCCCGTGCTGTTGCTTCAAATGGGAGTTTGGCGTGCTCGAAGCCGTAGTAGATCTGCGGGACCATCCAGTCGGCGAAGCCGGGTTCGCGCATCCAGCGTGCCGCGTCGGCGTAGTACTCGTCGTGGTTTTTCTCCATGTTTGCTGTGGGGCTGATGCTCAGAATTGCCCCGGGCCGCGCCCTATGTACCGTGCGGTATAGCCCCGCTACGAATTGGCTCACCATCTCGCGCCGCCAGTCGTCCAGAGGCAACGCGCCGCCCTGCGCCCGATAGGCGTCATATTGCGCTGCGTCGAAGGCTGCCTCCTGGGTGGGGTAGAAGTAGTCATCAATGTGAATCCCCGCCAGGGGATAGTGCTCCAGCAGCTCGCGTACGCCCTCGTACACCAAGGCATGGGCCTCCGGCATGGCGGGGTTCCAGTAATACCGCCCATTTGCCTGCCGCACCCAGCCGTCATTTGCCTCGATGTGCGCCAGGGCGGGGTTATTTTTGGCAAGCCTCGAGATATCCCGGCTGTCCGGCGTCACTCGGAACGGGTTAAGCCACGCATGCACCTCCAGGCCCTGCGCACCCGCCAGCTCGCATAGAATCCCCAGTGGATCATAGCCCGGATTTCTCCCCTGCGTGCCGGTGAGGATCTCCGACCAGGGATAAATCTCTGAAGGGTAGATTGCGTCGGTGAAGGGCCGCACGTGCACGAACAGCGTGTTAAAACCATACTGCGCTACTTCGTCGAACAATACCTCGTATTTTCCTCGGTACTTTTCTTCGGAAATTCCGCCTTTCGGCAGCATGAGGTCAAAATAGCTCAGCCACAGCGCCTTGACTTCGGCCGGGCCAGGGACTGCTTGAGGCGCTGTAGTTGTTGATATTGTTGGAGTTGCCGGATTTTCCGACGGGGCAGGGGAGCGCGCGCAGCCCGCCAGGAAGCATATAATAAAAAATGAAATAAAAATCCGTTTCATGATAAAAAATCCTCAATATAGCAATCGAAATCCCGCTTCATCCCTTCCCAGTCTTGGGGCATGTCCGGTTCGCGCACGGCGCAGGCGGTCACCCCTGCCGCACGCATGCCCAGCAGGGATTTCGCCACGTCATCGTAGGCCACGCATAGCCGCGGCTCCACGCCAAGCCGCCGCGTCGCCAGCAGGTAGATGTCCGGGAACTGCTTCCCCCGCGGCACCTCGTCGGCGGAGGTCAGCGCGGCGAACCAATCCAGTACACCGTTTGACTTCAATACGGCCCGGGCCACGTGCGTGGTCAAATTCGTGGCGATGCCCAGCTTCACGCCGCGTGAGCGCAGCGCCTCCAGGTAGTCCCTCGCCCCCGGCTTGAGCTTCACGTGGTCGCGGTATTGTCGGAAGCTCATCTCGTTCCACAGTGCCATGAGGTCCTCCGGGCTCTCCTGCAGGTCATAGCGCGCCACGGTGTACGCCGCCGTCTCGCGGAAGGTCAGCGACTGGATTTTCTCTACGTAGTCTGTCGGCACCTCCATGCCCCGCGCGGCAAAGAATTCCCTGTCAACCTCATGCCACACCCACATGGAGTCCAGCAGCGTGCCGTCCAAATCGAAGATGGCGGCCTGGTGCGGCGGGAAGAGATTCAATGTACAATTTACAATGCACAATGCACAATTACCTCCTTTTGGCGACCAGTATACCACGGCCTGTCAAGCGTTGTCAATTGTGCATTGTGAATTGGGTTACTCCTCTTCCATCCGGTATTTCTCCCGGGTGGCAAGCCCGCCGCGGATGTGCCGCTGGGATTTGTTGATGTCCAGTACCTGGCGCACCTGGCAATAGAGCTGTGGCTGCACGTTGCGCAGGCGCTCCGAGACGTCCATGTGGACGGTGCTCTTGCTTATGCCGAATTTCTTGGCGGCGGCGCGGACTGTGGCCTGGTTCTCCACTATGTAGCTGCCAAGCTCCACGCAGCGCTCCTCAACGATACCTTTCACTGTGACCCCTCCGTATTGATGAAATGAATTTCCAGTCCCATCCTATGCCGGAGGGGGCAGAAATATACACGTTGACTTTTCTGGCAAACTGAGGTATAATTGCAAATGGGATAATATGCGGAACGGAGGAAACGATGCGGATTGCAGTCTGCGGGGATATCTGCCCGACGCAACATACGCAGCGGTTGTTTGTCGATGGGGACATGCAGGCGCTGTTCGGCGGTGCGCTGGATGTGTTCCGTGTGAGTGACCGGGTGGTCGTCAACCTGGAATGCGCCTTGACGGAGAGCGGCGCGCCCATCCGGAAAATCGGCCCGAACCTCGGGGCGCACCCGGCAGCCGCGAAGACACTGGCGGAGGCTGGTGTGACGGACTGCGCAATCAGCAACAACCATATTCTTGATTACGGCGTCCAAGGCCTGCGGGACACAATCCGCGCCCTGGAGGACAACGGCATCCGCTGGACAGGGGCCGGGGACAACGAGGACGACGCGCGGCGCAGCCTCCTGATAGAGCTGGAGGGGCGGAAAATCGCCCTGATCGCCGTATGCGAGCACGAGTATACCTATGCGCTGCCCGATAGGGCGGGGGCGCGCCCGTATGATCCTTATGACACGATGGAGGATATCCGCGCGGCCGCCGGGGAGGCGGACCATGTGATTGTGCTCTATCACGGGGGCAAGGAGCAGTGCGAATTTCCCTCCCCGCGGCTGCGGAAGCTCTGCCGGGCCATGGCGCGGGCCGGAGCCGGAGCCGTACTGTGCCAGCACAGCCATTGCATCGGGTGCTACGAGCGCTTCGAGGGCTGCCATATCCTATACGGCCAGGGCAACTTTCATTTTATCAAGGGCGCGGAGAACCCGCACCCCCATTGGCGCGGCGGGCTGATCGTCCAGCTGGACATCGGGCGCGAAATGGAGATCGGGTTCATTCCCGTGGTCGTGCGCGGGAACGGGATTGATCTGGCGCGGGGCGATGAAAAAGAGGCGCTCCTCGGTGCCTTTCACACACGCAGTGAGGCGCTGAGGGACGGGCGGTGGCTGGATGGCTGGCGCGCGTTCTGCGGAGAGCGCCTTGAGCAATACCGGGAAGCGGTCGCGAACGCGTTTTCTCCGGGCGCTACAGAAAGCCAGAATCAGCGCTTCGCGCATTTCCTGGACTGCGAGGCGCATACCGACGTGTGGCGGGAGCTGTTCCCGACCTGGAATCAGAGCAACGAATAATATGGTAGGAGTGATCCCATGAAAGGCATCATCCTCGCCGGCGGCTCCGGCACGCGGCTGTATCCCCTCACCATGGTCACCAGCAAGCAACTTCTCCCCGTCTACGACAAACCCATGATCTACTACCCACTGAGCACCCTCATGCTCGCAGGTATCCGCGAAATCCTCATCATCTCCACCCCCGACGACACCCCCAAGTTCGAGCGCCTGCTGGGCGACGGCTCCATGTTCGGCCTGCATTTGAGTTATGCCGTGCAGCCCAGCCCAGACGGCCTGGCCCAGGCGTTTCTGATCGGGGAGAACTTCATCGGCGGCGACAGCGTGGCCATGGTGCTGGGGGACAACATCTTCTACGGCAGCGGCCTGGGGACCCTGCTGCGCAGCGCGGCCAAGCGCGAAGGCCGGGCCACCATATTCGGCTTTTCCGTGGAGCACCCGGAGCAGTTCGGCGTGGTGGAGTTCGGCAATGACGGCCGCGTGCTGTCCATCGAGGAGAAGCCGAAGATACCCAAGTCGAACTACGCTGTGACAGGCCTGTACTTCTACGATAATCGCGTTATAGAATTTGCGAAGCATTTAAAACCCTCGGGCCGGGGTGAGCTGGAGATCACCGACATCAACCAGATGTACCTGGACTGCGGGGATTTGGACGTGCGCATTCTCGGGCGCGGCTACGCTTGGCTGGATACCGGCTCCATCACGAATTTGACGCGCGCGACCAATTTTGTGCAGGCCGTGGAGACCCTGCAGGGCATCAAGATCTCCGCGCCGGAGGAGATAGCATACAACACCGAATGGATCACGGCGGAGCAGCTGCGGGCCTCGGCGAAAAAATACGGCAAGAGCGAGTACGGCCAGCACTTGCTCAACGTGCTGGAGGGCAAGGTGCTGTACTCGGCCACATTCGATTCCCGGCCCCAGTGGGGGAGGGATGAGGCGAGGTTGCAGGAGTAGCGGGATGTAGGGGCGGCAATCTGCCGCCGCCTTGAAACCAAATTGGGCCCGGGCGGCAGGTTGCCGCCCCTACAGGAGGATTCACATGCAGGCAACCCCCCTCGCCCTCCCCGGCGTATACTTGCTCGAGCCTGCCCTCCACGGCGACGCACGGGGCTGGTTCTGTGAGATGTACAGCGAAAAAGCCCTGGCCGAAATCGGCATAACAGCCAAGTTTGTGCAGGACAACCGCTCGTACTCTGCACAGAAGGGCACCCTGCGGGGCCTGCACTGTCAGGCCGAACCCATGGCCCAGGGCAAACTATTCAGCTGCCTGCGCGGCGCGATCCTCGACGTGGCGGTGGACGCCCGCCGGGATTCGCCGACGTATATGCAGTGGGTTTCCGCCGCGCTTTCGGCAGAAAACAAGAGGCAGCTGTGGATTCCCCGGGGCTGCCTGCACGGATTCGTCACGCTGACGGACAACGTGGAGGTCTTCTACAAGGTGGACGCGTTTTACTCGCCGGGGCATGACCGCTCTGTGCGCTGGGACGACCCAGCGTTTGGTGTGACCTGGGGCGTGAAGGGGCCAATCTTGTCGGCGAAGGACGCCAATGCGCCGCTGTGGAGTGAGGCGGGAATTATATTCAAAATGGAGGAAGAGGCTCACCTGTGAGGGAAATGATTTCGCAGCTCTTTTCTTTTGAGCCGATTGGCACGGCGGAGGATCCGAAAAAGAAATCGCATTTGAATCTCGGGGTATTCTTTTGTCTGCTGATCACGCTTGCCGTGACATTTTGGTTTCTTGAGTTTAACCGGAATTTGTCGCGCGGTTCCTATGGGATCACCACCGTTGAATGGCTCGGCGTCACCGCAGCCATGTATTGGCTTGCCATGGTCCCGCTCGTCCTTGTCCTGTTTGTTGAGAAATTCGCGTTCAATACGAAGCTCCTCCCGGCGCTTGGGCTGAAGGGCCGCCCCAACGCGGTCATGGGCAAGATGAAGTACATCGCTCTGCTTATCGCCGCGAATCTGGCTGTTTTCGCGGTCCGGCACCTGTTGGGCAAGCACGGGGAGATAACGCCCGCCTACTTCCTCTTCCAAATACCGGGCAACCTGATCATAGCGTTTTGCGAGGAGGCCATGTTCCGGGGATATATCCAGGGCGTGATGGTGCGCAGATTTGGGGATGTGCCCGGTATTTTAGCGACAGCCGCTCTGTTCTTCGTTGTCCACCTGCCGGTCAGGATATTGCTTCAGTACCAAAACCCGGCACAGTTGATTGGCTCTTTGGCGTATACGCTTGCTGGCGGAATCATCTTTGGCATTGTCGCAAGAAAAGACGGATGCATCTATGGCTGTACCGCCCTGCATTTTTCGTTCAATGTTGGTCACTACATTACGTTGCTGTGAGAGGGATTTTTATGCGCATCATGAAATTGGCGCTTGCCGCCTTGGCGCTTCTGGCGCTGTTGGCCGGGTGTGGCGCGGCAGAGGATCCCGAAACGCAGGCAAATACAACTGAGCCTGCCACCGAAGTCATAACGACCGAAGAGCAAAGCACCGAAGAAAAGACAAAGTTGGAATTTGATTTATCAATGCTTATGGGTGGCTATTACCCATTTGATGACAACCCCATTGATGCGGCATTCGAGGCTGACGTGCGTCGTGCAGGTGCTACTATGGAGATGGTGGAGCTTGCCGCCGAACACCGGGATGCCTGGCGCGTGGAGTTGGACGGCGCTTATACGCAGATGCTTAACATTTTACGAGGCCAAGAAAAAACGGACTTTATCAAAGCGCAAAGCGCTTGGAATGAATATATGGAAGCGAAGTATGCGCAACTCAGAAGAGTTTTCTATCCGATGTCAGAATACCAATTTGATCCGGATGCATATGGGGGTCCGGGCTCTCTGGATAGGGTAATCATCACTGGAAAAGAAATGAGAGAAGTGCGCAGCAGAGCGCTGGAGCTAATGGAACAGGTATACTTTTTCACTGGGGAAGTACAGTTTTTCATGCCATAAAGGAGCCACTCATGCGCATCCTCATCACCGGCGCCCGCGGCCAGCTCGGCCACGACGTCGTCCTCGAAGCCCAGCGGCGCGGTTGGGATGTCATCGGCGCGGACAAAGACGATTTCGATTTGACCTCGCGGGAGCAAACCCGCGCCTTCCTCGAAAAGGCTTCCCCGGATTGCGTCATCCACTGCGCCGCCTATACGACCGTGGACAAAGCCGAAGCCGAGCCGGAACAGGCCCGCGCGGTCAACGAGCTTGGCACGGGCTACGTGGCCGATTTCTGCGCGTGTAAAAGCATCTGGATGATTTACGTCAGCACGGACTATGTTTTTGATGGCGGCGGCGATCGGCCACATGAGACAGACGAGCCGCCGAACCCCCTGAATGTCTACGGCGCAACCAAGTACGCGGGTGAGCGGGCGGTTCAAACCCTCTGCGAAAAATACATGATCGTGCGCACATCGTGGGTGTTCGGCAATCACGGGAACAATTTCGTCAAGACAATGCTGCGCCTGGGGCGTGAGCGGGCCGAAATCAAGGTCGTCAGCGACCAGATTGGCGCGCCGACCTACACTGCCGACCTGGCCCGCCTGTTGTGCGGTATGGCCGCCCGCCCGGTCAGGGGAATCTACCATGCCGCCAATGCGGGCGAATGTTCCTGGGCGCAGTTCGCCGCGAAAATCTTCGAACTGGCAGGCATCGAATGCAAGGTGATCGAAATCCCCTCGAGCGGATACCTACAAGCGGCCCAACGGCCAAAAAATTCGCGGTTGTCTTTCAAGGCCCTCACAGAGGCAATTTATGAACCCCTTCCGCCATGGGAATCCGCCCTGGCGGTGATGTTAAATATAGAAAAGAGGTCATCATCATGAGCGAACTGGTACTCTACTACTCCTTCAGCGGCAACACAAAGCTCCTGGCCGAACAATTTGCGGGCGAAAACGGTCTGGCGCTGTGCGAGGTCCGCACGGCGAAAAAGCTGGGCAAATTCGCCGCCTACACGGCGGGCTGCTTCAAGGCAATCAAGGGCGAGGGCATGCCAATCGAGGCCCTCTCCACGAGCTTAAGCAGCCTGGAGGCCGCGCACATCTTCGCGCCAATCTGGGCCGGAGGCATCGCGCCGCCCATGAACAGCGCCCTGGCCCTGCTGCCCAAAGGGACGAAGCTCACGCTGCATATGGTCTCGGGCAGCGGCAGCAGCAACCAGGACAAGATCGCCGAGCGCCTACAGAATATGGGCATGGAGGTTGCCGGCTATGAGGACATCCGCAAGTAATAGCACCGCAAACGGCGAGGGCCTGCCCAGCGTCATCATGCGCCGCGGCCCGGCGCCTCTGCCTCCCCTCGATTTGCCCCCCGGCGTCAGCCTGCGCGCCTTCGAGGGGGCATGGGGCCCCGCCGCGTGGGAGCATATCGTCAACACGGCCTTTGAACGCAATATGTCCTTCGACGAGGTCATACGGCCTAACCCGGCCTTCCGGCCCGAGCGCATCCTCTTCCTTGAGCAGGGAGGCGTGCCCGTGGCCGTGGCCGCGGCATGGCAACGCGATAGAGACCCGCCCGGCACGGGCTACCTGCACTATGTGGCAGTGCTGCCCGGGACGCAGGGACAGGGCCTGGGCTACTGGGTCTCCCTCGCCGCCCTGCACCAAATGCGCCGCGAGGGTAACACCCTTGCCATCCTGGAGACACAGGACGAGCGCCTGTCCGCCATCAAAACATACTTCAGACTGGGCTTTTCCCCGGATTTGACCGGGCACGAGAGCTACCCGGCCCGCTGGGAGAAAATCCTGGCGCAGCTACGGTGGTAGAATAGGAGCCTATATACATGAAGAAAAAACTGCGCATTCCCCTGATCATCCTCGCCGCAATGCTTGCCATCGCGGGCGGGTGCACCGGCTATTTCTTTTTGTGCGTTGCCAAGGCTGAGCCTCCGGTCTTGCTCGTCAATGGCACAGCCGTGGCGCACTACACCCTCGGGAAATGGAATGGTAGTTCCATGGACCCCATAATCGGCGGTTTCGGCCCCGAGAATACCGTGAACGTCGCCCTGGGGGACCCCCAACCCTTCACCCTGCGCGCCGGGAAGGCGCAGTGGTGGGCGCCCCGCTGGCGCGTCCGGCCGGAAAGCTACGGCGTTTATGACGCTGCCTCGCTGGAGCGTGAGTTTACGGTAACGACCAACGCTGTATACTGGGCGGAGGAATTTGGCCTGAATCATATACATGACCGCCCGGGATCTTATATCATCGAGCTTTGGGCCACCTGTAACAGCTGGCTGCAGCCCCTGTTTGGCGATAACAGCGTATGCTATTCTTTTGTTGTGAATGTCGAATAAAAAATGAAAGGCCGCCCATGACCATCCACTCCCAACTCACATCAGAATTCCGCCTCCAGCCTTCGCAGGTGGAGGCCGTCGTCCGGCTCATCGACGAGGGCAACACCATCCCCTTCATCGCGCGCTACCGCAAGGAGCAGCACGGCGCCCTGGACGACCAGGT